>Ga0307511_10001993_pt1 | contig 21438 bp, 12 predicted proteins | sample 13_EM_MG_FD_200266 | JGI IMG/M metagenome (GOLD analysis project Ga0307511, IMG submission 200266) | Populus trichocarpa ectomycorrhiza microbial communities from riparian zone in the Pacific Northwest, United States - 13_EM | ecosystem: Host-associated > Plants > Roots > Unclassified | place...
GCAGGTTCTCGATCGCGCTCTCGCACTTGACCAGCATGTCCTGTTCCTGCGCGATGAGCGCCGGAGTGTCGGTGAGCTGCTTTGTGGGGAGCTTCGCCGAGTCGCCGAGCGCGCGTGCCAACTCGATCGCGTTGTCCGGACGCCCCGGGGCGGCCGGAGCCCCGCCTACGTTGATCGCCTTACCCATCAGAGCATCTGCTCCATCGTCAGGGCCACGCGCATGAAGTCCTCACGCGCCTTGAGGGCCGTACCCGACATCTTGTACTCGGTGACCAGGGTGCCGTTCTCGTAGGCGTGCTCGTGGATGGTGTACCGGCGGATCGGATCTGCGACCCGCGGATAGTTCCGCTCGTCAATCCACGCCTTGACCTTGTTGAGCTGCGTCTCGAACTTGTCCTTGCCGGGGTCGTGCATGTTGATCACGACCAGGAACGGGATGCCTCGCGGCTTGAGTACACGCTCGATCGTGTACTCGCACTCATCCCAGGTGATCTTTGACGGAGTGATCGGGACGATCGCTAGGTCGGTGACCTCCAGTACCTCGCGCAGCGCGTCGGCTGTGCGGCTTTCGCCGAGCGGGTCGGCGCCCCATTCGGCGTCAGGGTCGACGTCCAGGAAGCCGGGGGTGTCAACGATGATTCGACGCCGGTCGGGATCGTTGATGATGCCAGGCAGGATGTCCAGCTTGGACTTGGTGACGACGAAGTCGAACGGGAGGGCCTCCTCGCGTACGCCCGCGCACCACTTCTCCAGGGTTCCCTGGACGTCGATGCCGGCCGCGACGACGGGGGCGCCCGCAGACTCGTCCGCGTTGGACATCACCGCCGACCGGCCCGCGCAAGCGGCCGTGTTGACGGCGATGGTGGACTTGCCCGCGCCGCCCTTCTGCTGGATGACGACGATCACTTTCGCCGTTTTGGCGAAAGCGTGAGAGGCCGTGGCGTTGGCCGTTGAGGGGGTTGTGGCTGTACTCATTCCGAGGCCTTCCGTTGATTTCACCGCGCGATGGGCGGTTACTCGGATCGCGCACAGCTTGCCAGACGTTTGGGGTGTAGAGGCGCATCACGGCTTGCCGGTATGAACAAGGGCGTTCGACTGGAATCGAACGAATTGGAAACAGTTGTTTCTACTCTTGGGTCTGGTCGGGGATTTCGGGCTGAGTCGCCCCCGTGGCTCGCTCGATGGCTGCACGCAGTAGGTCACCGGTGGTGAGGACCTGGGCGCGCAATCGGTCGCGGATCTCCAGCGCGGACTGTGGTGCGGAAGGCCTCCCGGCGGCGGACATGAGGGCGAGTTCGGCGGGGACGCCGTCGCGCTCGGCTTCCCGTAGCGCCACGTCGACCCCGTCGCCCCATCGGTCAGCCCAGTCCTGGAGTGCTTCGACGGCGGCCTTGCTGGTCCAGTACGCGGCGCGGCGGACGGTCTCGCCGAGGCTGTACGGCAGGTTCACCGAGACGCGGTCGGTATAGCCGCCGTCGCCCATGGGTGCGCTCGGCGGGGTGCCCCAAGGGCGACCCGGCGCCTCGATCCGGCCTTCAGGGGGCTTCGGCCACTTGCGGTCCAGGCCGCGGGCGCGCAGCTCCTCGCGAACGGCCCGGGTCACGATGTCGTCCCGGGTGCCGCCGAATTCGCCGGTGCGTCGCATCCGGGCGACTCGGGCCCGGATGTCGCTGCGGACGGCGGCGGCCGCGCGCCGCGACGTGCCGGGCGGGATCAGCTCCTTCCGGCGTGCGGCGATCCACTCTTCCTCGCGGTCCCGCTCGTCCTTGCGGCGCGCGTTGAGCGCCTTCAAGGCGTCCTCGGTCACGGCTACGTGGAACTTCATGCTCACCCTCGCCATGAAGGAAATGTAGCCAGATAACCCGAGGGGTCAACCGTGGGCCTTGGGGCGGGAGTTTCGTGTCGGGGTGGGAACTTAAATCGGTTGCTTCTGAGTCGTTATGGTCGTCAGGTAGGGATCATGTACGTCTGCCGCCTGCCGGGTGGTGCCCGGTGCAGGCGGTGCGGGACGGGCCAGTGTCCGCCCGCTGGAGCAACGGGGGAGTAGCGCGCATGACGAACAGCCGCACCGATCACCAGCCTTACGTTCAGGCCGCGGTCGCCGAGATCGAAGAGATCGGCTTGACCGTCGCGGGGCATGCCGTGACCGGCCGCCCGCCGGCGGTGCGCACGGCCGTCGTCACGCTGGAGGTGCCGGACAGCGGTCCGTACGCCGACGAGGACGACGACCTCGAACTTGTCTGGGACGAGGCGTACGGCTGGGTGCTCCACCTGCCCGCCGAAGCCGGTACTAGCGACTGGTTCATGGGCGAGGACCTGGTGCCCGCGCCCGCCCGGGTCGCCCGCTGGGTCGACATGGTGCTGTCGAACCCGGGACTGACCCCGAGCCGGGAGGACGGGCCGCAGCGGCTGCCCGAGAGCGACGACGAGGCGTTCGAGACGCGCCTGTCGGCCTTCGCTGCGTCGGCCTGACGCGCTCGCTGCCCTCCCGACCGCCCGCGGGCCGTCGGCGCTGAGGCTGCGCCGGGCCCCGCAGCTTGGAGAACGACATGTCCAACCCCGTCGAAACCCCGGTCGCCCCTGCCCCCGAGCCCGGTCCGGGAGGCCGCCTCGGGCCGATCGGGCGGGCCCGCGCGAGCCTGACGGCCATCGAGACCCTGCTCCGGCTGCGCGAGGACGAGGCCGCGCCCACCCCGGAAGACCTCGCCGCCCTGCGCCAGTGGCCCGGCTGGGGGCCGCTCGCCCCCGCCCTGGCGGAGAACCGCGAAGGAACCTGGGCGGAGATCGGCGAGGAGCTGCAACGCCTGCTGTCGCCGCGCGAGTACCGGCAGGCCGAACAGGGCACACCGACCGCCTACTACACCCCCGACCGGATCACAGAGGCCTGCTGGACGGCCCTGCGCGATCTGGGCTTCAGCGGTGGCCGCATCCTCGAACCCGGCTGTGGCGCCGGCACCTTCATCAACCACACCCCCGACCGGATGCCGGTCGAGTGGTTCGGTGTCGAGCGCGACCCGACCACCGCGGGCATCGCCGCGCTGCTGCACCCGGACGCGCAGATCATCAACTCCCGGCTCCAGGAAGCCGGACTCCAGTCGAACAGCGTGGACGCCGTCCTCGGCAACGTGCCGTACGGCAACTTCCAGGTGCACGACAAGACCGCGCCGAAGGCGGTCACCGACTCGATCCACAACTACTTCATCTGGCGCTCCGTGCAGGCCCTGCGGCCCGGCGGCATCGCCATCCTGCTGACCTCCCGCTACACCCTGGACTCTCAAGACCAGGAAGCCCGGGCCGCGATTGCCCGGCATGCCGACCTGCTCGGTGCGATCCGGCTGCCCAACGGCGCGCTCGCCGAGGGCGGCACGGGCGTGCTCGCCGACATCCTGATCCTGCGCCGGCAGGACAGCGATCGCACGATCTACGACAACGCGCACTGGATGGGCACCAGTGGGGTGCCCGGCGTCCCCGACCAGGAATGTAACGACTACTTCCTCCGCCACCCCGAGAACGTGCTCGGCGAGTTCGAGCAGGGGCGGGCCGCGCAGTACGGGCACACCCTGGCGGTGAAGCCCCCCGAGGGCCAGGACCTCGCGGCCGCGCTCGGTGAGGCCTTCGACGGCATCACCGCGGCGGCCCGCGACGCGGGCCGCGACTGGCGGGTCGCGGTCGGCGCGCAGCCGTTCACGGAGGACACGCTGCCCTTCCCCGTCCGCGAGGACGGCCGGAAGGAAGGTTCCTTCCACCTCGTGGACGGCAAGCCGCACGAGGTGGTCGACGGCGAGCTGGTCGCGGTCGAGCGCGCGGGCAAGGAACTGCCCAAGCTCATCGCGCTGCGCGACGCCGCGCTCAAGCTGATCGAGGCGGAGACCGACCACGACACCCCCGACGCGCAACTGGACCCGCTGCGCGCCGAGGTGAACCGGCTCTACGACGTCTACCTCCGGGCGCACGGCCCGATCAACCGCTTCACCCTCGCCGAGGGCCAGGTCGACGAGGAGACGGGGGAGAAGGCGGTCAGCCGCCGCTACCCGCGCCTGGGCGGGTTCCGCCGTGACCCGGACGTCGTGTCGGTCCTGGCCCTGGAGGACTTTGACGACGAGACGCAGAAGGCGGACAAGTCCCCGCTGCTCCTGCGCCGGGTCAACCGCCGGATCGAGCGGCCCACGTCGGCGGAGACGCCGGAAGAGGCGCTGTCGCTCTGCCTCAACTTCAAGAACAAGATCGACGTCCCCACCATCGCGCAGCTCCTCGGGATCGAGGAGAACCAGGTGCAGGGCGCGCTCGGGGAGCTGGTCTTCCCCGACCCGGACAACGGCGAACTGCTGACCCGGGGCGCGTACCTGTCCGGGCCGGTCGTGGACAAGCTGGAGCGCGCCGAGTTCCTGCTGTCGCAGGGACGCGACGACCTCCAGCGGCACGTCGATGAGCTGCGCGAGGTGCAGCCCGAGCCGCTGCCGCCGGAGGACATTAAGGCCAAGCTCGGCGCCCCGTGGATTCCGGTGGAGGACGTCACCGCCTTCGCCGAGGAGATGCTGGGCGTACGGGTCGACATCCTCAACGTGGCCAAGACGGCGACGTGGAACGTCGACATGCCGATGACGATCCCGGAGGCCGCGACCAGCGAGTGGGGCACGTCCCGCGTCAACGCCTTCGAGCTGCTCGACCTCGCGCTGAACGGGCAGGCCCCGAAGGTCTACGACACCTTCCGCACGCCCGACGGCGGATCGCGGCGGGTGCGCAACGACAAGGAGACGATGCTCGCGGAGTCGAAGATGACGGCGCTGATGCGCCGCTTCGCGAGCTGGGTGTGGGAGGACCCCGACCGGGCGGACCGCCTGGCCGCCGACTACAACCGCATCTTCAACTCAACGGTCCTGCCGAAGCATGACGGCTCCCACCTGACGGTCGACGGCATGGACCCGGAGTTCAAGCCGTACGAGCACCAGTGGGACTTCGTCCAGCGCGTGCTGAGTGCGGAAGAGGGCTCGCTGTGCCCGTACCCGGTCGGCGCCGGCAAGACGGCCACGATGTTCATGACGGCGACCAAGCTCAAGCAACTCGGCCTGGTCAACAAGCCGATGATCGTCGTTCCGAACCACCTGCTGGAGCAGATCTCCCGGGACGGCAAGAAGCTGTTCCCGAACGCCAAGATCCTCATGGCGGGCAAGAAGGACCTCGCCGACGCCCGCTCGCGCATGCTGTTCGCGGCCCGGTGCGCCACCGGCGACTGGGACGCCATCGTCATGACGCACAACTCCTTCGGCCGCCTCGGGGTCCACCCCGTCACCGAGGCCACCTACCTGGAGGAGCTGGCCAACGAGTACCGCGTCGCGCTGAGCGCGATCGACGGCGACGACGCCAACCAGCGGCGGATCAAAGAGATCGCCAAGATGGTCGACCGGTTCGACGCCCGCGCGTCCGACCTGCGCTCGAAGGCCACCGACGCCGGTGTCACGTACGAGAACCTCGGCGTCGACTTCATCCAGGTCGACGAAGCGCACCTGTTCAAGAACCTCGCCCTGCCGGCCACGACCGAGGGCATGTCGCTAGGCAAGCCGTCCAAGCGGGCCACCGACCTCGACCTGAAGCTCATCGTCACCCGCGAGCGCACCGGCCGGGACAACGTCACCGCCCTCTACAGCGGCACGTTCATCTCGAACTCGGTGCGCGAGATGTACGTCTTCAAGCACTACACGATGCCCAAGCGGATGGAGAAGCTCGGGCTGGGCAGCCCGGACGCCTGGGCAGCGAACTTCATCCAGTTCGAGTCCCGGCCGGAGGTCGGGGTCGACGGCGTTTCCTTCCGCCTCAAGCGGCGACCGGTGGAGTACACCAACGCCGATGAGGCTCTGGCCCTGTTCGCGGAGGTCGCGGAACTGCGGCCCCGCGAACAGTTCAAGATCAAGCGTCCCAAGCGTGCCGACCGCTTCGTGGAGATCGACGCCACCCCGAACCTCATCCAGTACGTCGGGCACATCTCCGACCGTATCGACCTGATTCAGCAGGGCAAGGTCAAGCCGTTCGAAGACAACATGCTCAACGTCATCACGGACGGCCGCAAAGCCGCCCTCGACCTTGAGCTGGTCGGTATGGAGCCGGACGGCCCGGGCAAGGCCGGGGCCATCATCAGGAACGTCCTTCAGATCCACGAGCGCACCAAGGACCTGAAGCTCCCCGGCGACCCGGACGACGTCTCCGGCGGTCTTCAGCTCGTCTTCTGTGACCTCGGCACCCCGAGCAAGGAGCGGGGGAGCCAGGTCTACGGCAAGGTCCGCAGGGGCCTGATCGACGGCCTGCCGGAGGACGGCTTGCCGGGCATCCCCCGCGAGCGCATCCGCTTCATCCACGACTACAACAGCGACCTCGCCAAGGAGCAGTTGTTCACCGATGCCCGCTCGGGCAAGGTCAGCGTCCTGTTCATGTCCTCCGAGAAGGGCGGGACGGGCGTCAACGTCCAGACCCGCGGGGTCGCGCTGCACCACGCCGACCCGCCGCACAAGCCCGCCGAGTGGGAGCAGCGCGAGGGCCGACTCGACCGCCCCGGCAACCTGCTTATCGACCTCGACATGGAAGTCGAGTTCCTGCGCTACATCGCGCTGAACAGCTTCGACAGCTACATGTTCCAGCAACTGGAGCGTAAGCAGCGGCCCATCGTTCAGATCATGTCCGGCCGCAAGGTCGGCCGTGTCATCCAGGAGATCGACCCCGTCGGGGCGGGCTTCGGGCAGGCCAAGGCCGTCGCCACGGGCAACCCGATGCTGCTGGAGCTGGCCGACGTCAACGGCGAGCTGACCATGCTGCTCAACGATGCCGACGGCCACCGGCAGGCGCAGGCCCGTATGAAGCGCAAGGTGGAAGTCCTCGGTGACCAGATCCGGGAGGCGGAGCGCACCCTGCCCGCCATGCGGGCCATGGCCGACGCGGTGACCGCCGCCGGGGACGACGACACATGGCGCACGGCCGACGGCCGCCTCATCGACCCCGACGACGTCGCTGGCGTGCTCGCGCAGACCGCGCAGGGGTCCAAGCCCACCCTCGACCTGGACGCGGGCTACCTCTGGCGAGGCCTGAACGTCGGCCTCACCTGGCACCGGCGGCAACAGTTCGGCGGGATGTCCTACGAGGGGTGGGCGCACCTGGTCGCCGGGGATCACCAGGTCGACGTCCGCCTGAACCTGAGCTGGTTCGGCAAGGGCCAGTCCTGGCGCATCGTCAAGGCGCTGGGCGAGGCCGCCGACGAAGCGGTGACCGCCCCCGCCGAGATCGAGCAGAAGGTCGCCAAGCAGCGCGTGGCGCTGGAAGACACCCGCTCCCACATCGGCCGCCCCTTCGAGAAGCACGCCGCGCTGGAAGCCGTCCGCGAGCGCAAGGCTGCCCTGGAGGACCGGATCTCGGGCGCCGCCATCGCCTCCGGCAACGAGAGCGGGTCGGGCCCGCAGTTCGATCCCGGCGCCGCCGGCGCCGAGATGACCGAGGCGGAGATGGCGATGCACGACGCCACCGCCATGGCCGGGATGCTCGGCGGCACCGCCATCGTCGTCAGCGGGGGCCAGATCATCGGCGGCGCCCGCGTAGTCGACCGCACGGACGTGGACCTGCGGACACCTGATCTGACCGATCCGCGTCAGTGGGACGAGGCTGTCCGTGCCTTCACCACGGCTGCGGCCGCCAACGCTGACGTGCGCGCATGGGCGCAGATCGACGCCAACGAGGGTGAGCCGTTCCGCGAGGGCTTCGCCGGATGGGCACAGGAGTGGGCCCTGGAGCGCGCCAACCTCCCCGAGGACCGTCCGACGTGGCTGCGCGCCTGGCTCGACCCCGAAGGGGCCGAAACGCGCCGGGCCATCCTCGCCGAGGCCGCAGGGATCGCCTGGCGGCAGGCCCGGGCCGCCACCGATCCAGACCCGGCCCCCGCCCCGGAGATGGTGCGGGTCGCGGCGGTCCTGCGGTACTACGAGCCCCTGTTCCGGCGGCACGGCCTGTTCGGCACGGCCGCGGCCGCCGTCTACATCTCCCGTCCCGGTTACGGCTACGAGTACGACGTCGACAACCCGCTGCACGACATGGTCGCGCGCATGAGCGAGATGGCGAACCGGCTCGGAGGCATCTACCGCAACGGGCCCGCCGTCGACGGCTGGGTCATGTACCACGTTGGTCTGCCGCGCTTGCAGGCATCGACACAGCTCAGCGACGTCGCGATCAGCCTGACGAACCTGATGACCGACTCCGGGTCGGCCGTCGGCAGCGTCGACCTGGAGGCTATCCTCGCCGCCCCGCCCGGCACGGTCATCGACCTTCCGCCACTACCGGATCGCAACTCCGGGCAGCCCATTCCCGGCCCCGAGGCGAACCCGTACGCCGACGCGCAGCAGATGCCACCGGACCCGGGCCTCGCCCCGGAGCCGGTCCCGGCGCCCGAGGAGTCCGCCACGCCTCCCGCGCCCCCGCAGGCCGGGCCGGAGGAACCCGCGCCGCCTGTCCCGGAGGCACCCGCCGAGGACACGGTGGAACCCGCACCGGCCCCGACGGACCCGCCGACCGACCTCGCCGGGCAAGGGCAGGCGCCCTTGCAGGACCTGGTCGACGCCTTCGGCGACCGTGTCATGGTCGGTCACATCGGCGGCCCGCAGCCCGCCCGCACGCACCAGTCCGCCGGGTGGGCCATCATGGCGGTCCTCAGCGACGACCAGGTGCGCGGGCTGGTCAGCGCCGTCGCGGTCGACGGCCAGCCGGTCAGCATGGAGCCCGGCGTCATGCCCACCGACCGCGTACGGGAGTGGATCGCCGAGCAGCAGCAGACGCCGACGACCGCCTTCTACGCCTCCACCAGCAGCGAGCTGCCGCCCGCCCTGCGCGGCGACGGCGACGTCCGCCTGTCGTCCCGCGCGGACGGGCTGACCATCGAGCAGGGCGACGTCACCACCACGATTCTGTGGGAGGAACTCCCGGCCTGGATCGACGCCGCGGTGGCGCACAACACCGCCAACCGCGACCCGTACAAGCCGTGGTGGCGGCATGGGAACCTGTCCGCCGAGATCCACTTCCGGCGCGATGACCGCAACCAGGCCATCCGCACCGCGATGGACGCCCTGGCCGACGCGTTGCGCGAGACCGTGCCCCCGACCGACGAGCAGCTCGCCGAGGCACGCGACCGGTACGCCCCGCCGGCGGCCGTGCCCGCCACGACCACGGACCCCGCGGTCGACGCCGTGGACGTCCCCGCCGAGGAGAGCGCGCCGCAGGAGTCCACGCAGCAACTACCCGAAGCCGCCTCGCCGGTCCCGGGCGCCGAGGGCTACCACTACACCGAGGAAGGCCGCACCGTTCGGCTCTACACCGAGGCGGGCGAAGAGGTCGGCACGGCGAAGTGGAGCTACAGCAAGTACCGCTACCTGGGCGACGTCCAGGGCGACATAGTCCGGGGCACCGAGGACGGCGCCACCGTGGCCAAGCGCATGGCCAACCATCACGCGGTCGTCTACGGCGACCGGGTGCACCGTCCGACGCTCGATGACCAGGGCCGTGACCCGGTCTGGATCTTGCACAACGGTTCCGACACCCTCGTCTTCGGCGTGAGCCCGGAGGACGACACCGCGAAGGCGGCGATGTGGACCGGCGGCGGCTTCAAGGAGTCCCGCAAGGTCGGCGGCTGGTACCTGCCCCGCACCTGGAAGGAACCGACCCGTAGGCAGCGCGTGGACGACGCCGTGCGCGTCCTCGCGGCCGCCGGGCGCACCGTCACCGTGCACACCACCCGCGAGGAGCGGCAGCAGCCTCCCCAGCGGCCCGCGCGACTGCCGGAGCTGAACGTGACGGCGCCGAACTTGGACGAGGTGCCGCAGTTCTTCAACGCCGCCCCGTTCACCGACCGGGACGATCTGGCGGACGTGCAGCGGCTGGAGAGCGCCTACGCCCGGTGGGGCCAGCACCCCACCGTCCGGGCCTACCTCCAGCAGGACAGCGACGCCCGACCCGACGGCTTCGGCACTCCGGACAACCCCATCGCCGAACTGCATATCGCCTACCACCGGGCCCGGTTGGCGCTGCGGGAACCCGTCCCCGGGGGGCCGGACGAGATCGTCCGCCGGGTCTACGGGGTGGCCGCCTGGTGCCAGGCGCTGGAGCCCGCCGTGGAACAGGATCTCCTCGATCCCCTCCAGGACGTGTACGCGGCGGCCCACGGCCTCGCCGCCCGCTCGCAGGCCACCATCGCGGCCCTGACCGCAGAGCAGACCGCGGCCGCCGAGGACGCACCCGCGCCCGCCCCGGAGCAGGAGGCGCCGGCCGCCGCTCAGCAGGAGCCGGGCACCGGGGACCAGCCGGGCGAACCCACCCCCGCCCCGACCGAGACCGCCCCGGCGGCCGCCGCCGAGGAGCAGGCGCAACAGGGCCCGACCGACCTCAGCCCGGCGGCCCCCGAACCGCCCGCGGCGACGGCGGAGCCCGCACCGGACGACGGCAGCGAACTGCCCGTCGTCTCGGATGAGTTCGCGATCCTCTACGCCTCGTACCGGGAACTGGTGCCCGCGGGCGTCGCCGACGACGGCGTCACCTGGGACACCAGCCGCATCGTCATCACCGGCGACGGCGTCCGGGTCGACGGCCCCACGGTCGAGCGACTGATGGACGCGGGACTGCTGGAGTACGGGGCGACGCTGAACGTCGACATCACCCCGGCCGGACGGCAGCGCATCAACGAACTGGAGCGCACCGAACGACCGGAGCCCGCCGTCGGCGACCGCGTTCTCTTCGTCGCCACCGGCCGGTTGGGCATCGTCGGCGGCTACGCGACCAAGGAGCACGGGCGCGAGGCGGAAGTCGTCTGCGACCGCGATGACTGGCCGAACGGCTGGGACATCGACATCGCCCCCCTCTACCTGGTCACCGTCGAACCAGGGGCCATGGAGCCGGAAGCGGCCGCGGAGGCGTACCGGGTGGCCGCGCTGCGCCAGTTCCCCGGCACCCTGACCGACCCGGCCCTGCGCGGGCCCGCGCTGGAGGCCATGACCGCCGCGGCGCTGGCCGCCCCGCGCGTCGCACAGGCGGCCCGCGCCAACGACCTCAACAACTTCATCTTCCCGCTGGCCGCCTGGGTGGACGAGTGGGTGACCGAGGAGTGGGCGGACGTCACGCCGGACGACTGGCCCGACTGGGTCCGCGCCTACTTCCGCTCCGGCGACGACGCCATAGACGACCGCAACGGCCTGTACGCCGAACTGGCAGGCCCCATCTACGTGCAGCTCCGCACCACGGAGCCGGACCCCGCCCCGGCCCTCGACCTCGCTGACACCGAGCAGGAGACCACCGAGGCGGAGCCCGAACCGGACCCCGCCGCCGAGCCGGAGGAACAACTCGACCTGTCCAACGGCGGCAACGACAGCACGCCCGTCCCGCAGGAGACACCACCCGAACCCGCCCCGGCGTCGGATGCGACCCCCGACACCCCGGCGCCCGAGCCCGCACCGGCCCCCGCCGACCCGGCCCCCGCCGACCCGGAGCCGGACGCCCCGGAGCCGGAGGCGGCGGGCACCACGGACGAAGAGGAAGGACAGCTCGACCTCTTCGGTGAGGCGGCCCCCGCGCCCGCCCCCGCGCAGCGCCCCGGCCGCCGGCGTGGTCGGCGCGAGCCGGAACCCGCCGTCTCCCCGGGCACCGAGGGAGCCCCCGACGGTCGGCTCGGCGTGTACGGCCACGCCGACCACGGCGAGTGCGAGCGCTGCGGAACCACCGACACCGACCGCTACACCGTGGTGCTCCACTGGTTCGGCTCGGACCACGGGGAGATGGCTGCCGAATGCGGCCCCTGCGTCGAACTGACCTTGGGACTGCCCTACCAGCAGTACCAGCGTCTCGCCGACGTCGCCGAGGCCCGGCGCGATGGTCTGCGCATCCAGCCGCGTCCCCACCCGCAGGACGAGGTCGTCGTCTACCGGCGCACCGCCGAGAACGAGTGGACCAGCGTCCACCGGCCGACCGGTCAGCGCTACCGCACGGCGAAGGAGAGCGAGAGCGGATACCGGGGCTTCGTGACGCGCGACCTGTCCGGCCTGTCCCAGGGCACCGGCGGCTCCGTCGGCTCCATCCGTGAGATCACCGAGCGGGCCGCGCTGGGCCGCACCGCCGAGACCCACCCCACCGACAGCGACGACTGGGTCTACTTCTCGTACGGCCAGGACCTCAAAGACCTCGGCACCCACGTGGGCGAGACCATCACCGCCCGCTCCAGCGGGCCCCGCAAGAACCGGGCTCCGCTGGAGCACGGCCCGCGCTGGGACCTCGGCATCGGCGACACCGACTTCACGGTGGAGATGGTCTACCAGCAGGGACTCCCCGGACAGGACGGCCACCGCCTGGTCGTGACAGACCAGGGAGACGAGAGCACCCGCCATGTGCAGTGGAACGGTGTACTGGAGTGGGCCCGCGAGCGGGTGCGTGACGCCGAGACAGAGCAGGCGGACGCGGTGACGGCGGCGCCGCCGGCGGTGCAGCAGGAGCCCGCGCAGCCCGTTCCCGACCCCGAGCCCGAGGAAGCCCCGGCCGACGCGCCCGCCGAGACGACCGTGCCGGACGACGCTCCCGGACCGGACGCCGCAGCGAACGAGGGACCAGACCAGCCCGAGCAGGAGGAAGCAGTGGCAGGCGAGCCGGAACCCACCTCCGTCGCGACGGACACCGCCCCGGCCGTCGACCCGCCCGCGGCGGAAGAAGTCGCCCCCGGCGTGGACGTCGAAGACCCGCCCGTGCCCCGGACCTTCACGGAGACGGCCCCGCTCGCCGCCGACGCCCGGTACCAGCTCCGGCTGACCAGCGTGGAAGGCGAGGGCCTGCGCGAGGGCGAGCTGTTGTACGGCGAGATCACCGTCGCCGCCGTCCGTCTGTCCGCCAACGGGCGCTGGTTCGCCCGGATGACGGTCGACGACTCGCCCGCCGACGTCACGGCGCTGACCGGCTCGCCGCAGGACGCGGCGCACCAGGGCGCGATCATGTTCGCGGTCGTCACCGGGGAGCCCTACGGCGAACCGCCGGTCGCGGCCGACGCCCGGGGGCGGCTGTCGCGGGCGGACGTGCTGCGCGTCGAACTGCGCACCGTCGCCGAGCAGCACCTGCGCACCATCACCGTGGCGGCCGCGCGGGCGAACCCGAACTACCCGCAGAACCCGCAGTTCCAGGCCCTGAGCGATCAGCTCGGGAACCTGGGGGCGGCCGACGTCGACAACCACGGTTCCCGGCAGATGGCCGCGAACCTCACCGCGGTCCAGCAGGCGGTCAACACCTGGGGCGCCGCGCTGCCGGTGGACCCCGCCCTCGATGAGCGTCAGCACCTCGCGTTCCCGCTGCTGAACCTGCTGTACGACACCACGCGTCTGCACGCACGCCTCCAGGCCACCCTGGACGCGGTGCAGGCCGACCGTGCCACTGCCCAGCAACAGGAGGCGGCCGCTCCCGCGCCCGCCGAACCTGCCCGCGACGATAGCGTGCAGCAGGCTCCGGGCCTGGCCCCCGAACCCGCCCCGGACTCGGTGCCCGCACCCGGCCCGGAGCGGGCCGCCGACGCGACGTCGACTGACCAGCCTGCCCCGAGCCCCGAAGCACCGGAGGACCCCGAGATGGCCACACCCGCCCGTCCCGCGACGCCCGAGAACCGGGAGGCCAACGACCCGGAGCCCGCCGCCACGGGTGCCACCTCCGAGCCGGGCGACGGACAGCCCGCGCAGGGTGAAGCCGCGCCGGAGCCGTACGGAGACATGCCGCCGTGGACCGAGTGGGGAGACATGCCGCTGTCGACCGACCCGGCGGACACCTCCGGACCGATGGAGGACCGCCCGGTCGACGTCGTCGGCGACTTCGCGGCCGTCCAGGAGGCGTGGGACGAGCACGTTTCCGCCGACAAGGGCACGGGCGCCGACCTGTTCGCCACGGTGGAGGACGAACTCCTCCGGCTGGAAGCGCTGTTCGCCGACGCCGTCGCGAAGATGGCACCGGACCCCGAGCCGCAGCCCGCCCCGGAGGCGGCACCGGTCGCCGAGGCGGCGCCGGCCGCCACGGTGCAGCCCGCCGCACCCGAGCCCGCGGCCGCGCCGTCCCCCGCCGAGCCGGAAGCGGCGCAGCCGGACCGCGACCCGCAGCAGGCGGCGGACGCGGTGAACACGGCACTGCGGGAGACCGACGCACACGCCCCCGCCCTCCAGGACCTGCCGGAGTGGCAGCGCATCCAGAGCGTCCGGGGCGCGTTCGGCCACTTGATGCACGTCATCCGGGAGCGCGCGGGCGAGCACCTCGGCGACTTCCTGAGCGACAACCGCGTGGGCGACTACCTTCGCCGGTTGTCGATCCGCGCCTGCGAGAAGGTCGCCGGGTGGGCGCAGGCCGGTGCCGACTGGCTCCGGAGCAAGGAGGAACGCGGCACGGAGCAGCGCGGCGAGCTGCCGAGCGCGGAGGCACTGCTGCGGCTGGGAGACGCGGCCCTCGAATACAGCGGTCCCCGGCGCGGCGGCGGCACCCCGCCCCCGCCTCCGTCCGCGAACGGCGCGGCGAACTCGGTCGACATCCCCGCGATGCGCAAGATGGGGGAGGCCCTGAACCGGCCGCTGCCCGGCGCCAAGCGCGGCGTCTCCACGGCGGCCGCCCGGGGCAGGTCGACCACCACCGCCAAGCGGGGAGGGAAGAAGCCCGCGCCCGGCGGCACCGAGCAGGCCGGACACCTCCGCCGTGGCGAGACTGAGCAGTCGCAGCCCCGCAAGCCCACCCAGCGCTGACTGCTCCGACCCAACGCGGGCGTCCACCGGGCGCCCGCGTTCCGGCCGGGCCCTCGTGTTGTGGTCTATCTGGCCAGATAACCCGCGCGGCTCTGCGGTCCCCGTCCGGCCCTGCGGGGGACTGGGGTCCTCGTCAGGGTGCGGGAAGACATGGGGCCGGGGCGGCAGCAGCACGGATAACAACGAGGGCCGCCGGGTCAAGGTCCGGCGGCCCTCGGGTCTGGCGGTGGGTCAGGAAGCGGCGGCGCGCGGTACGGGGACCTCGGCGAGCGCACGCCGCTCACCCAGGACTGCACCGTAGGTCTCGGTCCGCCACCGCCACATCTCGCCGTCCAGGACGGGGCGCACGATCAGCGGGTACCCCTCCTTGGCGGCCTGGAGGCGGGCGGCGTCCAGCGCGGCCGCGAGTTCGAGGTGGAAGTGGTCCGGCAGCGGGGGCGGCGGGCTGGCACCGTCCATGACGCCAGAGAACCGGGTGCGTGGCTCCGGACTGTCGGCCAGAGCGACCCACCCGGACACCTCGCCGCCGGGGACCTGGGCCAGCAGCCGCGGCCGCTCGCCGACGAGCCGCAGGTGCCGTACGTCGTCCGCGCGGATCAGCGCGTACCTCCCGCCGTCGTCGGTCAGGTTCGTTGCCACCCAGACTTCGGCCATGCTCGATCCCCCTCCTAACGGACGCCGGGCGGACCCTGGTCGGGCCCGCCCGGCGGTGATGTTCTCAGTGCTCGGCGCCGGTCAGGTGGCGCGCGGGTCGGCGCAGGCCAGCTTGACGAAGCCCTTCTTGGCGGTCTTGCCGTGGTGCCAAGTGCCGTACCAGTACGAGATGTTGTCGTTCTTGTCGAGCCACGACCCGGTGATGTGGCCGTAGTCCTTGCCCTTTTCGTACACGTACATGACGTGCTTGCCCTTGCCGTTCGCCTTGGTGCGGACGTCGGCCTTCTTGCAGGTGATCTGCTGGTTGAAGCTGTCGGCCGCCATGGCGGGCGTGGCCGCCAGCCCCGTGACGAGAGCGACGCTCAGGGCCCCGACGACTGCGCCGGCGCGGGCGCGCGGGTTCATCGTCAGTGGCATGACTCGTCCTCCGGGATGCACGTGTGGACGTCGTCAGCCGAGGTGTGCAGGAGGTCGTCGCGGATCCAGCCGGTCTTGCCCTTGGCATTGCCGGTGGTCATTTTCACCTTGTACCAGAAGTAGTTGCCCTTGATGACAACGTCCTTCTCGCTGCACTTGTTGCCCTTGTAGGCGACGCCCACCGCCGTGGAACTGGTGGATGCCTTGGAGCGGAGGTTGGCCGACTTCGCCGTGACGTAGCAGCCCTTCGCGGCGGCCTCGGCCGTACCGGCGACGGCCACCAGACCGGATCCCGCCAGGACGGCGCCCAAGGTCAGCGCCGTGGCGGCTCTGCGTATCTGCATGCTCTCCCCCGTAATTCCCGGCATCCTCGCGAATGCCTTTGCGAATGAAACCGAAATGAATTCAAAGGACATTGGGGTAGGCCTGTCAACTTTTTTCGCGGCGCGCAATGCCGGGCCGTTCGGGGGGCTTTTCGCGTCGCGCAATGGTGCTGAATATGGGGGTGGCGGCGCTCTCTTTTTTCGCGTTACGCAATGACCGCATTGCGTGTCGCGCAATGAAACCCCAAGTGCGCCCGTTTTGGCCCGATCTAAAACCCAGAGGGCATTCCGCGTGGCGCCTGTAGGATCGATCAGTAGTTCGGCATGCAACGAACGGGGGTGAGGTTCGAGGGGGTAGGGGCGCGTGTCCGATCGGCCGAACCGTGAGGACAGTTGGCCCACAGGGGAGACCGCTCACCCGCGGCACTCGGGGGATAGAGCGGCGTGCACGACAAGGGACTTCATGCTCAGCCGCACCACGTCAAAGAAGGACCACACAACCAATTCACAAGAAGAAAGCGGAGCCGCCGACCGGCCATTCGGCACCGCTCACGCGCGACGCGTCATGCTCGTAGAGCAGGCCTTTACGTGGCTGCCCGGACCCGACCACGGTCCCAGCGAACTCGCCGAAGCCACGGGGCTCGATACCACCGTCGTCTACCGGATATTGCAGTCCGGAATCCCGAGCAAGACCTTCGTGCGGGTGCCGCCGGGCCGCTACCGCCTCGGGCCGGGCGCCGCGAGGGTCGGCATGCAGGCCATGGCGACCACCCCGGGCACCGAGACGACCAGCCCCGTCCTGGAACGGCTCAGCCGGGTCGTGGACGGGTTCGCGATGCTGTGGGTGCTCTCCCCCTACGGTGGCCCCCGTCGCGCGCTGCACGACTCCGCACCGGGCCGGTACGGCTTCGACGCCCTGGGGCTGACCGCCGCTGAGCTGGTCGGTGTCGGATCATCCCTGCGGGTCGGCGCCTCCGGGCGCGTGATCGCGGCCCACCTGCCAGCGTCCATGGCCGCCAGCATCCTGGAACAGCCGCTCCCCGCCGGCGCCGGGCCGGGGGTGATGCGGCACGCCACCACGTTCGTTGCGTCCCTGGCGCAGGTCCGGGAAGAGGGGTATGCCGTGGCCCACGAGGAGATCGCCGGATGGGACGCGGTGGCCGCACCCGTCATGTGGGGTGACGCCGTCTTCGGAGCCGTCTCCGTCCTCAAGCCGTCGTCGCTGATGCCCCGGGACCTCGCGCTTCCGATCGCCGCGACGACCGCGGCCGGTGAGCGGCTCACCCTCCTCGTATCCGGCGGCGCCGACCCGTACCCGTTAGCGGGGTAGAGGCGCTCCCTGCACGTGAAAGAGTGCGGCGCCACGGGGGGAGCGCCGCACTCTGATGATCAGCGTAACGACGGGGGGCCCGGTGTGCGCCTGCTTTTCATGCGGAAGCGCCGGGCCTTCCCGTTTCCCAAACTCACCTCTTAAGAGGTGAGTAGGGAAGGTGAGTTACCCGCGCAAGGGTGAAAGCCGAGGTCGCCTACTGCTCGTATGCCCAGGACCGGCCGGTCTGCCGGTACTCCTCAACGGGGAGCGGATCGACGCCGGGCCGCATGCGACTCAGGTACAGCAGCCCGTCAAGGTGGTCGATTTCGTGGGCGACGAGCCGGGCAAGGCCCCGCTCGTACACCGTGGTGACCCGGGTGCCGTCCAGCGTCGTGGTCTCGACCGTGATGCGCAGGGGGCGGGGGACAAGGCCGCGCACGTCGAAGAACGACAGGCACCCCTCGTACTGCTCGTCCATGTCGTCGGAGACGTCGGTGACGCGGGGGTTGAGCAGCACGATGGCGCCGGCGCCATCGGCGGGAGGCTGGACGACGGCGGCCGCGCGGCCGATGTCGATCTGCGGGGCGGCAATCCCCATGCCCTTGGCGAAGGGGTGCACCTGGGCGATGCGCTCCATGGAGGCGAACAGCGCGTCCACGGCCTGTTCGGCGGCGTCCCGCTCGGCGGGGAGGTCGAAGGGACGGGCCAGCTCGGTCAGGATGGGGGCGCCGTGCTGGACGACGCCGAGGTTGCGCATCTGCTCGCTGGGCCGAACCTCGGTCACTTGAACTCCCCTTGATTCACGTCCTGTTCGGGCCGCGCCCGGAATCGCCATTCGAGACGATAGCGAGCGTGCTGGGCCGGGCGGGCGGTCGACCAGGTGAACAGACGCATGCCGCCCTCCTCCCGCCTGCCGGGAGCGCTGGGCAGCGGGGACGCCTCGGCGGTCATCGACGTCTCGGTGCCCCACACCACCGGATCGAGCGCGGCGGGGAACGCGAGGGTGACCTCCAGGTGCTCGGTGGGCAGCCGTACGGCCCGCTGGAACCAGCGGCCCCATTTGGTGTCGCTGACGGTGTAGGCGTACTCGATCCACACCGAATCGCCGGGGTAGAGCGGGAAACGGCCCTGGTCGTTGTCGAACAGTAGCCACACCTCCTTGAAGGCGTCCCGGTCGTGCTTGGCCTCCCATCGCATCGCCTCCCCCCGACAGGTCGCGGTGAGCGCGAGTTCCTCCCAGGTGAGCGGGTGGACCCGGTAGTGGGCGTTCGAGCGCTCCGGGGCGCCGGGGTAGCGGTCGACGGAGATGCGGATCAGGTACCGGGTGATCGGGGCGTCTCCGGTGTTGCGCAGCAGGCGGCGCATGGTGAGGCGGTAGAACTCGCCGTCGTAGTCGAGCCGGGCGGCGTCGTGCTCAACGACGATCGCCGAGCCGGTGGCGTAGGGCTGCTCGGGCCGCCGCGGCGCGGGCACGGCGGCCGCCGCGGTGGTCTGGCGGGCGCGTGCCGCCTCGTACTCGCACCACTTGTGCCAGATCGCCTTGCCCGCGTTCAGCGTCTCGTCCGCGCGGCGCGCGAAGTCCTCGGTCGGCTTGTGCCGACCGGACTCCATATGGCTGACGTAGGAGGGGTGGAACCCCATCAGCTCGGCGAGGGCCTTCTTCGCCAGACCGCGCACCTCGCGCCAGTAGGCGACCTCGGCAGCGAAGTTCTGCGCCGCCTGTTCCACGGTGATCGCGTCCTGCGCGTCCATCAAAGCTCCCGCCCTGCCTGGGTGTTGAGTGCGTGAGTGAACCGTGAGTGAGGACAGTTCACCATTCTGTCGCCATGCCCCGCGCCGGTTTCCTCCCTTTACCGGCCCGACCCTCGCGGCCGGTGAGAGGGGATGCGCGATGCGCGTGCTGTATCTGCTCAACGTCTCCAACCCGGGCCGGATGTCGGCCGACAGCGGCTTCACGTTCGCCGACCTGCTGACCCCCGCCTTGACGGACGCCGGAGCGGAGGTGACCGTGGCGGCCCCGGTCCCCACGGGAGACCAGCGGGTGGGCTTCGAGCCCACGGTGTCGCCGGCCACGAAGTACCGGGCCCGCTTCGACCCCGGCGTGCGCGACCTGGCGGACCTGGTCCGGCGTACGCGGCCGGAGGTGGTGGTGGCCAACCAGATCGAAGCGGCCCCCGCCATCCGGGCGGCCCTGCTGGAAGCCGGTACGGACGCGCTGATCGCCGGGTACTGCCACTACCTGCCGTTCTCCTTCTCCGGCGACGGGCGACTACTGCCGGACCCGTCCCTGGACGACGGCGGACTTGGGCCCGCCGTGATGCTCGCCTTCGCCGCCGGGCTCGCGGCGTGCGACCGCGTCCTCGTGCACTCCTCGACGTCCGCGTCCTGGACGACGGCGGCCGCCGCCCGGATGGGCGTGAACCTCACGGAGAAGCTGCACATCGTGCCCGCCCCCCGCGACGGGCGCCTGGTCCGTGACCCCGCCGACGTCGCCGTACCGGACGGCGAGGCGACCGCCGTCTACGGCCACCGGCTCTACGCGCACTACGGCACCGCCGACTTCACCTCTCTGGCCCGCCGCCTGGTGACAGAGGCGCCCATCACGCTGACGGTGCTGGACCTGTTCGGTACCCGCAGCCCGGAGCGGGTCCGGCTGGACCCGAGTCCCGAGCGGCACCGCGACGAACTCGCCGCCCTTGACGGCGTCACGATCGCTTCCGACCAGGGCGACCGCGTCCGGTACCGCAATCTGCTGGCCAGCGCACACTTCGGGATCGCGCCGTTCCGTGCGGGCTGTCCGTGGTCCATGAGCGTCATCGATTGCCAGGGCATGGGCCTGCCGGTCATCGCCCCGCGCACCGGGTGGCTGGCTGAGCACATCGACGAAGACCTCCTCTTCGACACCGCCGACCAGGCCGTGGCCATCGCGACCCGGCTCGCCACCGACGGCGAGTTCTATCGGGTGCACTCCAAGCTCGCCCACGCCGCCACCGCCGACCTCACCCCCGCCCACGTGGCGGCCAGCTACCTGGAGGCCCTGCGATGACCACACGATTCGACGCGGTGATGCTGTCGTACGACGAACCGCTCGCCGACAAGCTGCACGCCCGCCTCCAGCGGGTGCTCGGCATCCGGGTGAAGCGGCTGCACGGCGTTGAGGGGATGCGCCGGGCCTACCGGCTGGCCGCCGAGGTCGTCGATTGCGAACAGTTCCTGCTGGCCGACGGGGACTTCGTCCTCGCCGCCGAGTTCGCCCTTCCCGCTGTCGAGCCGCTGCCGGAAGGGGTGTCGATGCGGGTGTGGCGGGCCCGCAACCCGCTCAACGGCCTGGTCTACGGCTACGGCGGGCTCAAGCTGATCCGCCGATCGGCGCTGCGGGAGATCGGTGACGCGGTCGACGTACTGGCCGCGCTGCCCGGACGGACCGAGTTCACCGCCGACATCGCCGGAACCACCCGGATCAACCAGTCCCCGTATCACGCCTGGAAGGCGGGTTTTCGGGAGTGCGCGATGCTCTCGCGCGGCAGCGAGTACGGCATGGACGACGCCGAGGCGGCCGAGCGGATCGCCGCGTGGACCGTAGGCGGCGAGGGCGAGTTCGCCGAGTTCGCGCTTCTCGGGGCCCGCGAGGGCGTCGCCTTTGCGCACGAAGCCGCCCGCGTCCGGGACGAGTTCGACCAGCTCAACGACCCCGGATGGCTGTTCGCGCGGTTCACCGCGGGGCACGGCGAACAGGCCATCGCCGGATGACCGCCCCGGCCGCCCTGGTGCTTGTCGAGCCCGGCGCCCACCGGCCGGGCGGACACCGCGACCATGCCCTGACCGCGCTCGCGGCCGCGCACGGCAACGCGGTGGTCATCGCCCCGTACGGCGTCGCGGGGGAGACCCGGGCCGCCCTGGAGGTCGCCGGGGCCCGTGTCACCGGCCCCACCGGGGTGGTGCCGGCGGTACTGGCGGCGGCCGGGACGTACGC
>Ga0307511_10001994_pt1 | contig 21430 bp, 7 predicted proteins | sample 13_EM_MG_FD_200266 | JGI IMG/M metagenome (GOLD analysis project Ga0307511, IMG submission 200266) | Populus trichocarpa ectomycorrhiza microbial communities from riparian zone in the Pacific Northwest, United States - 13_EM | ecosystem: Host-associated > Plants > Roots > Unclassified | place...
TTTTTCTATTGTTTTTTATAAAATAATATTATTGTTTTTTTTGTTATAAAATATATATATATATATATATATATATATATATATATATATATAGTGTTGTTTTAGTTTTTGTTTAACTTAAGCAATGCATATTTAAGTAGGGATGTTCTTTGTGGTTGTATTAGAGTTTAGAAAAAACAATTTTGAATTCATATTACATAAACATGTAGTTTGTTTTAAGTTGGTAGTTTTGGATTTGTTACCTCATGCATGATTTTGACACTATTTATTAGTTTTTTTAGATTTAAACATGTTTGTATATGGTAATGTAACATGTTGGGATAAAGAAATCATGTTTTAGAAGCCAAAAATGCCTATTTTTTTGGCTTGGCAATTCTGGGTAATATCTGGGTTTTTGTTAGGTTTTTGGGCATATTCTTCATGTTTTTGGGAAAAATATTGTCTTAGACCCTTTATTCATACCAGTTTTGGTCCATTTCTTTGCACATAACCCTTCTTTATACTTTATTAGTAAATAATCTAGGGTTTATTTGTATCAATAACAAGTTTTTATGGATTTTAATTTTAGGGTTTTAATTTTGAACCGAAACTCATTTTGACAAAATCATGTTTATTCTTGGATAATTGAAGTGAATGGATGTTTGATTATTGATCATCGCATGATTTCCAACATGTATACGCCTTTTGTTTGACCACATCTGGTCTAATTTGGGTTCCATGTTGTTGGGTTGGGTCTGGGCATGTCTCTCGTGTTCTTGGAAAGAACATTGCCTTAGGCTCTTGATTCAAATGAGTTTTTGTCCATTTTTTTTTTCACATAACCCTTTTTATGCTTGATTAGTAAATAATCTAGGGAAAATTTACATCAATAACATGTTTTTAATGAATTTTAATCTTAGGGTTTCAATTTTGAACCAAAACCCGTTTTGACAAAATCATATGTTTAAGTGATAATTGAAGTGAATGGATGCTAGATTATTGATCATTGCATGATTTCCAACATGTATGTGCCTTTGTTTTGACCATATCTTGTCTAATTTGGGTTTCACGTTACTGGGTTTGAGTTTCAGTGTTCTTGATGTTCTTCATTTTTTTTTATCCATTTTGTTCAAGAATTTTTTAATTTTTTTTGTTTAATTTGTTTTTTTTTACTTTGACTTTGATTTGTTTTCAGGTCAAACCAGGATTTTTTGTTCGGTTTATGGTCGAACCAAAAAATTTTAGGTCAACCGAGTCGAGTCAAAATTGGATTAAGGGTTTAAGACCCTATTTGGTTTGTCATGTTTTTGTTAAAGGTTTTTTGGTTAAAGGGTGTATTTGCAAAACACTTCTTAGGCTTATTTTGGTAGTTTTATTATAAGGAGAAATGAGTTTTTTTGCAAAACAAAGCCTAAAAAAACATTTAAAATTTTAAAAATATTTTTTTTCTTGCATATGGAAAAATTATAAATTTTTCATGCATGTTTTATTTTTTTTATATAAAAAAATGCATTTTTATCATGTTTTTAAAAAATACAAGAATCAGTCAAGAGGTATCATAGCTAGTTTATGATTATCCGTTAGAACTTGGCTTACATTTCAAAAACATCAAAAACAATTTATTTCTTTTAATATACGAGATTATAAACTTATACGTAAGATGTATTTTTTATATTAAATAAAAAAGACAGTTCATTTTATTTTTTATGTTTTGCATTAGAATAGTTATGTTTTAACCTAATAAGATAAAAACCTTCTTATTAAGAATGACTTTTCTTAAAACTTAGATAGACCAACGGTTAGAAAACACAATATTATTTTAGTTTAGATTAGACAAATAAATAATGTTGGTTACCTCAGGTAAAGCGTACTAAGGGTGTTAGTACCTTCTCTTTACGTAATCAGTCCCCTTACCGGGATTTTAAGACCAGTTAGGGTTTCTAGTGACCAAAATATTAGTTGGTGGCTCTCATTCCCCTTCTTTTATTGATAAAAGACAATAATTTCTTGTCATTTCCACCCATATTATTCTTGATAATCCTGATCCGGGAAGATGATCATTGTCACGTCGCACACATGCAACAAATATTATGACACATTTATGTCGTGTAAAACATTGAACATATAAAATTTTAAAATGATATAACTGAAACATTAATCATTCATTTCCTAACATGCACTTACCAAATCATATATCACCATTCTAGACTCTTTTAGCAAAAAAACATTTACTGTGAAACCCTGTAAATTTATAATTTAAATATACGGATGACTAGGTAGAAACTATGTAAAATCCTAACAAAAGACTTCACTATGATGAATTGAATAGTGAGAAATAAAATAGAAGTGATGGTAAATTGTATGATGTTAATACAATTATTGATAATTTAGAACCAGAAATGAGATGGGTTAGTTAAAATAAAATAAAATGGAATAGTATTGAATTATTAGAAAAGAAATTTTAGAGAGAGATTTTCACATGGTATTTTAAAAACGGACTGAGAAAAGGCATTTGGTTGAACGAAAAAGGTATCCAAACTTGATATAAGGGTGTTTTAGTAAATATGGATAGATTTGCTAAATAAATAGCAAAATTATGCGGAAAATACCTAGGATGGCCGAATGAGAGAGAGAGAAAGAGAGAGAGAGTACCTTGAGAGTAGAAACTCAAACAGCCATATCTTTGTATTTCACCGTTGGATCGGGCTGGTTGTGGGATATACTATGCTTCTCACCACCCTCTAACATTGGACCATTGGGTTTTGAAGGCTCTTATTTTGTGTGAGAGATATAGCTCTCGCAACAGTTCAAGGAAAACCTGCCTGTAGGTCAGTCATGGTAGCTGGCAGTTTCCTCCTTTATCCACTGTTGGATCATGCAAAATTTTGGATATGTTGGTCATATTGATGATCTCTTCATTCAAAATGATGAAGATCGATATTAGAGACTCTGACAAGAAGTTAGTCATCGGTGAACAATATATTATCAATTTTCAGGCTAGTTTGGTTTTGTTTTGATCTAGGAAGATCTATCGGTTAGAATGCTCTGATTTGTTGGTATGTGTTGCATAATATAATGATGGTTAACTTTACCATTTGGATTTTATTAGTTCTGATTGAATTAGGAGAAATGTTAACTTTACTGAAACTTTTGTTTTAAATTAAGTTAGTAAGATTGAAATAAATGGAAAGTATGGTGGCTTGATTTATGCTTAACCATCAAAAGTATGCTAATTATAATTTAAATTAAAGAAAATCCTTGGTGTCTTTCCTTAGGCATGTTTGACCAGATTATTGATAGTAGGAAAAATGAGATATTAGTTGTCCAATCCATGTATTGGGACTGAACAGTTCGGTCATCCACCTTTCAGCTGAGGTTAGGGCACCCAAATGATAAAATTTAAGATTGGGTTCTTCATAATGGTTGTAGGTATAGATGTTATCTTTCAAACAAAACTAACCTCGTGTAATTTGGAGTTATAGAACTCCAGATATGGATTGAAAATGGAAGAAGGGTTGAATTGTCTCGTACTAGACAGATTATGTTGAGTAGTATAACATATAATTTCAGGGGTGTTAAGGGCATAATTGAGCTTTCTACCCTTCAATAGAGTTGTAGAACCATGTCTTACCTTTCCAAGGTGTCAAGCCATACTTACAACCGAAGTCTATAACCTTACTTACGAATAAAATGGTAAACAGTGTTCTGGAATGAAAATTGATCTAGGAAGTGTAATAAGGTAGTTGAAGGAAAATAATCAGAAAATGAAATTAAAACATGACAATGAATTCATATGATTGTGATAAAATTATAAAAAGGGTACTGATTATATCTCTTGATTCTCAAACAGAAGAGATGCATGGAGTAGAGTCGACAGTAGTTAAAGGGACTCGGTGGGTTGGGGAAACAGGTAGGTGCATCGTACCTTGTCTTTTCAATTTGTGTAAACTTATTGATAAATTTCAGAATTTATTGTTTTATTATTTCGATAAATATTGGAATGAATATGAGTACCTTGCGTACATTGATTGTATCAACTAGTTATGATATAATTGGAATGGATACAAGTACCTTACATACATTGATATGTATCAAACTTGTAATAATATTATTGGAATGAATAAAAGTACATTGCGTATAATGATATAGATCAATTAATTAGGATAATGTTTGAATGAACGTGTGTACTTTGCGTACAATGGTATGGATTGAGTTAGTTAAGATAATGTTTGAACAAACATGAGTACCTTGTGTGCATTGTTATATATCAAATTAATTATGTTATTATTAAAATGGATACAATTATCTTGTATACATTGATAGGTATCGAATTAGCCATGATAACTTTGGAATGGACGCGATTATCTTGCATGCCTCTGTATGGATTGGGTACACAATGACTTGGAGATTGGAGGAGAAATGATAGATAATTGATCACCATAGTGTCGGTGGATAAAGATACATTATGATAATACTTAGCACCATGATAAGAATGGCTAAGGGCATAAATTGATACTTGGCACTATGATGAGGGCGACCAAGGTTACGTGAATAATGCTTAATGACCGTAGTGTCGGTAACTAAGGTTGTGTGTGAATGATACTTGGCAAACATGGTTACAATGTATATGATATTAATAAGAAAAATGAAAGGGGATTGGTACAAATACAAAGTTGAAAAAATATTGATTAGCTATCCGAGTTTAAATAACTAATGATATAAATAGGGTTCCATTGGTACCGGCATTTCAGATGACATTGATTAGCTATCCGGGTTTGGATAGCTAATAGTATAAATGGGGTTCCATTAGTACCGGCATTTCAGATGATATTGATTAGCTATCCAGGTTTGAATAACTAATGGTATCGATGGGGTTCCATTGGTGTCAACATTCCTTAAATTGATTAGTCAATCTTGAGTAATTTGGTGACTAATGAGGTTAGTAAAGATTACTAACATCAGTATGGTTACTCCTGATTAAGAAAAAAAGATAAGTTGATTAACTAATTTGGGTCGGGAATAGTTAATGATATCAATGGGTCACATTGGTATCAGCAACCATTTCTGGTGTGATTAGCTATTCCGGGTAAGGAGGCTAATGATGTCAAGGGTTTCTAACATCGACAACTTTGATGGTAAACCAGATATTGATAAGAATTGATTAACTATTCTGGGGTAGGAATAGTTAATGATATTAATCGGTTGTAGATATCGACACTTGAATAAAATTGATTAGTCTAACCCGATATTGAGAGACTAATGATACTAATGAGATTCATTAGTATCAATAATTACCTTCTGGAAAATAGAAAAGAAAGTATTGATTAGTTATTCCGAAAGAATGAGATAAGCTAATGATACTAAAAAGGAATATCTTGATATCTAGTGAGGATTGATTCATAAGGAGATGGTGTTCGAAACTATTGAGTTGTGTTGAGATTTCCAATATGAAATTATTTTCGGCAAATGAGATAGGATATTAGATGGATATTGGTAATAGATGGAAAATGTATGTTGTAAAAAAGGTATATGTTTAATTTTATATATCAAAAGAAATTTCATGGAAATTAGTACTTGTCATTGTTATTGCTTGTTACTATATTTCTATAAGCATATGTACATGTTAATTTCTATTTTAGGTCCATCAAGGTCGCGTCAAGAGTGGTCTTAGTTTAATTACCTTTTGTTTTTTTCCATGTAATTATTTGTAAATTAAAAGACTTATCTTCTAAAACTTGAAATGCGATATTAACCTATAAATTTAGATGTATAACTTTAATCTAATGTTTGTAATTCTTACTGTTTAACTATGCATGTTTATAATTGAAATCGAATCTTTCACTTGAATTACATTATATGATGTTATTATGCAAGATGTAGTTTATATGATGATATTATGTAACAATTGAATTATGCATTGTTTTTTTTGTGAACTTGAATTGTATGATGTTATTGAATAAGATGTATTGTGTTGATGATGATGAGTTGGGTTGAGATCCAGGATGATTGGATTGGATTGTGAATGAAATTGAAAGTGTAATATGATTTTGTTGATAACTTGGGACCTCCCATTTTAGGGGAGACTCTGTCGAAATTTTGGTAGAAATTTTAGCAAAACCTGTATTAATAAAAAAAATAACTAAAAATTTTCAATGCATTGCAAAAAAAGATGTAGAAAATCAGGATTATTACATTTACCATCCTAGCCATTAATACCAAAAAATTCCCTGATTCTCTACTATATTTACGTAAAAATAAACATTCATGAGTCAACTAGATGAAAACAATGATTGTTCACGCTTAAATAGGGAAAACAAGGGCTAAAATCAATCATAAATAATAGTTGATCAACCTTAAAAGTCCTAATTGATCAAAGAAATCGAAAAGCAGTCAATCAAGTGATTAGAAATCATGATCGATCAAAGAAAAGTGATCGATTGTAGGAACTTGAATTCACATAGATGATCAAAAAGTTTCATCCTACTTAAAGTGAGAGTCCTTGGCAGGTTAAATTGACTATATAGTTTAGCTTATTTTAATATTAACATATAATTAAAGAAGGTAAATGTATATATTTTATGGAAATATGTTAGAGATCAAAATAAAGTTAAAAAATAAAATCATTAATTAAATTTATTTACAAGGAAAATGACATTTAAAATATAAATAGAAAAAAAAACAAAAAATAAGTTATAAATAATATTATAAAATTATGAAAGCATAAACATTCCCAATAAAATAAAAGAGATCAACAAAACAATATTGCTACATATTTAACTCACTATTCATGTGTGTGTGTGTGTGTGTGTATTTTATTGAGAAATCTTCAATTAAGAAATCTATCAAAATTTTGGTAGAGCCTCCTCTTTATTAGAAGGTCCCAAATTATTGACTAAAAACCGGTTACACTTCAATACCTAACAATTTCACATCCTAAAAATTGTCCAATCATCTTGGACTCATCACATCACCGAATCAAGGTATCTCAAATCTCAATTTTTTAATTTGTCATTCATCACATTCATTGTATATGTCATAACCTAAATTAATTCATCAAATTTTGGATGGAATTATAAGCCTAATCATACCCTATTGTATCCAAAACTTAAGAGACGATGTAGATTTAAGGTTAAATTAAATGATTATTGGACAAATCCGCATAAAAATTAAATCCATGGACTTAATTAGACCTTTAATAGGCCAATTTGATTTAATCATGGGCCAAATTAAAAGTTTAATTATGTTTAAGAATTAATTTAGGTCACATTAAAAGATTTAATTAGGTGCAAGAACTTAATTATACTTTAATGGGTCAAATTAATTTTGTTAGGGACTTAATTGGTGAAAGATTAAGTTTGGGAGCTCAATTTGGATTTAATCGAGAAGATTGGAATTTTAGAGGACCAAACTAAATTTTTAATTTTAGGTGAAAGATTAAGTCAACTGATTGAAATCAGGGATGAAATTGCATGAAAATCAAAGTTTAGGGTCAATTAAAGATTAAATTGAAGAAATTCATAACCAAGAAAATCAAATCTGTATGTTGTACTTATGGTACCTTGTTAATAGGAAGAACTCTTACCATATAGACTAATCTTCAAAGTATTCATGCTACTGTGGTCTTATTTATAGAATATGATAATTATCATCTCAATTTAAAAGATAAACTGAAACATTTGAGTAGAAGTTTAATGTATGACATATGAGAATGCAATCATTAAATCATTTTAAGAAAGTAATGGGATACAATAATTCTTAAACACTTGAAAAAAAAAACGATAAAAAAAAAACTAAAAGAGCTCCTGGTTTTATTGTAGCGCCATTACTTCTCACTCTTTCACAAATCACTATAGATTGGAGAGGTGGATTTTTTTTTATAAAAAAAATCAATTTGGTCTTTGAATTCTTATTTTGCACAATTGAGTTATTTTGAGCCTAAATTAGCACTCACTTGCTTATTTTTTAGGAGGGAGGATTAAATTGAAAGATAAAGGACTAAAGTGAAAAAAAATGGTAATATAGGTGACAACTTTGAAATTCATTTGAACAGTTAATTTTAGTCTCCCATCTTTTTTAGCTATTAGGTGACTGGTCTTTTAATTTTAAAAAATTCAATTTTTATACCTCATTGTCAATCTTTTTTTCATGGATGGAGAGAGATGGGTTCGCTGGATTTTAGTGCAAAGAGAAAGTTGTCGTTGTGAAAATTTCAGCCACCAAAATGATAGATTATTGTGTCAAATGGTTCCATATGATAAGAGGAGTTCAAACTAAATGTTTTTTTTTTACATTGAAAGTGCCTACAAAAACAAATCTAAGTTATAAAAGATTTTTGGTTTCATATTGATTTTGAGTTTCGAGTTTTGAGGTGGGGTTTTGTTTTGTGTTTTGGAGGTCATGGACTGATTTAAAAAGGTTTCCAGATGTTTTCTAGGTGTTTGAGATAAAATATAGGTTAAAAATAGGTTTTTAGATGAAAAAAGCAAGAACTTTGTTTTTTCGACCACTAAAGTGACTAGAATCCAGGGAATTCCATATGACGCACCGTCTATTTTTTTCTTCAAAATAAATTAAGACGGACGACAAGTTGTTTGCTCGATTAACTTAAAAAAAATAAAGGCTCGTGTGCGAGCCCTTTCTTCATGGGACAGGCGTTTGTCCTGGCTTTACTAGGCCCTACAACGTCTAGCCTTGTTTTTTTTATTGTTTATTTTTTAATTAATACCTTTTTATATGTATTTTTAAAATATTTTTTAATTTTATATTTTCATTAATAATGTGATTTTTTGGTTTATTTAGCTTTTTTTTTAAATAACTATTGTTTTTTTAATTATTTTAGAAGTGTTTGATTTTTTAAGAGATTAGTATGATTCATCTGTAATTTTTTTAATATTTTATATAGATTAAATTTATTTTTTAAAATAAAAAAATATATATTTTTTTAATATTTTTAATATGTGCATCCTGGTATAATATTGTTTTCCTTTTATTTTATTCAATAAATTTTATGTATGTGTTGATTTCTATTATAAATTGATTTAAATAAACAAAATCATTAAACACAATAGGGTAAATGACTTGTGTTGCAATATTGTATATCTTGATCTACATTTATCTCTAAATGTTTTTCAATCTCGTTTTTATTTCTTGTTAATGACTTTTGTTTTTCATTTATTTACACAATGATTCTTAATTTATTTAATCAGATGCATGTGTAAGTTTTTTTTATTTATATTTAGGAATGTTTTTATGTAAAAAAACACGTTGAAAACTTCTACAAATCCATTTTTTTCCATCATTTATTGATATCTTCAATTTGATCCTTATTCTTTTGATTTTTTAATTTTTTCCCTTGACCTTTTTATACAAGTTTTATTGTTTTTAATTTTAACCTTCAATCCAAGTTTATAGTGTATTGTTTTTTTTTTAATTTCATTTTAGCTCTCATTCTTTTGATTTTTCTTCTTTTGTTAATATTTTGATTCTTTTCAATTTAACTCTCAAATTGAAGATTTGTTGTTTCCTTTTAATTTAATTTTTATTTTGATTTTAACCTTCATTCTTTTAATTATTATATTTTATTTTGGATTTTATTTTCGATTTCATCCTTCAACATTTCATTTTCTAGAGATTGAATTTCATAATTTTTTTCATGTATAGTACTTCTAGTCGGATGACTCAGATCACGAGTTTGAAAAGTTAATAGGGGTGAACATCTTTTTTTTTTTTTTATGATATCGTTGTTTGACATTGTTTTTTTATATAAAAAATGGCTTTGTGGATTTCTTCAAAAACTTTTTATCAAACTATCCCGATATCATGACCTAGGACGCAAAATACACATGTAATCTGGATATATCTCATGTCCAGATCATGGGTTTCTTGTGATAGCCCAACTTGGCTTGGTGCAATATTTTTTTTTAATTCATTTGTTGTTATTGTTGCTTTATTTTTTTACTAAATTATTAAATTAATCAAGATTTAACATGATTATTAAATTTATTTTATTTTTAAAAAAATATATTTGTCTCCTGAACATTGTTTTTTTGGGTAAATGTTTTTTTATACGGCCATGTCACTGCACGTGGCACTAATCTAGTGGCAAACTAAAATATAACAAAACTATGGTTGGAGTGTATCTTTTTCCCTTGAAAGAGTTGAATATATAAAAAAGAAGAAGAACAATAATTTAAGAGCTATTCCCTTCAAATAATAAAAACCCTGTTTCACTTTCCACAAGAAGATTTCCATTGAAATATAATTTTACTTCTTCCTCGTCAACTAGAGTCAAACATAAGTATCATTGTGTGTAAGAGAAAATATATTTCCTTAGTAACATCTAAGTTTCTGCAATAAAGGATTTAAAAGTTGAAACCACTTGTTAAAGATAGTTGGAACTTTGACTTTCACAATTTTGTAACTAATAACTAATAACTTAATAACTCAATATATTTTTAATTCCAAATTATCTAAATTCTTCCAATTTTAAAAAAATAATTCATAATCCAATAACTATTAAACACTTTATAAATTGAAATATACTTAACCTCTAATTGTTATCGATTACATATAAATTCAATTTAAAAATGAATAACACTTATAGATTTAAATATACTTAACCCTGAATTGTTATAAATTCTCAACTAATCCATAAAATTAACAAAAACACTTTATAGAATGAATAACATCAATTAATACCTTATTTGTTATCAATTACATATTAATTTAATTTTATCTAAATTTTCAACAAATTAAGCTCATAATTGAGTAAAATTAATTGGAACCCAACTAATTATCCAACATTTCTTCAATTATCAAACCTATTCAACCTAAATTAATATCTTTAATTATTATCAACTCTACACAAAATCAATTTTAAAATTTTTTCTAACTTAACCATAAAATTGACACAAAATAATTGGTACCCATTATTTCTTCGTTTCTAACACGTCTAAGTTATAAAATCACACTCAATTTCATCAAGTTATAAATTAAATTAATTTCCTTCAAATCCCAAACAAACCTTAAAATACAAATAATATATTAACACAATAAAATTATCATTATAAAACAAGTAAAACACTTAAAAATACAAGCAAATTACAAATACTACTAAAATAAGTTTCAATAAATTAACTTAAAGCATAAATGGGTTAAAAAATAAATGAGTGAGTTTAATTACTTGGTAGAGTGAAGCTTGATAAGACATAAAATCAAGAGAGGAAAGTTTAGGCTTTTGTAGAGATGTTGCATCGACAACGACGGGTTGTGGTGGCTGAATTTGTGAGGGGGGCTATCGGGGTTTTTAAGAGAGAGAGAGAGAGAGAGGGCAGTTATAATTTGAATTGAAAGAAAAAAGATAAGGGGGAGATGAGAAGATTGCCAGGTTTTAATTCCTCTTAAAATTGCTGAAGGAATTGCCAACAGATTTTTTTTATTCCATCATTGTTTTTGTTTGAAATTATTAATGGAAATTTTTAGTAAGCATTTTCTTCGATAAACCGCGATGATATATTTTTCATTGACGGTTCCATTGCTTTTTTCTAATTTTATAGGAGTGATATTAGAGAATATTCTCTGTATATGTAAGCAAATATAGGGTTTTCTTTTTACAACAAAAAATCCTAATAACAAATAAAAAAATATATGCATGCATTTAATATATAGGTGTAATTGACGCATTTTCTAACACAAATGAATTAATGTATAGGTGTTATCGACGTGTTTTTTAACAATAAATAAAAAATATAACTGTGAATCAAAAAGTCGATGCTTATATATAATAAAATATAGTGAATATCATATACGTTAATAAAGATATATAAGATCTCAAGCTTATTTTTAACGCAGTACAAAAATAAAACAATATTGCAATTGTTACGTTGAAAAACAATTTTCTTAGTCTTTATATAATAATTTTCTCTTGAAAAAAATATAAATTAAAAAATTAAAAAATATTACAAAAAAAAGATAAGAAAAACAATTGTGATAAATATACCAAGTGTAAAATCATAAAAATATAAGTATAAAGAGAAACAAATATAAGAAAAACTTGTTTTCTAAATTAAGAATATCAAAATAAAAATTACAAATTTATCATCATTACATTAAAAAAAAAATTAAAAATTAATTGTGTCATTTGTACAGTAAAAAACCATCTCCTTTTAATATATGTACTAGTTAGGTGGTCCGCGCTACGCCACGGACTTACCTTTTATTTTCATAAAAAGTTGGGTCCTAACGCTGGCAGGACCAAAGCTATTTGGAGTGTATTTGGAGTCTTGCATAGCCAATGACCAAAGGCTATTTTGGATTCTGCGGCACGTGAGCCCCAAGGATAGTTGGATCTTGGTGCAGCCCAAGCGTCACGTGTGTGCTGGGGTGTGCCCAGCTCCCAGGTAGGCAGCCTAAACGCCACGTGTGCGCAAAGGTGGGCCCAGCACTGAGGCATGACCCAAGCGCCACGTGTGCGCTTCAGATAGGAGCCCAATCGCCACGTGGTTGAAGGGGGTGTACCCAGCCCCAGACAGCAGCCCAAACGTCACGTGTCCCCATGTGGTTTTGTCTTCGATAGTAATAATATTTTTTAAAAATTTATTAATGATGATGATAAAAATAATAATAATAATAATAATTTTTAGTTTTACCTTTCAAATCAAATCTATGAGTGTTTTTCAATATTAAGAATAATTGTTTTTTCTAATTTAGTAATTATTTTATTAATAATATTAATTATTATAACAATACTAATATTTATAACACAAAAGATAATATTTTTAATATTAATACTTTTTATTATAGTGAAAATAATAATATTCAGAACACAAATAATACTATTTTTAATTCCAAGAATATTTAGAACTCAAATAATAATTTTTATTTATATTAAAAATTTGAATTATTATACAAATAATAATATTATAACAGAAATAATAATATCTTTGATATGAATATGTTGAATTCGAAGAAAAATAATAATATTTTGATAAGAATACTTTGAATAATAAGAAAAATAATAATATATTTTAAATGAATACTTTGTATTGTAAGAAAAATAATAATATTTACAACTCAAATTATAATAATTTTTATATTAATACTCAGAATTGTTGATAATTTTTAATAATTTTGCTTCGTGGGCTCACTTTTTATTTTTATAAAAAACACCATAAAAATTTATAATATAAATAATAATATGTTTTTAATATTAATAAAAATATTTTCTTTCAAATTTATTAATTATTTTATTAATAATATTAATTATAATAAAAATAATAATATTTCTAAAACAAATAACATTTAGAATCTTAGGATTCAGGAACCTCGGGTCTAGCGCCCTGACCCATGCGTTAGGTGTCCCCAAGTGGGCACGGGCATGGCTCACTCCTAGTGTAACCCTAGCACCACATGTGCGCTGGGGGTGCCCAGCCTCCAGATAGATATCTCAAGAGTCATGTGTGCGCAGGGGTGTGTCCAACCCCTAAGCAGGCATCTCAAGCACCACGTGTGCGCTGTGGGTGCCCAGCCCCCAGGCAGACAGTCCAAGCGCCACGTGTGCGCAACTTCAAGGGGCGCATCTCTAGCCTGGCGCTTGGGGCTTGCTGGCTGTAACTTCACACATGCCCCCACCAAACAGTGCAGTTCACAGTGAAAGTACTCATAGCTTATAGTACTCGTGCTACAGTACAAAACAATGCAATTTATAATAAATTTATTTACAATAAATAATATTTCACGCTACAGGGAAATACTGACTAGTTATAGGTAATAATAATTCTTTTCATATCACTTGCACAAGTAGAAAATTGCTTTTTACCAACGTTAATTGGCAAGGGAAGAGCTCCGCCATTAATTAACGATGAAAATAGCCAGGAATTGTTTTCATAGGTGGTTATTATGGAATGAATTAAAGATGGAAATTAAGTTTTTTTTTTAATTAATCACGATGGAATTAAATGCTGGAGGGTTTTTTTGTTTTAAAAAAGATTATTGGTATTTTTTCATAAATAATTAAAAAAATTAGGAATAAATAAAAGAATATTTTTATAAAATGATAATAATTCATATTGGTAATTAAAAATCCCTCTAAATTTGTCCAAAATATAGTTTTCTTATCTACCTTCAAACTTTCCTCATTATTTCTATTTCTTTCTTGATAATTCCTTTTCCTTCATTCTGTCATTCCCACGCACACCCTTTATTTCATTCTCTCCAGCAGCATGCACTGGCCTCGCTCTTATTAATTTTCTCTCCATTCTCTTTTCCCTTCTATTCTCTTATTCTCCACATCTCCCAATCAAAGCCACCACCATCCCTTTACAATTATCTCTTTCTTTCAAGTCTTTTTCGTTATTAATCTCTCTCTTTTCGTTTTTCGTGCTCGGCTCTTCTTTCCCATCATCTCATTGTGTATTTCTCAATACTTTTCTCTTATTTCTGGCTTCCTCTCTTCTATATATAGTTTTATTTTTACTACAAATTAATGTTGCGGTTATATTTTTTATTGTTGTTCATTCAACCCTGTCTTTTTCGACGATGCATGTCTTAATTGCTCAAAGGCTCATATGCCATGAAGTAGGTTTCCTTCTGAGACATCCCTGAGCTACTGATGGCTGCCATACATATATTCCAAGTGGTCCTCTTACTCATTCAGTGAGCTGTTTTCATTTGCTGTCAGTCCAACCCTAATTGGTCCCTTCACGACATTCCATTGCTAGACGTGTGGTTTGATTTATTACATCACGCCCAGAGAATTTTTCATAAGCAACAAGTCTTTTTGGGCATCAAATCTCTTGCAAGGATGGATGTGAAAGACAACCTCTCCCTCTACTATGCATTAAAGGCACATCAACCTTCACTTCTTCTCATCCCTACCCATCACATCGTTCACATTTAGACTTGGACTTTAATACCTATCATCGGTTCTTTAAATTTCAAGCTAAATATTTGAGGCTATAGGGTGTGTTAAGAAATTCCTTGATGTATGTAATTAGGAGAGCTTAGGACCTATCTCTCTGAAATTTCTCGTTTGATTTTAATGTACCAAGTTGACATCTACAGGGATTTTTCTGTTAATGTTATAAGCCATTGATGTTACTTTTACTATTTGATGGGATTTTCTCAAGACTAGTTTATGCTGTGTTTACCAGATACCCAACCTAGTTTCTATTTAGTGAAAGGGAGAGAAGAGAGGATGGGTTCCACAACTTCCACTTTGTCAGCGAAACGGATATAGAATTGAGTATGCAGCTACCCAACCACCATGCTTGAACATGTCATTCTGGATAACATTCCTTGACGGTCACACCCCACCATTGAAATTTCCTACCTCTCTTAATTGGTTCAGGCATTTCTCTGCTGAAATCCAACAAGAAATTGGCCTTAAAATGCCCTTTCCCATTACGAGATGTGGCAGAAATTTGAAGATCGCATGCATGCAATGGCCGATGAGCTAATTGATCGGCGTTGAACCGGATGTTCAGCACACACCAAATATCTAAAACATCTGACTGTGACCAAACCTCTTGAGCTGGTTCAACAGGATTTCAATAAAAACAAGGAAAAGCCTCAAGTGACCTTAAATGTATATATAAAACGTTTTCATTGAGAGACAAGTGTAACAGTGTCAAACGTGCACGAGGTGCACGCTTCGGCAGGCTGGCCAAAACAGGCCCTGAGAGTGCTGGCAGCCATGTCAACAGTGGGAGAAATCGGCAGCGCAGATTTATGCGGCTGTAGGTTCGTCAAAGGAAAATTGGCAGCGCAGATTGTTGACAAACATGGGCTTGACGATGGAATGTCCAAGCCAGGTAGGAAAACTCGTCAGGGGCATAGGCTGACGAGAACTGGGGCTGTCGAGGAATTCGACAGCAAAGACATTGGCAGCCTGCACGCAGATGCGAATTCGGCAGCGCAGGAATTGGCAGCCTGCACGCAGATGCGAATTCGGCAGCGCGCAGCAGCTTGTGCAAGTCAGGGGCTTGACTTGGCACGATCTGAAACTTGGACGAAGGACTGTCCAAGGCATGTGAATGACTCAACAGATGACGCAGCAAGAGCTGGCAGCAGGGGCTGCCAGGTGGGCATGCAGAACGTGGGTACGTAGTGGCAGTTATGGATATCCAAGATCATGGGATCATGGGGGCTGAACATGGGGGCTGACCAGGGGTTACTCTCAACCCACTAAAGATCATGGGGGATCATGGGGGGGAAACTTCCCACTACTTGGTAGATAATGGGGCCACTATGTTCATGGGTGAACATGGGTGAGATAGTGTCCCACTACTTCCTTAAAAGTAGGAATGAGGGGTGTGCTTTGTAAATACTTGTCTATAAATACTTGTTGTAGCTTTTGATTGAGGGGGCGGCATGTATGGGAATGCAGCAGCATGCGTTGGGAATGTTCAGCATGTAGGGGCATGCAAGAACATGTAGAGCACTAGTTAGAGGTAACTTGGTATAGCATGCAATCTTTGTGCATAGCACACATACGGAATTGTGTATAGTTTTCTTTGTTAACGAGATCAATAAAGGTTGGGAAAGAGTTCCTATAAAGCTTGTTGTGCACTTTGATTCTTATTCTTGCTTGTGTATTCCGCTTGCTTAGTTACTAGGCAAACACGAGTGGGATTGGCGAGAGAAGGCTGAGTCTAGCGAGGGACTAGGTTGCCGCACGGGTTTATTCGAGAGCGAAAAATTACCCCGTGACAACAAAAGTGCCCTAACATGTATTCTCCCATACAATTTTTGTTTTGGTTGTTGGGTATTAATTCTTGTCTAAAAAGCGGCAAAAAAGATGAATGAGAGAAGAATTTTCGAATATATAAAAGTAAAGATTACTTCAAATAATGTGTGAGATAATACTTTAAAATATATGATAGATGGATCAATTAACTCTAGTATTAATAAATCCCTACTCTAACACCATCGTTGTTAATCAGAAAGAGTGAATATTGTTTTGAGTTATAATAGTAAATTAAACAGTGTTCATGTGATCATATTCAATATGCTGATTTGGTGGAATATAATATATTAGTATGAACTTTAATAAAAAATAAATAAAAGTAACCGATTATCCATGTATTATATGGTATTTATAATTCTTATAAATTGTATAAAAATTAATCATATATATAAATTATACAAAAATATGATTGCTAAATTCATAATAAAAAAATTATATATATAAAAAGAATACGTGTCATCATCATAATCAATATAAGAATATAATAATAAATTGAGTTCAACAGTTAAACAAATTTCAAGAATCATAATAAAAAAATAATTAAATTATCAACAAATAAAAAAATTAAATTATTGTCCTAACATGACAATATTAAAATGAAGAAAACTATTAATATTCACAAGGAAAAAGGATAAAATACTTAAAACTTATCCCAAAAACGTTGGATTTGATATAATAATAATAAGATAGTATTTAGATTGCGGTAACGTTTATTTTTTATTTAAAAATGTATCAAAAAAATATTTTATTTTTTAAAATTTACTTTTAACATTAATAAATTAAAATGATTTAAAAATATAAAAACACTAGTTTGTAGCAATCAAAAACATTTCTTAAATGCAAAAACAAACCTACTCGAAGAAGCATAATTTCAATAATTTGGAAAATGCACGTGCAAAATGTAATAGATGCATAAGTACGTACTAACAAAATGTATAATCTCTTGGCCTAAAATAATAATATACGTATTATAATTATTGCTCTCTGAAGTATGTATGGATCTCTCCTCTATCAGGGCGGGGGAGTCGGGGAGGCGCGTCTCCATTTGTAGGGCCAGAAGCTTTAGATATCTAAACAGATACATACATGCCAACTACCTGAGCTTTAGATTTGTAGGCTTATATGTGAGGCAAGGGTGGCTAGCCAAAAGTAAATCTGTTGAACGATTTCAAGAATGTCCAAAACATGAATGACACACCAAGTTATAAATCAAGAGAACAAGAATGAGCTCTTATTAGTGGAGAAAGGAAAGAGGCTAGACATGGATGGTCGGGTGTGTGGTTCATTTGTGTGTCTTCAAGGTCCACACACCTAAAGAAATCAACATTCACTTTTCATGTTTCCTGGGTTGTTCTCCCTTTGAATGACATTTACGATGTCGATGGCTAAAAAAAATCTACAATATCTAATCTAATCAGCCTGAGAATTTAGGAACTTAATTTACATGTAATATAAAACAAGCTTGTATAGCAGGTAAGAGGATTTTGTTTACATAATATATATTAATGCTGCATGTATGTTCACGCAAATTTTAAACATAATTATCAGATGCAAATCTTAATTATTTCCCTGATATTAATATTGTTTGAATGTTCATGCTTTCATACATGTAAGAAGCGGAGACGCTCGTGATCGAGCTAGAGTTCAACAAATTAATAGAGCTTACTTAATTTGTTATGCTAAAAATGCATCGGGACTCATTCAAGGGAAATCAGGATCTTTCACCATATTCTCATGAGCCTGTAAATTCCGCAGTGGGATGGGTGCGTCTGTCCTTCGAAGCTGCTGCGAGTGAGACTTCGCCTTGTCGTTTCTCTTGTGTGCAGTTTCAGCAACATCTACTGCTTTCTGACTATTGCATCCCAATAGGCCATTTGGGCGGCTTCTTCTGGGCACTGTGGATGCTAAATAGGGATTAATTATGCTATTTTCAGCCAGCATCTTTTCATCATAGTCCACTGAAACAGCTGAGAAATCAGCAGCACTGGCGGTGACTACACTCCATTCAATGCTGCTCTCACTTGGCTCATAGTACCGGCTGGTTGGTGTCATACAGCTAGACATGCCATCAGATGTTTGCTTGGTGAATATAGGCTGTAGATGTGAACTTCCAGATAGGTTCTCAATCTCGAACAGATCCGAACTGCCATCGCTTTCAATATCTTCATACATCTGGCCGCTACTGCTTGAGGTGGGTGGGAGGTGTGGGGATTTTGGGATGGCATCCCATGTTAGCACAGACAGCTTTCTCTCCAGATTCAGTGCTATATCTTCCTTTTTAAGCAAATGGGAGCCGAACACCTCTAGGGATATTCGTGGGTCGTCTTCTATGATCTTCTGCTCCCCTCCTTTAAGATTCAAGTTTTGCACCCCGGAATTAACACACGGCAACACAAAGTACTCTCTTCTTTTTGAACCAACACTCGTTCTTTTAAAGCTCGGGCTGTGTAACTCATCTTTCACCTGGATTAGGCTTGATTGAGACTGCTTTCTAGTCCCTTCCAGTCCGATAGGATTGCGAGCAGATTCCCTCCTGAGCTCTTTTCCACGAGTCTCTCTGTGACCAATATTTTTATCCGTATAAACAGATTTCTTGTCTGAACAAGAGCCATTGCAGGCAAAGCCTGGAAAGAACCATCTTTCATTGACTTTCTGGTGCCTGGTTGGAGATGAATTTCTCAGGGTATTTGGTAGCAAAGCTTTTTTACTGTTCCAACTTGCTTCAGAACTCACACTTGGAGTTCCTAATCTGCTTCTCGGTCTCATCCGTTGTCGATCAACCGGGTATTCTTTCTCATGCACGTACTTTCCAGCATTAATATTGTCAACGATTCTTGGACTATCATCATCCAGTTTCATATTGAAGTATCTCTCCGCGCCAAAGACGCTGATTTCCCCCTCTTCAGCTTTAGTCCTCTCTGACCTGGCAGGGAGGGAAATCTCTTGGCTTGAAGTGATTTTGGCAGGATGGGTAAACTGCACCGACTGATCTGTCAGCTTAAGTACAAAATTGTCTTCTTGCTGGGTGAGATAAGAAGAAAACGAGGCTTCGCGAAGATCAGGGCTCTTGCTGTCCATAGCACCAGAGATGGGGGAGATTGACTGGGCTAAGAAGCTGGGAATAAATCCTGCGGGAAAGAAAGAAGAGAGCAAATAGATGGTGAGAACACAAGGCACACTTTACAAAGCGATTTTTGAATGATATGGATCAGTTTTTGAAGATTCTAAAGCCATGGCATTAAAAAGAAGGAAGAAATGGTGCTGAAAGTGGGGGCAAGTATAGTACAGCAGAGTTTGACTGAGAGAAGGTTAAAGATCTCATGGCCGGATTCATAAGAACAACTAATTTTTTTTAGTAGGTCTTCGGCTTAGCTTAAAAATACCTAGATAATTTCTCAAGATTTTAAAATTAATAATTATTTAAATTTTTAGTAATATAAAATTTATAATATTTAAGCCGATAATCTTTAAAAAACAAATTTAAAATTTGATAAATTAAATTACATAATTAAAATCAATATTTTTTATTTATTTATTAATATGGGTGTTTGGGTCAGCTTGCGTGTACCTCGACTAATCCCACGGGTCTTAAAATTAACAATTATATAAATTTTTAATAACTATCATATCAATAATCACATAAAATAAACCTTTTTATTTCATGCCGTACTATATACGGCACGTGGGGCTGCAACATATGTGCCTAATACCAATCCTACGTCTACCTGCAATATGTACATGCTTCGCTGTTAAGGAGAATTGTTTTATATGTATTTTTTTTTAATTTAAATCTTTGGATGGAATTTAAAAAGAATTTATCAAGTTCTTCAGAATGCGTCATACTAGTTTTAATTAATATGTATAAATTTTACTGCGAAATAAAAATAAAACTTTTATTTTATGCCGTGGTGTAATAATCGTTCTAGTGGTAACACTATGTATGGACAGCATGTTGACAAGTGGCAGAAGAGTTAAGATTTTGACCATTCTTTGGATAAGCTCTGTTATATTGATGGGGCATGAAAGGACCAAATGAATACGTTTATTTATCACTATTAACAGCATTCTAATTCTCATGTGAAACACATATCCTTACTGTTCTTGATAACACTTGCCCATCCTTCTTTTTTTTTTTTTTCTTTTTTTATATGGCCCCAGATATACAAACGTAATTCAACTATTATTAACACTAACCAAAGAAAAAAAAACCCTAAATAAAGAGGGGATTTCAATGTACTTTTCCTCTCAAAATACTATTTATTTTTTATTTTATTTTTCAATATTAAATTTATTGAGAATTGAATTTTATATATTTTTTTTAATTTATTTTTATGAGGTTATTTTAGTCTCATGACTTAGTCCGCGGGTTTGATGGGTTAACTCGAGTCTTTTTTCTTCTTTTTATGATTGACTTTTTTCCCCTTAATTTCATTCTTCAACATTGAGTTGATTGAAAATTAAGTTTTGTTATTTGTTTTAATTTACTTTTTATAAGATTATATCCATCTCAAGACCCCCGGTCATATGTTTGGAGGGTTAACTCGGGTTCACTAGAGTCATTTTCTAGTCATTTTTTATTTGTTTTTTTTTTCAATTTTATTTTTTAATATTAGGTTGATTGAAAATTAAATTTTATAATTTATTTTAATTTGTTTTCTATTAGGTTATTCCGATCTCAATGTTGGATCAAGAGTACTTCTGGAGAAA
>Ga0307511_10001995_pt1 | contig 21427 bp, 20 predicted proteins | sample 13_EM_MG_FD_200266 | JGI IMG/M metagenome (GOLD analysis project Ga0307511, IMG submission 200266) | Populus trichocarpa ectomycorrhiza microbial communities from riparian zone in the Pacific Northwest, United States - 13_EM | ecosystem: Host-associated > Plants > Roots > Unclassified | place...
CAAGGGACACACCGGGCATCCGACCTCGGCGAGCCGCTGAGCGAGCTCGACCTCGAACTGCGCGACCTCTTCCCCCACATGGGCGACCCGGGCAAAGACGTCGCACGGCGTCAGCCGCAGCGCCAGCTTGTTCGAGTTGTGCAGAACGATCGCGCCGTCGGCCGGCAGGCCGAGCGATACGGCGATCGAAGTCGCCGCCGCGATCGCACGCGTGACGTCGGGTGTCTCCATCCGTGAATCCTTGTCCGGTCTCGCTGAAGATAAGGCAGGTTAATGCTCTGACCTGGGGTGCCTCGGATTGAGCGAGACCGTTCAGGTTCGTCTGTCTCGATTGAGGTGAGGCATTCGGCTGTCTTCTGGCATCACTTTTGATGTCACTCGGCCGCTGTGGGGCCACTCCGTCGGGTTCCAGGCTTCTCTGAACCAGACCATCGCTCTGGCTTGCGGGAGTCGCCTCGGACCGCTGCTTCGCGTTTGGCTCTTGCTGCCGTGAGTGAGGCTCTTGACCCTCACGTGGCGTCAGGCTGCATAGTCGGTGCCGTGGAGGATCACTGGACCGTGGGACGCGTGGCCGAGTTGGCCGGCGTGAGCGTTCGCACGCTGCATCACTATGACGAGATCAGGCTCGTTCAGCCGTCGGCGCGGACCGCAGCCGGATACCGGGCTTATTCGGCGGGCGACGTGGAGCGGCTGCGGGAGGTGCTGGCCTATCGGCGGTTGGGCTTCGGGCTGCGGGAGGTTGCGGAACTGGTCGGGGACCCGTCCACCGACGCGGTCGCGCACCTGCGCCGACTGCGCGGCCTGCTGCTGGAGCGGCGTGATCGCGCTGACGCCATGGTGTCGGCCATCGACAGGGAACTTGAGGCGCGGGCGAAGGGACTGATGGTGACGCCGGAGGAGCAGCTGGAGATGCTCGGTGCACGGCTGTACGACGCGATCGGCGGCGCTTACACCGCAACACGGCGTACCGAGCCGCGGATCGCCGCGCGGATCTGGGACGCGCTCGGGGACGCGCAGACGGTGCTGAACGTCGGGGCCGGCACAGGCTCCTATGAGCCTGCTGATCGCGACGTGACCGCGGTGGAGCCATCGGCGGTCATGCGGGGGCAGCGGCCTGCCGGCTCGGCGCCGTGCGTGGCCGCTGCCGCGGAGAGCCTGCCGTTCGAGGACCGGTCCTTTGACGTCGCGATGGCCGTCTCCACCGTTCACCACTGGGGAGATCCGATAACAGGGCTGCGCGAGATGCGGCGCGTGGCCCGCCGCGTGGTGGTGCTCACGTTCGACACCGACGAGCCCGGATGGCAGGACCGGTTCTGGCTTACCCGTGACTACCTGCCCGAGTTCGCCGCCGTTCTCGCGGAATTTCCCTCGCTTGCTGGGATGGCCGGCGCGATCGGCGCCCGCGCTGAGCCGGTGTCCATCCCGTGGGACTGCGCTGACGGCCTGTTCGAGGCGTACTGGCGCCGACCGGGGGCGTATCTGGAGGATCATGTGCGCCGTGCGATGTCGGTCTGGACGAGGGTCGGGCCAAAGGCCGAGCAGCGCGCGGTGCGAAGCCTCAGCGACGACCTCGACTCCGGCCGGTGGGCCGAGCGCAACAGTGACCTCGCCGGCCTTGACGCGGCAGATCTCGGCCTCCGCCTGCTCATAGCTTGACCCTCGTCGCAGGTCCAGCGTGATGGCGGCTCCTGATCGGCCCGCTGGTGCTTGACCCAGCGGGTCTGGCGGATCTGCTCAGCGGCTCGCGCTCTGCCGGACGCTACTCGGTGCGCAGCGCCGTGGCCGTACGGGCCTTGGCCGCCCAGCCGGCCGGAACAAGCGCACCCAACATCGCGATGACGACCCCGCCCACCCCCAGCAGGACCAGCTGAGCAGGCCCGTACGCACCGAGGACCGACGACGGCATACGGGTGCCTACGGCACGCCCCATCGCCGGCATGACAACGTGGTGCAGCGCGTACCCCGCCGGTACGCCGATCAGCCCGCCGACCACGCCGATCGCGGTCACCGAGGCGAGCACCAGGCTGATGGTCTGCCGCGGCGACATGCCGATCGCCTTGCAAATGCCCAGGTCGTGGATGCGTTGCCGGGTGTCCAGGACGACGGAGTTGAGCACGCCGAGGCCCGCTACGGCGACCAGCATGACAGTGAGCAGCACCGCCATCGCGTCCATGATGAGGATGACGCCCTTCTGCTCCGAGGGCGGGATGGTCGTGGCGTCGCCGCCCAGAGGCTGGACCACCGCCGCGAGCTTCGCCGCGAACTCAGCGGCCGAGACGCCGGACTTCACGTCGGCGAGAAAGGTACTGGGCTCGGCCGAGGGGAAGTTGGCCATGTCCGCGTGGATCTCCAGCTCATTGCCCGAGGTGTCGAAGGACTCACCGACGATCCGCAGGTCGGCGGTCTCCTTGTCGTAGGTCACCCGCACCGTGTCGCCGACCTTGGTGCTGGTCCGTTCCAGGAAGCGTGAAGGCACCACGACCTGCCCCCTGCCGGTGATCCAGTGCCCGGAGAGCATGTCGTAACTGCCGGAGCGGGAATCCCCTTCGTAGAGGCTGGCCTGGACCGAGCCGGAGACCCCGGCCACGGCGACCTCGGTCTGGAGCTTGCCGTAGTACGACTTCAGCCCCGCCTCGGGCTTGAGGGCGGCCCGCACTTTCGCCGGATCGGCGACCTTGGGCCTGGACGTGCCGGCAGTGCTGCTGCTGACGGGAGACGGGCTTGCCGCGTCGTCCACCGCAGGAGGCTCCGGCTGCGCAGGAGGAGCGATGTCGTCCAGCTTGATTGTCGTGGCCGTGACCGCGGCACGGCTCTCGGGGTCCTGCGAGGCGCCAACCGCACTCAGGGACGAGGTCAGTCCCACCGCGAAGGTCGCCGCGACCGTGCCGAACGCGACCGCGAGCAGCATCGCGAGGGCACGCACCGGATGCGTGAAGGGGGTGGCGAGGCCGTAGGTCACCGGCCGAGGCAGGGGCAGCCGTCCCATCACCCGATGCGCCCACTGCCCGCGCCCCGTGCGCGGTGCCCGGCCGACCGCGATGGCCTCGACCGTGTGCAGGCGTCCGGCGCGCAGTGCCGGGACCAGCGCCGCGAGTCCCACGACGAGCAGTGCGGCGGCCGGCACCGCGACATCCACCCACCAAGCCGCCGAGAGCGAGACGGTGCCGTACATCTCCTGGGTGTCCGCCAGCAGCGGCACCGCCAGGAGGTTGCCCAGCACAACGCCCACGGCGATGCCGGCACCGGCCGGAATCAGCGCCTGGGCCACGTAGGCGCGGACGACCTCGCGCGGAGTGAAGCCGATGGCCTTGAGGATGCCGATCCTGCGCAAGCTGGTGCCGACCGCACCGCTGATCACACTGCTGACGATGATCACCGACATCACGATGCCGAGCACACCGAAAGCCATCACGAACGGGACAGTCGCCGCCGCACCCTGATCAGCGGCGCGCTTGGTGTCCAGCCAGGACTGGGTACCCAACAGCGCCCCGGACTTCACGGAGGCGGCGAGCTTCGCCCGGTCGGCGAGGATCTGCCTCTTCGTGCCCGCGGAGTCGAAGCGGTAGAGCATCTGACTCGTGACGGTGTGGCCCTGCGAAGCCAGCGCGTCGACCTGCGCCGAGGTCGCCCAGGCGTCGGCGGACCTGCCGGCCGACACGGCGAAGCCGACGACGGTAAGTGTCGGGGCGTTGGCGGCGTCCGACGCTTTGAAGGTGGAGCCGATCTCGACGGAGGGGCCCTCGAACGACGCGCCGAGCACGATCTCGCCCAGCTTCTGCGCCCACCGACCGGACTTCAGTTCCACACGGTCCACATCACCGTCCGGACCGGACCGCCCGACCAGGGTCAGCGTCGGCATTTGGAAGCCCAACTGGTCCACCGGGCGGAACGCCGTGGACGGATACGGCCCAGCGCTCGCCGTGACCCCGGCCAGCTTTCCGGTCTCCGCCAGCTGCGCCGCACTCGCCTTGGCCGGATCGAACTGTGCGGTGATGTGCGCGCCCTGCTGCTTGTTGAAGGCGTGGTCGAAGGGGGCGGTTGCGGCGACCATGAGCGAACCGGCAACCACGGCCGAGGCCACGGCCATCATCGTGGCCACGGCGATCACCACTGTCTGCACCCGCCGCCGGCCCACCCCGGAGCGTACGACCCGGCCGAACGCGCCGGTACCGAACAGGCTCATCGGACGACCTGCGCGTACGAGTCGAGGGCGACCTGACCGTCGACCAGGTGAATCGTGCGGCTCGCGCACGCCTCCGCCAGCGTCAAGTCATGCGTCACCAGCACGATGGTCTGTCCCCCGCGGTGCAGATCCATCAGCAGATTGCGGACGTCGTGGCCCGAGACGGTGTCGAGCGCACCGGTGGGCTCGTCAGCGAGCAGCAGCGCGGGCCGGTTGACCAACGCCCGGGCGACCGCGACCCGCTGGCGTTCACCTCCGGACAGCCGGCCCGGGTAGGCGCGGGCATGTTTCTGGATGCCCAGCATCTCCATGAGCTCACCCGCGCGGGCCGCGGCCTTGCGTCGGCTGGTCCCGATCAACTGGGCCGGGAGCTGGATGTTGTCGGTGACAGTGAGGTCGTCGAGAAGATTGAAGAACTGGAAGGCCATGCCGATGTGTTCGCGACGGAACCTGGCGAGGGCGTGCTCGCTCAACTGGTCGATCCGTCGCCCGGCCACGGTCACGGCGCCATCGGTCGGCTTGTCCAGGCCGGCGACGAGGTTCAGCAGCGTGGACTTGCCGCTGCCGGAAGGGCCCGTCACGGCAAGGGCCTCACCCTTGGCGACGCTGAACGTGAGCGGTCCGAGCGCCGGCGCGCCGGCGCTGTCGTAGCGCTTCGCCGCACCCTTCAGCTCGATCACTTGATGCATACGAGGTGTCCGTCCTTCACGGTCGCGAGGCACATGCCGTTGCCGGCCCCGCGAACCTAGAGGCTGCCGTGTACGGGCCGCGTCGGCCGCAGAACCGACAACAGGCCCTTCCTGCGGAGGATTCGGCCGCGGAGTCATCCCTGAGAAGTAGGCCTCTTGGGCAATGCCCTGGCCGGACAGGCGGACGCGGGCCGGGCGGAGAGCGCAGCACAATGCACAAGTGGAGACGGAAGACCGGCGGAGCCGGCATCAGCAACTCGTCGACGCGCTACGCCCGGAGGCGAAGGCCGCCCCGCTGTCCCGGCGAGCGGTGCGCGCCGATGTGGTGCTGGCGGTCGTACTGACCGTCATCGCCCTGTTCGTGGCGGTGCGCTATCCCGGCGACGGGCCGGTGAACATCAACCCGCCTACGGTGGACGTCGGGACCGGGGTCCCGGCCCCGCCCTCGCCGCCCGACCCTGGTCAGGTGCCCGTGAAGGAAGAACCCTCCTCCGTGCCCTGGGCCCTGGTCGTCCTGTCGACGCTGCCGCTGGCAGCCCGGCGCCGGTATCCGCTGACCTTGTTCGTAGTGGTGCTTGGCGCGGCACTGGCCATCGCCAGCTCCGCCTCCTGGATCACCGTCCTGGCCTGTGTCATCGGCGCCTACAGCGCCGTCGTACACAGCCGTTACCGGATAACGGCGATCGCCGTCCTGGTGATCGCCGCCGCGCTGTCCGGCTTCGCTTTCCGCCACGCGGAACCTGTGATCCCCGGATGGTCCAGCCCGGGATTCGTGCTCCTGGTGGCCGGGATGCTGGCCAGCCTCGTCCGCTTCCTGCAACTGCGGCTGGCCTCCAGCCGGGACCGGATGACAGAACTGCAGGCCGCTCAGGAGGAGGCCACGCGCCGCGCCGTCGAAGAGGAGCGTGCCCGCATCGCCGCCGAACTGCACGACGTCGTGACCCACAATGTGAGCGTGATGGTCATCCAGGCAGGCGCGGCCCGCAAAGTGATGGATGTGGAACCCGGGCAGTCCAAGGAGGCACTGCTGGCCGTCGAGGCGGGCGGCCGGGCCGCCATGGCCGAACTGCGCCATGTGATGGGCCTGTTGGCCGCCACGGACCACGAGAGGCCCGACGGCCTGGAGCCCCAGCCCGGGCTCGCGCAGCTCGACGCGCTGGTCGCACGAGTACGCGCCGCCGGTACGCCCGTGAGCGTCGAGGTGTCGCTGCCACCGGAACCGCTGCCACCCGGGATGGACCTCGCGGCGTATCGCGTCGTACAGGAGGCGCTGACCAACACGATCAAACATGCGCGCGGCGCGCAGGCGTCCGTCGCCATCGGATACACCGACGACGGGCTGGAGATCGAGATCACGGACACGGGCGGCGCCAAGGAATCCCCGCCCGTGCAGAGCAACGGCCGTGGCCACATGGGGCTGCGCGAGCGGGTGGCCGTCTACAAGGGCGAGCTGACAGCCGGGCCGACAAAGGCCGGCGGATACCAGGTCACGGCCCGTATCCCGCGGAGCACCGTATGAACATGGACCAACCACCACTGCGCGCCGTCATCGCCGACGACCAAGCCCTCGTACGCACCGGTTTCAAGATGATCCTGGCCGCGGACGGCATCGAAGTGACGGCCGAGGCCGCCGACGGGGCCGAGGCTGTCGCAGCTGTCCGCCGTACACGGCCCGACGTCGTCCTCATGGACATCCGGATGCCCGAGATGGACGGCATCGAGGCCACCAGGCGCATCATCGGCGACGCCGGCCCGGCCGGAACGCGGGTCATCATCCTCACCACATACGACCTCGACCACTACGTCTACGCCGCGCTCACGGCCGGCGCCAGCGGCTTCCTGCTCAAGGACGTCACCCCCGAACACCTGGTCTCCGCCTTACGCCTGGTGCAGACCGGCGACGCTCTCCTCGCGCCCACAATCACTCGTCGGCTGATCGAGCGGTTCGCCCATCCCGACGAACCGCAGACCATCGCCGCGCACCGCGATCTGTCCGACCTGACCCCGCGCGAGCTCGAGGTGCTCCGCCTACTCGCGACGGGCCTGAGTAATGCCGAACTCGCCTCCCGGCTGTTCCTCAGCCCGACCACGGTCAAAAGCCACGTCGGCCGCATCCTGTCGAAGCTGGACCTGCGCGACCGTGTCCAGGCCGTCGTCTTCGCCTACGAGACGGGTCTGATCGCCCCGGGACGTGGCGCCTAGAGGCAATGCCGTGACTCTGTTGGTGATGTTGTCCGGGGCGCTGACGGTGGGGCCGTCGGATGGTTCGCTGGAGGAGTGCGGGGTGGCCTCGGATCTTGGGGTGTGGGGGCAGTGTCGTTACGGCCGAGGAGTGTCCAACGGATTCCGGTCAGGACGGTGCCTCACGACGACCGGGACTGCCTCAGCTACGCAGAGACGCGACACCATGCGCGAATCCTGGCATGGGCGTACGAGTGGCGTGGCGCACTTTTGCAAGCGGGTGCTTGCAATAGTTAGCAGGGGTGGTGCAAGGTGAAGGCATGGCATCGCTCAACGTCGGCAATCTTGGTGAGTATCTGCGGGAACAGCGGCGCACTGCGCAGCTGTCCCTGCGGCAGCTCGCCGATGCCGCCGGGGTGTCCAATCCGTATCTGAGCCAGATCGAGCGCGGGCTGCGCAAGCCGAGCGCGGAGGTGCTGCAGCAGGTCGCCAAGGCGCTGCGAATCTCCGCCGAGACGCTGTACGTGCGGGCCGGCATCCTCGACGCCGAGCGGGACCGGGACGAGGTCGAGACACGTGCGGTCATCCTCGCCGATCCCACGCTCACCGAACGGCAGAAGCAGGTGCTGCTTCAGATCTACGAGTCCTTCCGCAAGGAGAACGGATTCGAGATAGCCGACGGGGACGAAGGCGTGGAAAACGGTCCCGGCGTGAGCGACGGTGCCGACGGCAGCGACGCCGACCCGCGGGAGCAGACGGCCGGGTGACGACGACACGGCCCGTCCGCAGAGCGCGGAAGCAACCCAAAACCCTCAGCTGATAGCAACCGGGAGGACCATCACCATGGCCATCACCGATGACCTGCGTAAGACCCTGAGCGACCCCACCCCGCTCTACTTCGCCGCCGGCACCGCCGACCTCGCCCTCCAGCAGGCCAAGAAGGTTCCCGGCCTGGTCGAGCAGCTGCGTGCCGAGGCCCCGGCCCGGATCGACGCCGTGCGCGGCACCGACCCGAAGGCCGTGCAGGAGAAGGCCGCCGCCCGTGCCAAGGAGGCCAGTGCCAAGGCCAAGGAGGCGCAGGAGACCTTCCAGACCAAGGTCAACGAGTTCCTCACCAGCCTCGACGGTGACTTCAAGAAGCTCAGCAGCACGCTCGACGCCGACCTGAAGAAGTTCGGCGAGTCCGCCCAGGACTTCGCGCTGCGCGGTGTCGGCGTCGCCGCCGAGTACGCCGTCAAGGCCCGCGAGGCGTACGAGAAGGTCGCCGAGCACGGCGAGCAGGCCGTGAAGACATGGCGCGGCGAGGCCGCCGACGAGATCGAGGAGCTGGCCGTCGCGGTCGAGCCCGACCCCGAGCCGGTCGTCGTGAAGGCCGAGGAGCCCGCTCCGGCCCCCACCCCGGCCCCGACCGCCGCCGCCCCGGCGAAGAAGCCCGCCGCCAAGAAGGCTCCGGCCCGCAAGACCACCGCGAAGAAGACCACGCCGCCCGCGAAGTGACACGAACGGGTGATCGGTAACGGGTCGGGCACTCGATGAGTGCCCGACCCGTTCTTCCTTCAGCGGCAATCCGGTTTGCGGGTACGGTGACCGCGTAATGACTAGCCGAGTCTGGTGGTGGACGTAGTGCTGATGCAGGGCTTCACAGGGTTCATGTGGCTGTTGAGCACCGCCCTGATCGTGTTCAGCGGCTTCGCGCTCGTCGACGCCGCGACGCGCCGCGAGGACGCCTACCGCGCGGCGGACAAGAAGACCAAGCCGTTCTGGCTGATCATCCTCGGGCTCGCCTTCGTGGTGAACCTGATCTTCAACATCCTGTCGTTCCTGCCGATCATCGGCCTCGTCGCGACGATCGTGTACATGGTCGACGTCCGCCCGGCCCTCCGCGGCCTCCCCGGCGGCGGCCGCAGCCGCAGAGGCGGCTCCAGCAGCGACGGCCCCTACGGCCCGTACAACGGCGGACGCTGAAGTCCTACGGCCAGGTAGCCGGGGTTACGGCGCCCGGTCCAGCAGTACCACCGCCACGTCGTCCGTCAGCTCGCCGCCGTTGAGGTCGCGGACCTCGTTCACCGCCGCCCGGAGCAGTTCCTCGCCGCGCAGGCCCTCCGCGAGCTGGCGGCGGACCATGGCCACCATGCCGTCCTGGCCGAGCCGTTCGCGGCGGCCCTCGCCGATCCGGCCCTCGATCAGACCGTCGGTGTAGAGCATCAGGCTCCACTCGGCGCCCAGCTCCACCTGCATCCGCGGCCAGCGGGCACCGGGGAGCAGGCCGAGGGCGGGGCCGTTGTTGTCGTAGGGCAGGAGTTCGGCCGGGCGGCCGGGGCAGGCCAGCAGCGGGGACGGGTGGCCGGCCAGGCAGAGGCCGGCGCGGCGGCCGTCGGGGGCGATGTCGACCGTGCAGAGCGTCGCGAAGATCTCGTCGTCGGAGCGCTCGTGCTCCAGGACCTGCTGGAGCGTACCGAGCAGCTCGTCGCCGCACAGCCCGGCCAGCGTCAGCGCCCGCCAGGCGATGCGCAGCTCCACGCCGAGCGCGGCCTCGTCGGGGCCGTGGCCGCAGACGTCGCCGATCATCGCGTGCACGGTGCCGTCGGGGGTGCGCACGGTGTCGTAGAAGTCGCCGCCGAGCAGCGCGCGGGAGCGGCCGGGGCGGTAGCGGGCGGCGAAGTGCAGCGGGGAGCCGTCGAGGAGGGGCGTGGGCAGCAGACCGCGTTCGAGGCGGGCGTTCTCCTGGGCCCGCAGCTTGGACTCGGTGAGCTTGCGCTCGGCCCTGTCGGAACGTTTCCGCTCCACCGCGTAGCGGATCGCACGGCTCAGTAGCCGGCCGTCCAGCTCGTCCCGGAAGAGATAGTCCTGCGCGCCCACCCGGACCGCCTCGGCGCCGCGCTCGGTGTCGCCGGACGCGGTGAGGGCGAGGACGGCGTGGCGGGGTGCGATCCTCAGCACGTGCTTGAGCACGGCCAGCTCGTCGTCGGCGCCGTCCGCGGCCCGGCCGGGGGCGGTCAGCGCGAGGTCGAGCAGGATGCAGTGGACGTCGTCGGTGAGCAGCCGCTCGGCCTCGGTGAGGTTGCGGGCGGTGCGGACCCGGATCGGCTTGCCGGTCGGGTCGAGCAGCTCGGGCACGATCGGCGAGCCGCCGGGGTCGTCCTCGATCATCAGCAGGGTGAGGTGACCGGCGGGACCGCCGGGACCGGCGTGGGTGCCGTTGACGGCGTCCTGCGTGCGCGGGGTCTCCGGGCGCGGAGCTTCCATGCCTTCGGAAGCGCTGCCGGACGTCTCGCCGGAGGTGTCTCCCGAGGTGTCGCCGATCATGGGTGCGGCCGGCGCCTGACCACTTTCCGCGGCCGGGATCGCTCTCTGCCGCGGTATGGGTGCGGGCATCGTCCTGTTTCCTTCCCTCCCCCCGAGGGCGCGGCGGGGCGAGGGACCTCGACCCACCGACCGGGACCATAGCGGTAGTGGGCGCCGGAAAGGAATGGTGTGAGGCAGGTCGCCCGGCAGGCGGCCACAGTCATATGCCGTGTTCCGTACCGCAGTTGGGCAGGACGGTGGTGGGGCCGGGATGACGAAGGTCACGCCGGGCCGGGGTTTGGGGCGGGTGGTGCGTGTGCTGGGTCACGTGGCCAGGGTCACCGGTCGCAACCACCCCTACCGGACGGTCATATCACGCATCCGGTCGCACAACACCCAATATCGGCATCGAGCCGGCTCCCGCGATCGTCACCGTACGCCCCGGTCGCGGCGCGTGGATGATCGCGCCGTCGCCGATGTACATCGCGACATGGCTGGCGTCGTCGAAGTAGATGATCAGGTCGCCGGGTCGCATGTCCTTGACGTCCACGTGCGGCAGCTGCTTCCACTGCTCCTGCGAGGTGCGCGGGATGGGGTCGCCGGCGCTCGCCCAGGCCTGTGAGGTGAGCCCCGAGCAGTCGTAAGACTTTGGGCCCTCGGCGCCCCACTCGTACGGCTTGCCGAGCTGGGCCGTCGCGTACGCCACCGCCGCCTTGCCCTCGGCGGACGCCTTGCCGCTGATGTCCTTGAGGACTCCGGAGCCGAGCCAGGCGGTCTGCGCCTTCAGCGCGGCCTGCTGCTCCAGCTCGGCCAGGCGTTCCTTCTCCTGCTTCTCCAGCTGGGATTCCAGCTTCTCGGCCGCCGCGATCTGGGTGGTGACCGTCTTCTTGGCCGCCGCCTTGGCCTGGCGGTTCTTCTCCAGCAACTGCCACTGGGTGGAGGCGTCGGCGGTGTACTGCTTCAAGTCGTCCTGGGCGCGGGTCAGTTCGGCGATCAGGCCCTTGGTGGCACGCTGGCCCTGGAGTATCCGACCGGCACCGTCCAGGAAGGCCTGCGGGTTGTCGCTCAGGATCAGCTGCGCCTCGTCCGGGAGCCCGCCCGTGCGGTACTGGGAGCGGGCCGCGGCACCGGCGCGGTCCTTCAACTCGTCCAGTTTCTCCTGGCCCTTGACGATCTTCTTGGCCAGCTCGACGATCTGCGCGGACTGCTTCTGCGCCTGTTCCTCGGCCGCGTTGTAGGCGTCGGTGGCGACGGCGGCGTCGTGATAGAGGTCGTCGAGTTTCGCGCGTACGGCCTCAAGGTCCTTGTTGGTCACGGGGGTTGGGGACGCGGTAGCGGTCGACGAAGACGAAGGGGTCGGCGTGGGCGACGGGCTCGCGAAGGCGATACCGGGTGCCGCCAGCACGGTGACCGCGCAGACGACCGTGACGGCCGTCGTGATCAGGGCTCGCCTGCCCGCTCCCATACCCCTGCCCCCACATCCCGTATCTGATTGACCGTCAGTAACTTACGGACGCCTGGGGGATCGTGCCATGCCCGCACAGAAAACGACAGAGCCTGTACTTCCCGTACTTCTTTCCCTTCCTTCCAGGTCATGACCTGTCACGGCGTTTTCCCCGCCCATGTGACGAACGGCCGACGGAGATCGTTCCCTCACCGGGATTCACGCCAGTGGGGCCAAGGCCCCCCACCCCACGGTCACTTCGCCCTGCCGCCACCGCACCGGACCGTCCACCACCGGCCAGTCGGCGGTGAGGTCCCGCACCGCGCGGATCCAGCGCTGACGGGCGCCGTAGGAGGCGTAGGGCGCGGCGGCGGCCCAGGCGCGGTCGAAGTCGCGGAGGAAGGCGTGCACCGGTTCGCCGGGCACATTGCGGTGGATGAGGGCCTTGGGGAGCCGTTCGGCGAGGTCGGACGGCCGCTCCAGGGAACCGAGCCGCGCCGCGAAGGTGACCGTCCGCGGCCCCTCAGGACCGAGCGCGACCCACACATGCCGCCGCCCGATCTCGTCGCAGGTCCCCTCGACCAACAGCCCGCCCCGGGAGCCCCCGCCCGCCGGTGCGAGCCGCCCGCACAGCCGCGCCCACACCTCGGCGACCTGCGCCTCGTCGTACTGCCGCAACACGTTCGCCGCGCGGATCAACGACGGCCGTTGCGGCACGGGGATCTCGAACCCGCCGTGCCGGAACACCAGCCCCTCCCGCTCGTACGGCCGGGCCGCCGCGACCCGCGCCGGTTCGATCTCGACCCCGACCACACGCGCGTGCGGGGCGACGGAACGGAGCCGTTCCAGCAGTTCCACGGCCGTCCAGGGCGCGGCACCGTACCCGAGATCGACGGCGAGGGGCTCGTCGGCCCGCCGCAGCTCCGCCCCGTGCGTCGCCACGATCCAGCGGTCCATACGGCGCAGCCGGTTGGGGTTGGTCGTCCCGCGCGTCACTGTTCCCAGGGGGCGGGCGGCTGCGCGGGCTGTCATATGTACGAGGGTAGGCGGCGCGGGACGAGGGGCGCCGTACCGGGCACGGGCCGAAGCTGTCGCTTCCCGTCCCGCTGTCAGTGCCGCCTGGCAGGATCGGAGATCAAGTCGCCGAGGTGAGGGTGGGACCCATGAAGGTGCTCGTCACGGACGAAGTCCACGTTGACTACGGCCAGATATTCGTGGAGAGCGGCGGGGACGAATGCGACCTGTACGACGCCTTCGCCGGGCAGGAGGGCGTCGGGCTCTGCGGGGGAGGGACGGCCGGGACGCTGCTTCTGCTGACCGGTCTGCACATCGGCGGCGTCGACTTCACCGCCGAACTGCACGACAGCCGGCCCGAGGTGGACGAGACGTGGGAGGAGATCGTCGAGGTCCCGTTCCGGCCTGTGTCGCAGGAGACGAAGCTGCGGCAGTGGAACTGGAAGAACTCGTGGGAGCTGGGACTGGAGGAGCGCGACTACCGCGTGCGGTACTCCGCCATCGCCATGGACGCCGGCCGGAGCAAGAACGTGCGGGAGGACGACGAGCCCGCGACCGACGACCGGTATCTGCTGCAGATATGGCCTGCCGCGCCCGAGCCGGCCCGGCTGCTCAAGCAGACCGGCGGCGCGGCCGCGTACTGGCATGCCTTCGCCACGGCGCCCGTGGGCTGACGCCCTGAACGGACACGGCGGACGCACGGTCACCTCGAACGGTTGAGCGACATGGGGTAATGCCCAGGCAAAATCCCCATGCGCCGGAATGAGAATCCCGCCCCCCGGCGTTGCACCCCCTTGGAGGGAACCGCACACCCTCCCTCAGGCATGCCCGCAGCGAGGAGGAACGCCACGTGAGCCAGTACGTCAGCAGGCTCGGGCGGCGTTCCCAGGCGTCGTCGGCCCGGCTGCGGCTGCATCGGAAACCCCGCCGGGTCGCCATGCTCTCCGTGCACACCTCGCCGCTGCACCAGCCCGGCACGGGCGACGCGGGCGGCATGAACGTCTACATCGTGGAGCTCGCGCAGCGCCTCGCCGCGATCAACATCGAGGTGGAGATCTTCACGCGCGCGACCACCGCCGTCCTCCCCCCGACCGTCGAGCTGGCCCCGGGCGTTCTCGTCCGGCATGTCGACGCGGGGCCGTACGAAGGTCTCGCCAAGGAGGAACTCCCCGCCCAGCTCTGCGCGTTCACGCACGGAGTGATGCAGGCGTGGGCCGGTCACCGCCCCGGCTACTACGACCTCGTCCACTCGCACTACTGGCTCTCCGGTCACGTCGGCTGGCTCGCCGCCCAGCGCTGGGGAGTCCCCCTGGTGCACGCGATGCACACCATGGCCAAGGTCAAGAACGCCAACCTGGCCGACGGCGACACCCCCGAGCCCGCCGCCCGCGTCATCGGCGAGACCCAGATCGTCGCCGCCGCAGACCGCCTCATCGCCAACACGGCGGAGGAGGCCGACGAACTCGTACGGCACTATGCCGCCGACCCCGCCAAGGTCGCCGTAGTGCACCCGGGAGTGAATCTTGAACGCTTCCGGCCGGCGGACGGCCGAGCGGCGGCCCGTGCCCGCCTAGGGCTGCCCCAGGACGCCCTGATTCCGCTCTTCGCCGGGCGCATCCAGCCCCTCAAGGCACCGGACGTGCTCCTGCGCGCCGTCGCCGTGCTGCTCGACGAGCGGCCCGAGCTGCGCTCGAACATCGTCGTCCCCGTCGTCGGCGGACCCAGCGGCAGCGGTCTCGCCAAGCCGGAGGGGCTGCAGAAGCTGGCCGCGCGGCTGGGCATCGCGGATGTCGTACGGTTCCGGCCGCCGGTCGGGCAGGAACAGCTCGCGGACTGGTTCCGGGCCGCGTCCGTGCTGGTCATGCCGTCGTACAGCGAGTCCTTCGGGCTGGTCGCCATAGAGGCGCAGGCGGCCGGTACGCCGGTGCTCGCGGCCTCGGTCGGCGGTCTCCCGGTCGCTGTGCGCGACGGGGAGACCGGCTTCCTGGTGCAGGGGCACGATCCCGCCGCCTACGCGCGCGTGCTGCGCACCCTCGCCGACGACCCGCATCTCGCGCCCCGCATGGGCGAGGCCGCCGCCCGGCACGCGCAGTGCTTCGGCTGGGACACGGCCGCCGCCGCCACGGCGGACGTCTACGCGGCGGCGGCCCAGGCCCACCGCCGTCACGTACGCTCGCACCATGGGTGAGAAAGCGGACCAGGACCGGGCGGCGCAGGTCATCGAGGGTTTCCTCAAGGGCGCCGAACTCGCCTGGGAGAGCCCGGAGCCGGGCACGTTCGTGGTCCAACTCCCGGGCACCCGCAAGCTGTCGACGACCGTCTCCCTCCTCGTCGGCCGCCACTCCCTCTCGCTCAACGCCTTCGTGATCCGCCACCCCGACGAGAACGAGACGGGCGTCCAGCGCTGGCTCCTGGAGCGCAACCTCAAGCTGTACGGCGTGAGTTACGCCGTCGACCAGCTCGGTGACGTGTACGTCACCGGCCGTCTGCCCCTCTCCGCCGTCACCGAGGCCGAGATCGACCGCCTCCTCGGCCAGGTCCTGGAGGCCGCCGACGGCAGCTTCAACACCCTGCTGGAGCTGGGCTTCTCCTCCGCGATCCGCAAGGAGTACGCGTGGCGGGTGTCGCGCGGGGAGTCCACGCGGAATCTGGACGCGTTCACCCATCTGACCCAGCGGCCGACGGACTGATCGCAACACGACCCCTTCCCCGTCGACGGGGCTTCGTGGCATGCTCACCGCCAGCACATTTCTGAACGTCGTTCACATCCATGAAGAGCCGCGTGGGAGGACGTACGTACATGAGCCACACCCGTCTCACCAGACGAACCCTGCTCGGAAGCACGCTGGCCCTGGCGGTCCCTCTGTCGAAACCGGCACCGACACCGGCACCCAAGGGTCCCGCGGGTGAAGTCCCTTCCCTCTGGCGGGAGTTCATTCGCACCCCGTACACACACCCGCAGATCCCCTACATCGGCGGCGCGGGCGCCCGGCGCCACCCCCGCCCCTCACGGGTCTTCGACGTCCTCCGCTACGGCGCCGTCGCGGACGGCACCACCGACTCCGCCCCCGCGATCAACCGTGCCATCGCCGCTGCCGGCCGGGCCGGCGGTGGCACGGTCCACATCCCGCCCGGCACCTTCCGCATCGACGACGTGATCCGCGTCGGCCACTCGAACGTCGTGGTCAGGGGCGCGGGCAGCGACCGTACGAAGCTCTACGCCACCAGGAACCTCACCGAACTCATCGGCGTCTACGGCTCCCGCTACGGCGGCGACAAGTCGTCCTGGTCCTGGGCGGGCGGACTCATCTGGCTTGCCCCGACGCCCCGTTGGGACTCACTGGTCGCCGCGATCAGGGCGAAGGCCTGGCCCTTCGAGGGCTGGACCGGCAACAGACGTGACGAATGGCGGCAGTTGACGACCGTCGAACCGGCCCGGCAGGGCGAGTGGACGGTGCGGGTCGCGGACGCCTCGCAACTCAGGCCCGGCACCCTGGTGCTGCTCCGCCTCTCCGACGACACCGGCCACACCCTCCTCCAGCACATGGCGGGCGGCGGCCCCGGCCCCGAGGCGTACTACTGGGACGACAAGACCAAGCTCCTGTCGTACGTCCCCTACGAATGGCCCGTCCGCATCGCCCACGTCCACGGCCGCAGGGTGACTCTCGAACGCCCGCTGCCCCTCGACCTCCGCCCCGAGTGGAACCCCCAGTTCACCAGTCACGTGGAGGAGTTGACGGGCTCGGGTGTCGAGGGGCTCACCTTGGAGGCCGTCGAGACCCAGCAACAACCGCACCTCCTCGACAAGGGCTACAACGGGGTCGTCCTCCAATGCGCCTACGACTGCTGGTTGGACGACGTGACGGTCCGTCACGTCGACAACGGCTTCGGCCTGGTGGCGGCCTCGGCCTGCACCCTGCGCGGTACGACGGTGGCGGGCCGCGGCTCCCACCATCCCTACTTCTGCCGCGAGGGCTCGCACGACAACCTCATCGAGGACTTCACGATCGAGGACCGGACGGTCCCGGCCCCGTCCAACACCCAGCTCCACGGCATCAACGTCGAGGGCCTGTCCTCCTACAACGTCTGGTCGCGCGGCGACATGCGCATGGGCACCTTCGACAGCCACCGCGGCCTGCCCTTCGCCAACGTCCGCACCGACATCACGGTGAACAACAACGGCCGCCACGGCGGCGACGCGAACGCCGGCCCACTCTTCGGCGCCCGCTTCACCCACTGGAACATCCGCGTCACCAACGGCCGCGCGGGCCTGATGAAGATCGACCAACTCGCCCCGTACAGCGCGACGGTGGGCGTCAACACGGTCACCGAGTTCGACCAGACCGACGTCCCGGACTTCACCGGCGACCTGCACTCACGCCTGGAGCTCTACGGCACGACGGACGCCGTACGGCCGCGGAACCTGTACGAGGCGCAGCGGGAGCTGTGACCGCGGCGGGACCTGTGACTCACGTGCGCCACAGGGTGTCGTAGCCGATGAAGTCGAACATGCGCTGTCCGGGCGGGAGTTGGCGGGGCTCGCCGGTGAAGCGGTGGGCGCCGACGGACGCGGTGAGCGCGGGGTCGGAGACCCACACCCGCTCGAAGCCGCGCTCCTCCAGCCAGGCGCAGATCTGCGGGACGAGGTCCGGGGCCTTGCGGTTACGGGTCCACACGACCGTGCCCCCGGTCCGGCACAGCGCGGTGCAGTGCTCCAGGAGCCGTTCGACGTCCGGGTCGGTGATGTTGCCCAGGACGCCGCAGAGGAGGACGAGGTCGGCGGGGGCGAGGTCGGCGTACTGATCCGTCAACGAGGCGTCCCCGGCGACGACTTGGACCCCGGGAAGGCCGGCGGCCCGGGCGCTCTCTGCCGCATGGGCGACGTTGCGTTCGTCCAACTCGACCAGCCGGGCCCGGACTTCGGCCCGGCGCGGATGGTCCGCCAGTACGCCGATCAGGTCACGGCCCTGTCCGGCGCAGAGGCTGATCGCGGTGAGCGGGCCCGCCGGGGCGGCGTCGAGGGCGTACCGGACGCGTTCCTGGACGAGGGCGAGGCGCTCGCTGAGGTAGGAGTCGGGGGAGTCGTAGGCGTCGTGCCACTCGTGCCAGTCCATGCCGGGAACCTAACCGCGGTGCTGATCCCTGTCGCGTGAATAACGTCCCGGCGTGACGCCCACCAACTTCCGGAAATGGCGGGTGAGATGGGACTGGTCGTAGAAGCCGGTCGCCGCCGCCACCTCGCCCGGCGGGCGGCCGTCGAGGAGGAGCCTGCGGGCGCGGTCGACGCGGCGGGACATCAGGTACTGGTGCGGTGCGATGCCGTAGGCGCCGCTGAACGCCCGTACCAGATGGGCGGGATGGGCGTGCACGAGCCGTGCGGCCTCGTCGAGCGCGATGCCCTCGGTGACGCGCTCGTCGAGGAGTTCGCGGAGGGTGCGGGCGAGGGCGGGGTCCCCGCTGGGGGCGGGGGCGGACGGCCGTAGGTGGGCGTGCAGCCGTTCGGCGATGAGCGTCAGGCGGCTCTCCGCCTCCAGCTCGTCACCGGGGTGGTCGAGCGCGGTGTGCAACTGGCCCACCCGCAGCCGGAGTTGGGGGTCGCGGAGGTCGGGACGGTCGACCGCGGAACCGATCAGGTCGTCCGGGAGGTGTGTGCCGTCGAGATACAGGACCCGCTTGCGGAAGCCGTGCGGGGTGGCGGGGGAGCCGTTGTGCGGGACGTGCGGAGGGAGCAGGGACACCGTGTCGTGCGGGGTGCCGTGCTCGTGCCGGTCGAGGTCGTACCGTACGGCGCCGTCGTCCACGATCAGCAGCGTCCACGCGTCGTGTACGTGCATCGGGTAGGCGTACTCGGTGAAGTGGGCGTGGAAGACCTCGACGACACCGGGGACGCGGGGCCGCCACGCGGAGACTTCCTGCTCGGGGCGGGCAGGGCCGTGGTACGGGGCCATGCAAAGAACGTACAAGACGGGGGCGCGGGGCGGTCGGCAGTCTCGGTGCATGAGCACTGACATCCCTGGTGAACCGGTCCGCTTCGACACGAAGATCGCTGTGCTGCTGCGGGACGACCTGGAGCCCTGGCAGCGGCTGAACGTCACGGCCTTCCTGGTCAGCGGCCTGGGCACGCAGCTCCCCGAGGTGATCGGGGAGCCGTACGAGGACGCCGACGGGGTCGGCTATCTGCCGATGTTCCGGCAGCCGGTGATGGTCTTCGAGGCCACGAAGGAGGTCCTGGTGGCTGCCCACGCCCGGGTCCTGTCCCGGGCCCTGCCGCGCGCGGTCTTCACGTCCGACCTCTTCGCCACCGGCAACGACCGCGACAACCGGGCGGCGGTCCGGGCTGTCGCCACGGCCGAGCTGGATGTGGTGGGGCTGGCGGTGTACGGGCCGCGGAACGGGGTGGACAAGGTGGTGAAGGGGGCGCGGATGCATCCGTGACGCCATTCATGACCGAATCTGCACAGGGTGTGCGCAACCGCGAGGCGGGCGGGGCCCGTTGGGGCAGAGTTGTCCGGTTCGAGCCGGCCGCCGCACTGTCTGTAAGCCCGCTGTGCGCCGTCGCGTGTAGAGAACCCGGACCCAACTCGTGTGCACACTCACACGGTTCGGTCGCCGCCGCATTCAACTGCCCCGCCGCGAACGGGTTCGGACTGGATGCCCCGCACCTCGCGTGGTTTGATCCTGCGCATCGCGGCCCGCAGTCTGTCCCCCAGCGGGACCGCATCCCCATTGTGGACCACCATGCGAAGGGCAGTTTCCCCATGAACTCCGCTCCCCAGGTTCAGACCCTCGAGATCTCCGACGCCGAGCTCGACACCGTCTCCGGCGGCGTGAGCCCGCAGATCAGCGTCACCGTCGGCTCGACGACCCTCAGCAGCGCGGACCTCCTCGCCGAGGTCGACTCGGTCAAGGCGACCGCCCTGGGCACCCTCGGCGGCACCCTCTCTGCGCTCCCCCACAACGTCGGCGTGAACGTCGGCTACTGACCGACGCCCATCGGCGGTCATCGCCGGTCACCACGACGAGCCCCCTACCGGCAGAAGAAGTGCGGGTGGGGGCTCGTCGTTGGCACAGCCGTGTCATCGGAGGGCCGTCAGGCCGCGCTGACCTCCGGTTTCGCGGCGGCGGCAGAGGGCTCGACGGCTGCCGCCCCGCTCATCGGCAGCCGTCGCATCAGCGCCCCGTACCCCACCGCGGCCACCGTCCCCACGACCGCGCACAACCCCCACAGCCACTCCGCGCCGAACCGGTCGATGACGAAGCCCGACATCAGCGGGGCGACGAGCGCGGCGACGGCCCACGACAGGGTGTACATGCCCTGGTAGCGCCCGCGTCCCTGGACCGGTGAGAGCCGGACGACGAGCCCCGTCTGGGTCGGGGCGTTGATCATCTCGCCCAGGGTCCACACGCACACCGTGAGGGCGAAGACGCCGACCGAGCCGGCGAACGCGGTGAGCCCGAATCCGTAGCCCGCGAGGATGGACGAGACGACCAACAGCCGCTTGGCGTCGCGGTGTTCGATGAGGCGGGTGACCGGGATCTGGAGGGCGACGATGAGGAAGCCGTTGACGGCGATCGCGGTGCCGTAGTCGGCGGGGGTGAAGCCGGCCTCGCCCATCGCGACCGGCAGTCCGACCGAGCCCTGCTGGAAGACGAGCGCGACGAGGAAGGACAGCCCTACGACGCTCATGAACCGTCCGTCGCGCAGTACGGTCCCGAGGCCGACCGAGTCCACGGACTTCTTGCCGTCGTCGTCCACAGCTACCGTCGGCCGGGACTCGGGCAGCTTCAGGAAGACGACGACCGCGCAGGCCGCCGTCATCCCCGCCTCCAGCAGGAACCCGGCGCGGTAGCTGACCTCGGCGATGAACCCGGCGGCCATGGAGGAGATCGCGAAGCCGAGGTTGATGGCCCAGTAGTTGAGGGAGAACGCGCGGACGCGGTCCTCGGGCCGCACGATGTCGGCCATCATCGCCTGCACGGCCGGACGGGACGCGTTGCTCGCCATCCCGACGAGGAAGGCGACACCGGCGATGGCCAGGGGGTCGTGCATGAAGCCGAGCAGCGCCACGGCCGCCGCGGTCGAGGACTGGGCGATGAGGAGGGTGGGGCGGCGCCCGAGCCGGTCGGTCATGACACCCGAGCCGATGGACGAGACGACGCCCCCGAGCCCGTGCAGCGAGGCGACGAGACCGGCGTAGGTCGCGGAGTAACCGCGGTCGAGGGTCAGATACAGCGCCATGAAGGTCGAGACGAACGCCCCGAGCCGGTTGACGAGGGTGCTCGTCCACAGCCACCAGAACTCGCGGGGCAGACCGGAGACGGTTTCCCGGGCGGCACGTCTCAGGGCGGCGAGTGACATGGTGGATCCCCCACGGTCGGACGGGTATGTGCTGGGCATGTAAGTGGCTCATGCGCCACTCACAACTTACGAAGGGGGATGTTGTGCGGGCCACTCAATTAACAGAAGCCGTCAACTGTCGGACGGGGAGGCGGGCACCCGACCGTGGCCCGAATGCGTGGATTACGCTCTGAGGCATGGCCGACGCACCGTACAAGCTGATCCTCCTCCGCCACGGCGAGAGCGAGTGGAACGCGAAGAACCTGTTCACCGGCTGGGTGGACGTCAACCTG
>Ga0307511_10001996_pt1 | contig 21427 bp, 21 predicted proteins | sample 13_EM_MG_FD_200266 | JGI IMG/M metagenome (GOLD analysis project Ga0307511, IMG submission 200266) | Populus trichocarpa ectomycorrhiza microbial communities from riparian zone in the Pacific Northwest, United States - 13_EM | ecosystem: Host-associated > Plants > Roots > Unclassified | place...
CCCGGCACGGCGTCCGCCACATCGCCGAGCCCGGCGGCTCCGTCCGCTCCGACGAGGTCGCGGAGGCGTGCCGCAAGCACGGCATCACCCTCGTCCGCACCGACCTCCGCCTCTTCCACCACTGACCCCGCGCCGAGGACTGACCCACGCTGGGGACTGACCCACGCTGGGAATGCGCCTTTCCTCCACTCGGAGTGGAGGAAAGGCGCATTCCTAGCGCGAGGGTGGTAAGTGGATCGACAGTCGGGTGGTTGCGGAACTAGGGTCGTGGCCATGGGGGACTACGACTCGCTGGTGGCCGCCGCCGAGGCGGTTCCGTTGCACGGCTGGGATTTCGGCTGGCTGGCCGGGCGGGCCGTGACAGCGGAGCCGTCTTGGCGGTACTCGGAGCTGGCCTCGGAACTGCTGCGTGACGCCGACCGGGTGCTGGACATCGACACCGGCGGCGGCGAGCTGCTGGCCACCCTCGGGCCGCCCGCCGGACGGACCTCGGCGGCCGAGAGCTGGCCGCCGAACGTCTCCGTGGCCTCGGAGCGGCTGGCCCCGCTGGGCGTCACGGTCGTGGGCACCGAGGAACTTCCCTTTCCCGACGGGGAGTTCTCCGTCGTGCTCAACCGCCACGGCCGGTTCGACGCCGCCGGCATCGCCCGGGTGCTCGCGGCCGGGGGCACGGTCCTGACCCAGCAGGTCGGCAGCGAGGACTGCGCCGATCTCAACCGCGTACTCGGCGCCCCCGTCACCGATCGCCGCTGGAACCTCGGCGTGGCAACGGATGCGCTCACCGCCGCCGGGCTGGACGTCGTCGACGCCGCCGAGGAGTGGCCGCCGCTGGAGTTCCACGACATCGGCGCGGTGGTCTACCAGCTGCGGATGGTTCCGTGGCAGGTGCCCGACTTCTCCGTCGCCCGCTACGACACGGCCCTGCGCCGGCTACACGAGCGGATCGAGGCCGACGGCCCGTTCGCCGTCCACACCCACCGGTTCCTGGTCAGGGCTCGCAAACGCTGAGAAGGGCCCCTCCGCAGCCGGGGGCCCTTCGCTCTCGCTGGGTTCAGACCGTGAAGCCGAGGGCTCGCAGCTGGTCGCGACCGTCGTCGGTGATCTTCTCCGGGCCCCACGGCGGCATCCACACCCAGTTGATGCGGAAGTCGCTGACCACGCCGCCACCGGGACCACCGGTCAGCGCGGCCCGGGTCTGGTCCTCGATCACGTCGGTCAGCGGGCACGCCGCCGAGGTCAGCGTCATGTCCAGGGTGGCGATGTTCTCGTCGTCCAGGTGAATGTCGTACACCAGGCCCAGGTCGACGACGTTGATGCCGAGCTCGGGGTCGACGACGTCCCGCATCGCCTCCTCGATGTCCTCCAGCGACGGCTGGTCGGCTTTCACCGGCACCTCGGGCAACGCCTCAGCGGTCCGGGTCACATCCTCGGTCACTGTTCCACGGTCCTCTCAGTGCGTCCACGTCGGTCAGTCAGCGCAGGCAGGTCGATCGTCAGCGGAAACGGCTCCGATGTGGTGAACACGCCAGTCACCGCCGGTGCCTCCTGGTAGCCGAACTCGCCGGCGAGGTGGTAGGCGGTCAACGAGATCGGCGGTTCAAGATCAATCACCCAGTAGTGCGGAATGCCGATGCTCGCGTACTCGACGGGCTTGGTCACGGTGTCGGTCAAGTGGGAGCCGGGCGAAATGATCTCGACGGCGAGCCGCACGTCGGTGCCATCAACCCGAGGCACATTGTCGCCGACTTCCTCGGTGGGCATCACCACGATGTCCGGCACCCGCACACTGCTGGGCGACCGGTGTCGGGTGACCACTTCGAAGTCCGACAACGGTTCCCATTCCAGTGGCAACTGGTCATGGATCTGGTTGCGCAGGTTGTACTGAACGCGCTGGTGCAATGACAGTGCAGAGGGGGTCACGATGAGAATGCCCTCTTGGAGCTCGTAGCGGTGGGCGTTGTCCTCGGGGAGCGCAGCGAACTCCTCAAGCGTCAACAAGTGATCGGGTGGCCAGGGCAGCGCGGTCATGCTCCGTCTCCGTCCACAACGCGGGCGACCGCGTCCTTGAAAGCCATCCACCCGAGCAAAGCACACTTGACCCGCGCCGGGTACTTGGCCACGCCGGCGAAGGCGACGGCGTCCTCCAGGATGTCCTCGTCGGGCTCGATCTTGCCGCGGCCCTGCATGAGCTCGACGAAGGAGTCCATGGTGCCGAAGGCGTCGCCGACGGTGCGGCCGATGACCAGGTCGGTGAGCACGGAGGTGGAGGCCTGGCTGATGGAGCAGCCCTGGCCGTCGTAGGACACGTCGACGACCTTGGCCTCGGGGCCGTCGCCCTCGAGGTGCACCCGCACGGTGACCTCGTCGCCGCAGGTGGGGTTGACGTGGTGCACCTCGGCCTCGAACGGGTCGCGAAGGCCGCGGTGGTGGGGGTTCTTGTAGTGGTCCAGGATGATCTCCTGGTACATCTGCTGAAGCTGCATCAGGCGTTCACCCCGAAGAACCGCTGGGTCTCGCGCACGCCGTCGAGGAGGGCCTGCACGTCGGCAAGGTCGTTGTAGACATAGAACGTGGCCCGCACGGTGGCGGCGGCGTCGAGCTTGCGGTGCAGCGGCCACGCGCAGTGGTGCCCGACCCGGACCTCGATGCCGAGGCTGTCGAGGACCTGGCCGGCATCGTGGGCGTGCACGCCGTCGACGACGAACGAGACTGCGGAGCCGCGGTCGACGTTGTCGGTGGGACCGACGATGCGGACGCCGGGAATCGCCTGGAGACCCGAGAGCGCGGCACCGGTGAGCTCGTGCTCGTGGGCGGCGACGGCGTCCATGCCCAGCAGCCGCAGGTAGTCCACGGCAGCACCGAGACCAATCGCCTGGGACGTCATGGGCACGCCGGCCTCGAACCGCGCGGGCGGCGGCGCGAAGGTGGACTTCTCCATGAACACCTGCTCGATCATCGACCCGCCGGTGATGAACGGCGGCATCGCCTCGAGCAGCTCGTACCGGCCGTACAGCACGCCGATGCCGGACGGGCCGAGCATCTTGTGGCCGGAGAACGCGGCGAAGTCCACGCCGAGCGCCCGGAAGTCCACAGTGGAGTGCGGCACGGACTGGCAGGCGTCCAGCACGGTCAGGGCGCCGACGGACTGGGCCTTGGCCACCAGCACGGACACCGGGTTCACGGTGCCGAGCACGTTGGACTGGTGGGTGAAGGCGACCACCTTGGTGCGCGGCGTGATCAGATCGTCCATGTTGGACAGATCGAGCCGGCCCTCTTCGGTGACCGAGAACCACTTGAGGGTGGCACCCGTGCGCTGCGCCAGCTGCTGCCACGGCAGCAGGTTGGCGTGGTGCTCCATCTCGGTCACGACGATCTCGTCGCCCGGCCCCAGCGCGAAGCGCTTGGCCGCCGGGTCGTCGGAGAAGGTGGCGTTGCCGAAGGCGTAGGCGACCAGGTTGATGGCCTCGGTGGCGTTCTTGGTGAACACCACCTCGTCCATGCCCACGCCGACGAAGTCGGCGATCTTCTCCCGGGCCGCCTCGTAGAGGTCGGTGGCCTCCTCGGCCAGCTGGTGCGCGCCCCGGTGCACGGCGGCGTTGGCCGTCTCGATGTACGCCCGCTCGGTGTCGAGCACCTGCCGGGGCCGCTGCGACGTGGCGCCGGAGTCCAGGTAGACCAGCCGTTTGCCCTCGCGCACCGTGCGAGCCAGGATCGGGAAGTCGGCTCGCAAAGCCGCAACATCCAGCGGAGCAGCGGTGGTGGTCACTGCCGGCGCCTCCTCGCGTTCAACGAATACAGGTCAACAGGTGCAACGTCAGCCGACCTGCGCGGCTTCCTGCTTTCCGGTGTACTTCACGTAACCCTCGTCCTCCAGCTGCGCGGCCAGCTCGGCGCCGCCGGACTCGACGATCCGGCCGCCGGCGAACACGTGCACGAAGTCGGGGGTGATGTGCTTGAGGATGCGGGTGTAGTGGGTGATCAGCATGACGCCGGACTCGCCGCTGGCCCGGAACCGGTTCACGCCCTCGGACACCACCCGCAGCGCGTCCACGTCCAGGCCGGAGTCGGTCTCGTCGAGGATGGCGATCTTCGGGTTGAGCAGCGCCAGCTGCAGGATCTCGTGCCGCTTCTTCTCGCCGCCGGAGAAGCCCTCGTTCACGCTGCGCTCGGCGAAGGCCGGGTCGATCTCCAGCTCCGACATGGCGTTCTTGACTTCCTTGACCCAGTGCCGGACCTGCGGCGCCTCGCCGCGCACGGCGGTGGCGGCGGTGCGCAGGAAGTTCGACATGGACACGCCGGGCACCTCGACCGGGTACTGCATGGCCAGGAAGATGCCGGCGCGGGCCCGCTCGTCGACGGCCATGCCCAGCACGTCCTCGCCGTCGAGCAGAACCTCGCCCGAGGTGACCTGGTACTTGGGGTGGCCGGCGATCGCGTAGGACAGCGTGGACTTGCCGGAGCCGTTGGGGCCCATGATGGCGTGCGTCTCGCCGGCCTTGATGGTCAGGTCCACCCCCTTGAGGATCTCCTTGGGGCCGTCGTCGGTGACGACGGAGACGTGCAGGTCCTTGATCTCCAGGGTGGCCATCGGCTCTTCGTTCTCCTGTGTGGCGGTTTGTGGCAAGTCAGTTGGTGCGGCAGTCCGGGTCGACGAGCACGTCGTCGCCGGACACGGTCACCGCGTACACGGCCACCGGCTCGGTGGCCGGCGGCGAGGACGGGGCGCCGGTGCGCAGGTCGAAGCACGACCCGTGCAGCCAGCACTCCAGGCCCTTGCGGGTCAGCTCGCCCTCGGCCAGGGCGATCTCGGCGTGCGTGCACTCGTCGCGCAGCGCGTGCACCTCGTCGCCGCGGCGCACCAGCACGATCGGCGTGTCCGCCAGCTCGACCGGGAACGGCTTGCCGTCCTCCAGGTCGGCCAGCGAACACGCCCGAAGCATCGTCACGCCCCCACGGCCTGCAGCTCGGCCTCGATCGCGGCCTCCAGGCGCTCCCGCACCTCGGGCACGTCGATCTTCTGCAGCACCTCGTGGAAGAAGCCCCGCACGACCAGCCGCCGGGCCTGCTCCACCGGGATGCCCCGGGCCTGCAGGTAGAACAGCTGCTCGTCGTCGAACCGGCCGGTGGCGCTGGCGTGGCCGGCGCCCTCGATCTCGCCGGTCTCGATCTCCAGGTTGGGCACCGAGTCGGCGCGGGCGCCGTCGGTGAGCACCAGGTTCCGGTTCAGCTCGTAGGTGTTGGTGCCCTCGGCCGCGGCCCGGATCAGCACGTCGCCGATCCACACCGTGTGCGCGCCGTCGCCCTGCAGCGCGCCCTTGTAGACCACGTTGCTGCGGCAGTTGGACACCGCGTGGTCGACGAAGGTGCGGTGCTCCAGGTGCTGGTCGGCGTCGGCGAAGTACAGGCCGGCCAGGTCGGCGTCGCCGCCCTTGTCGCCGTAGGTGACGGTCGGGCTGACCCGCACCAGGCTGCCGCCGATGGTGACGACGGTGTGCTTGAGCACCGCGTCCCGGCCCAGCTTGACCAGGTGCGCGCCGACGTGCACGGCGTCGTCGTTCCAGTCGTGCACAACGACAACCGTGAGCTTCGAGCCGTCGAGGGTGACGATCTCCAGGTTGTCCGCGTACGTGCCGGAGCCCCGGTAGTCGACCACCACGACGGCCTCGGCGAACGCCTCGGCCCGCAGCTGCAAGTGCCCGTAGGCCACGCCGCCCTCACCGGGGCCGGTCACCGTGACGACCGTCGGCCGGGTCGTCCTCGTCTCCTTGGGGAAGGTGACGACGGTGGCCTGGGTGAACGCCGACCACGCCTGCGCGGACACGCGGTCCGCCGGCACGCCGCCCTCACCGATGCGCTTGTCGTCGCGGGCGACGCGCTCGACGCGCACCTCCGGCGACTCCTTGACATCGACCACGGCCGAGCCGGCGGCCACGGCGGTGCCGTTGTGCAGGCCGTTCAGCCGCTTGAGCGGGGTGAACCGCCAGTCCTCCTCGCGCCCGCCCGGGACCTCGAAGGCGTCCACGTCGTAGGAGGTGAACCGGTCGCCGCGCGAGCTCTGGGGGATGACCGGTCCCCCGTGCGAGTGCTCGGTCAACCCATGCTGAGTAGTTGGGGTGGCCATGTCAGCCGACGGCCCCTTCCATCTGAAGTTCGATGAGGCGGTTGAGTTCGAGCGCGTACTCCATGGGCAGCTCGCGGGCGATCGGCTCCACGAAGCCGCGCACCACCATGGCCATCGCCTCGTCCTCGGTCAGGCCGCGGGACATCAGGTAGAACAGCTGGTCCGCGCTCACCTTGGAGACCGTCGCCTCGTGGCCCATGGACACGTCGTCCTCGCGGACGTCCACGTACGGGTAGGTGTCCGACCGGCTGATCTGGTCGACCAGCAGCGCGTCGCACTTCACCGTGGAGGCGGAGTGGTGCGCGCCCTTGTTCACCCGGACCAGGCCGCGGTAGGAGGTGCGGCCACCGCCGCGGGCCACCGACTTCGACACGATGGTCGAGGAGGTGTGCGGGGCCAGGTGCACCATCTTCGCGCCGGCGTCCTGGTGCTGGCCCTCGCCGGCGAAGGCGATCGACAGCACCTCGCCCTTGGCGTGCTCGCCCATCAGGAACACCGAGGGGTACTTCATGGTGACCTTGGAGCCGATGTTGCCGTCGATCCACTCCATGGTCGCGCCCTCTTCGGCCTTGGCGCGCTTGGTGACCAGGTTGTAGACGTTGTTCGACCAGTTCTGGATGGTCGTGTAGCGGCAGCGGCCGCCCTTCTTGACGATGATCTCCACGACCGCCGAGTGCAGCGAGTCCGAGGAGTAGATCGGCGCGGTGCAGCCCTCGACGTAGTGCACGTAGGCGCCCTCGTCGACGATGATCAGGGTCCGCTCGAACTGGCCCATGTTCTCGGTGTTGATCCGGAAGTAGGCCTGCAGCGGGATCTCCACGTGCACGCCCTTGGGCACGTAGATGAACGAGCCGCCGGACCACACCGCGGAGTTCAGCGCGGAGAACTTGTTGTCACCGCTGGGGATCACCGAGCCGAAGTACTCCTGGAAGAGCTCCGGGTGCTCCTTGAGGCCGGTGTCGGTGTCCAGGAAGATGACGCCCTGGGCGGCCAGCTCCTCGTTGATCTGGTGGTAGACCACCTCGGACTCGTACTGGGCGGCGACACCGGCGACCAGGCGCTGCTTCTCGGCCTCCGGGATGCCCAGCTTGTCGTAGGTGTTCTTGATGTCCTCGGGCAGGTCCTCCCAGGAGGCGGCCTGCTTCTCCGTGGACCGCACGAAGTACTTGATGTTCTCGAAGTCGATGCCGGACAGGTCGGAACCCCAGTTCGGCATCGGCTTGCGCTCGAACAGCTTGAGGCCCTTGAGGCGGTGCTCGAGCATCCACTCGGGCTCGCTCTTCTTGGCCGAGATGTCCCGGACGACGTCCTCGTTGAGACCTCGGCGAGCGCTCGCGCCCGCAGCGTCGGAGTCGGCCCAGCCGTACTCATAGGTTCCGAGCGTCGCCAGGGTCTGTTCCTGGGTCAGCGGCTCGGCCTGTGCTGTGGTGGGCGTTCGCTGCTCGGCAGCGGCAGTCATGCGAGCTCCCCTCCGTCCGGGGTGGGTGGTGTCTGGTTCGGGGTCTTGCCTTGGCCTTGGGTCGGGAGCAGTGGCACATGGGTCGTGCACGCTGCGTCACCGCGGGCGATCGTCGCGAGCCGCTGCACGTGGACGCCGAGCATGGCGGCGAACGCCGTCGTCTCGGCCTCGCACAGCTGCGGGAACTCGGCCGCGACGTGCGCCACCGGGCAGTGGTGCTGACACAGCTGCTCCCCGGCGCCGACGTGCCGTGACGACGAAGCGTAGCCCTCGCGGGTCAGCGCGGCGGCGAGGGCCTTGGCCCGCTCCGCCGGCTGGTTCGGCTCGGTCACGGTGTCTCGGTGCCGTTCGATCATGGCTTCGACCCTGCGCTCGGCGAACGCCCGGACCGCCTGCTCCCCGCCGCTCTCGGCGAGGAAGCGCAGCGCGGCGACCGCCAGGTCGTCGTAGGCGTGACCGAAGCGGGCCCGGCCCGACTCGGTCAGCAGGAACAGCTTGGCCGGCCGGCCTCGCCCCCTGCGCCCACGCAGCGGCGCGTCCCTGGTGGCCGCTTCACCGTCGGCCAGCAGGGCGTCCAGGTGCCTGCGCACGGCGGCGTGGCTCAGGCCCAGCTCGTCGGCGACGTCGGCCGCGGTGACCGGTCCCCGTTCGAGCAGCAGCCTGGCCACCGCCTGCCGGGTGCGGCCGTCCGCCGGCTGCGGCGGCGCCGCACCCTGCGTCTGATCGCTCCCGACGTTTTTCACAACACAAGTGTTGCCTATTTCGATCGGTACAGCAAAGGCAGGGTGCCCGGAAGGCCACGCAACGTGACCCGCTTCACACCCAAAGGGGTGACGCACGCCCCCTGATTCGCCACATGCGCTTCCTACTTGGCGCCTGACGCCACATGGGAAGCGCATGTGGCGCAAGCCGGGCGCCGGATGCCACATAGGAAGCGCACGTGGCGCAAGCGGGGGTGCCGGATGCCACATGTGGCGCATATTCGACGCTGGGCGCTGCCTGCGGACCACATGTGACGACTTGGGCCGGCGCTAGTCACACGAGCCCCACCAGCCCCATCGGATGCCACATGTGCGCCATAGTCGCCTCCCAGAGCCACATGCGGACCACATGTGACAACGAGGGGGCGGGTCACGTGGCCGGCGACCGGGAGCTCACGCCGTGCTCGCTACTCTGCTTGGGTGTGGGCCGCCAAACTGCGAGAGCTGGTGACCGGGTCGGTAGGTGAGACCGGTCCGCCCGGACTGGTCGCGGTGCCGGACGCGCCGCTGCGGCTGGACCGGGCCGAGCGCCGGCAGCTCCAGGTGATCCGGCGGTTCGGCACGGTCGGCTCGCTGCTGCTGGCCTGCGGCGGCCTGGGCGCGGGGGCGTCGCCGACGATCAACCCGCTGCTGGACACCCCCATTCTCGGCGTCTTCGCCCGCATCCCGACGGTGGCCATCGCCAGCGCGTTCTCCGGAATGCTGATGATGGTGCTGGCCTGGCTGTGGCTGGGCCGCCTGGTGTGGCCGGGCCGGCCGCGCATGCTGTCCCGCGCGCAGATGGACCGCACGCTGGTGATGTGGACGATCCCGCTGATCCTGGTGCCCCCCATGTTCAGCCAGGACGTCTACAGCTACCTGGCGCAGAGCGCCGTCGTCCAGCACGGCATGGACCCGTACACGGTGGGCGCGGCGCAGGCCCTGGGCCCGGACAACATCCTGGCCCGCAACGTGCCGACGCTGTGGCGGGAGACGCCCTCCCCGTACGGCCCGCTGTTCCTCACGATCGGCCGCGCGATCACCGGCATCGCCGGCGACAACGTCGTGCTGGGCATCCTGCTGGAGCGGGTGCTGGCGCTGGTCGGCCTGGGCCTGATCGTGTGGGCGCTGCCCCGGCTGGCCCGCCGGTTCCGGGTGCCGCCGGTGTCGGCCATCTGGCTCGCCGCGGCCAACCCGCTGGTGGTGTTCCACCTGGTCATCGGCGTGCACAACGAGGCGCTGGCGATCGGCCTGATGCTGGCCGGCTTCCACGTGGCCATCAGCCACCTGCCCAAGGTCAGGCCGGGCGACCCGATACCGCCGTGGTCCCGCGAGGAGCTGATCGGCATCCTCGTCGGCACGACGCTGATCACCATGGGCGCCGGCGTGAAGGCGCCGGCCCTGGTGGCCCTGGGCTTCGTCGGCGTGATGATCGCCAGACGCTGGGGTGGCGGGCTGTCGCACCTGCTCAAGGCGGGCGTGGCGATGCTGGTGGTCGGGGTCGGCGTGATGACGTTGATCACGGTGGCCAGCGGCCTGGGCTGGGGCTGGCTGAACACGCTGACCGGCGGCACGAAGATCTACACCTGGCTGTCCCCGGTGACCTTGGTCGCGCTGGGCGGCGTGGGACTGGGTGTGCTGTTCCAGGTGGGCAACCACGTAGACAACACGATCGCGGTGGCCCGGGCGATCGGCTGGGTCGGCTTCGCCGCGGCCGGCGTGGCCCTGCTGTGGCAGGCGTACCGCGGCCGCCTGAGCGCGATGGCCGGGCTGGGCCTGTTCCTGTTCTGGTTCGTGGTGCTCGGCCCCGTCGTGCAGCCCTGGTACCCGCTGTGGGCGATCATCCCCCTGGCCACCTGCAAGGCCAGCAAGCGCTTCCGGATCGTGGTGACGGTGTTCAGCGCGCTGATCGCGCTGGTCACGCCGCCCACCGGGTCCACTTTCGACGGACGGGCGTTCCTGATCCCGACCGCCGCCGCGGCCGCGCTCATCACGGTCGGCCTGCTGCTGTTGCTGGTCCGCGGCAAACTCCCCGAACGCGAACCCCGAGGTGAACTGACCGTGACCCCCGCCACGTCCGAACCGGCGCCCCCCGTGCCGACTCCTTCTGGGCAGCTCGGATGAGCCCCACGAGTGTGCGGCCGAGCCACCCCCTAGGCTCGGCGGACGTGACCCCACCCCCGACCACCCCGGCTGTCGAGGTGTCGGGCCTGGTCAAGCGCTACGGGTCGGCCGTCGCGGTGAACGGCCTGGACCTGACCATGGACCGCGGCAGCGTGCTCGCCCTGCTCGGCCCGAACGGCGCCGGCAAGACCACCACCGTCGAGCTCTGCGAGGGCTTCCTGCGCCCCGACGGCGGCGCGATCCGCGTGCTGGGCCTCGACCCGGTGCGGGACGGCGCCGAGCTGCGGGCCCGGATCGGCGTGATGCCGCAGGGCGGCGGCGCCTACCCGGGCGTGCGCACCGAGGAAATGCTGCGGCTGGTGGCGACCTGCGCGGCCGACCCGCTGGATCCCGCCTGGCTGCTGGACGTGCTGGGCCTGTCCGGGGCGCGCCGCACGCCGTACAAGCGCCTGTCGGGTGGGCAGCAGCAGCGGCTGTCGCTGGCCTGCGCCCTGGTCGGCCGGCCGGAACTGGTGTTCCTGGACGAGCCGACCGCCGGCCTGGACCCGCAGGCCCGCCACCTGGTCTGGGACCTGGTGCAAGCGCTCAAATCCGACGGTGTCGGCGTGTTGCTGACCACGCACCTGATGGACGAGGCGGAGACGCTGGCCGACCAGGTCGTGATCATCGACCACGGGCGGGTGGTGGCCAGCGGCACCCCGCGCGAGCTGACCAGCGGCGGCTCGGCCGAGCAGCAGCTGCGCTTCCGGGCCCGGCCCGGGCTGGACACCCGGCTGCTGGTGGACGCGCTGCCGGAGAACCTCAAGGTGGACGAGATCGGCCCCGGCTCCTACCTGGTGGCCGGCTGCATCGACCCGCAGGTCGTCTCCACGGTCACGTCCTGGTGCGCCCAGCAGGGCGTGCTGGCCGAGGAGCTGCGGGTGGCCCGCCGCAGCCTCGAGGACGTGTTCCTGGAGCTGACCGGACGGGAGCTCCGCTCATGACGACTTTTTCCCCCGGTGCCTTCACTCCGGCACCAGGCCGAGGAAAGCTCGGCAGGATGCTCATCGCCCAGGCCCGCACGGAAACGGCGCTGGCGCTGCGCAACGGCGAGCAGGTGCTGCTGACCCTGCTGATCCCGCTGGCGCTGCTGGTCGGCCTGACCCTGCTGAAGATCGTGCCGCTGGCCGAGCCGCGGGTGAACGAGGTGACGCCGCGCATCTTCGCGCTGGCGGTGATGTCCTCGGCGTTCACCGGGCAGGCCATCGCGCTGGGCTTCGACCGCCGCTACGGCGTGCTCAAACGCCTTGCCGCGACGGCGATACCGCGCTGGCTGCTGGGCGCGGGCCGGGTGCTGGCGGCGGTGACCATCGTCGCCATCCAGGTCGTGGTCCTGGGCGTCGTCGCGGCGCTGCTGGGCTGGTCGCCGGCCGCGAGCGGCGTCGTGTGGGCGATCGTGCTGGTGCTGCTGGGCACGATCGCCTTCGGCGCGCTGGGTGTGCTGCTGGGCGGCGCGCTGCGGGCGGAGATCGTGTTGGCGGTGGCCAACATCGTGTGGTTCGTGCTGCTGCTGGCCGGCGGCATCGCGCTGCCGGCGGGCTCGCTGCCCGGCGGGCTGGGCGTGGTGGTGCAGCTGCTGCCGTCCGGCGCGCTGGCCGAGTCGCTGCACGCGGTGCTCACCCAGGGCGGTGCGCCGGGCTGGCAGCCCGTACTGGTATTGATCATCTGGGCGGCCGCCGCGGGCGGCATCGCCACCAAGACCACCCGGCTGACCTGACCTGAGAAGGCGTTCCCCCGACTTGAGCACGACTACTGTGGATCAACAACGCGACGACGAGCCGTCGCTGGCGCGGGCCAGCGGCTCCATGGCCGTGGCCACCCTGGTCAGCCGCATCACCGGCTTCGTGTCGAAGCTGCTGCTCGCCGCCGTCATCGGCCTGAGCGCGGGCGCGATCAACGACTCCTACACGGTGGCCAACACCGTGCCCAACATCATCTACGAGCTGCTGCTCGGCGGCGTGCTGACCAGCGTGGTGGTGCCGCTGCTGGTGCGGGCCCGCCACGAGGACGCCGACGGCGGCGACGAGTACACGCACCGGCTGCTCACCGTCAGCTTCACGATGCTGTTCGGCATGACGGTGCTGGCGGTCGCCGCCGCGCCGCTGCTGACCAAGCTGTTCGTGGACAGCGCCAGCGGCAACTCCAACCCGGCGCTGGTGACCGCGTTCGCGTACCTGCTGCTGCCGGAGATCCTGTTCTACGGCCTGTTCGCGATGGTCGGCGCGATCCTCAACACCCGCAACGTGTTCGCGGCCCCGGCGTGGGCGCCGGTGCTGAACAACCTGACGCTGCTGGCCACCATCGCGGCGTACTTCGTGCTGCCGGGTGACATCTCCACCAACCCGGTGCACATCACCGACCTCAAGCTGCTGGTGCTCGGCGCCGGCACCACGCTCGGCATCGTGATCCAGGCGGTGGTGCTGATCCCGCCGCTGCTGCGCAGCGGCTACCGGCCGCGCTGGCGCTGGGGCTGGGACCGGCGGCTAGGCGAGTTCGGCAGCCTGGCGCTGTGGGTCGTGGCCTATGTAGTGGTCAGCCAGATCGGCTACATCACCATCACCCGGGTCGGCACCAACGCGACGCCCGGCAGCATCACCATCTACACGTACTCGTGGCTGCTGGTGCAGATGCCCTACGGCGTGCTCGGTGTGTCGCTGCTGACCGCGATCATGCCGCGGATGAGCAAGGCCGCCGCCACCGGCAACACCCCGGCGCTGCTGGACGATCTCTCGCTGGGCAGCCGGATGTCGGCGGTGATGCTGGCCCCGATCAGCGCGTTGATGACCGTGCTGGGGCCGGCCCTGGCCGTGGCCATCACCGTGTTCGGCAAGGGCGGCTCGGACGCCACCCGGCTCGGGCTGGCCATCACCGCGTCCTCGTTCGGGCTGCTGCCGTACGCGCTGATCATGTTGCAGATGCGCGTGTTCTACGCGATGAAGGACGCCCGCACGCCGACCCTGATCAACGCGGTGATGATCACACTGAAGGTGCCGGTGGTCCTGCTGGCGGCACAAGTGCTGCCACCCAACCAGGTCGTGTTCGGACTGACCTTCTCCGACGCGATCAGCTTCACCCTGGGCACGCTGGTCGGGGAGTTGTTGCTGCGCAAGCGGTTCGGCAAGCTGGGCAGCCGGCGGGTGGTCCGCACCTACATCAAGGTCGCGGTGGCCGCGGTGTGGGGCGCCGCGGTGGCGCTGGTGGTCGAGCTCGGCGTCCGCTCGTACATCCCGGGCGGCGTGCATGGGGCTCTCGGCGCGTTCACTTCCCTGGTGGTGGGCGGCATCCTCGGCCTGCTCGCCGCCTTCGGCATGATGGCCCTGCTGCGCGTGCACGAACTCCGCCCCGCGCTGGACAAGATCGGCTCCCTGATCCGCCGCTGACGCCCGGCGTGGTGAAGGGGTCCCGTCCTGGCAAGGCGCCAGGACGGGACCTTTCACCACTTTCCCGGCGTCAGAAGGCGCCGAGACCGTTCGGCGTGCCCAGCCCGGTCGGGCCGTCGTAGCCGGCCTTCGCGGTGCACAGGTAGCTGCCGCCACAGCTGCCGTTCGAGCCGCTGGTCACGTCGAACAGGGAACCGGTGTGCGAGTAGGCCAGCGAGGCCGGGACGCTGCCCGCGGCCGGGCGGCCGGCCAGCGCGTACACCGAGGCGATGATCGGCGAGGAGACGCTGGTGCCGCCGAACACCAGCCAGCCGCCGACGTTGTAGGTGTCGTAGACGGCGACGCCGGTGGCCGGGTCGGCGACCGCGGACACGTCGGCGACGGTGCGCCGGGCGCAGCCGGTGTCGTGCTGCCAGGTCGGCTTGGCCTCGAACGCCGAGCAGCCGGAACCCGCGCCGTTCCAAGCGGTTTCGGTCCAGCCGCGGGTGGTGGCGCTGGTCACCAGGTGGGTGCCGCCGACCGCGGTGACGAAGCGGGACGCCGCCGGGTACTCGACGCCGAAGCCGCCGTCGCCGGAGCTGACCGTGACGGCCACGCCCGGGTGGTTGTAGAAGGAGTCGGACGAGGTCTCGCCGGAGAACTCGGCCGCGCCGTAGCTGTTGGAGACGGCCACCGCGCCCAGCCGGACGGCGGTGTTGACCGAGGTGCCGAGATTGTTGATGGACGCGGAAGTGGCCTCCACCAACAGGATGTGGCACTGCGGGCAGATCGCCGACACCATGTCGATGTCCAGCGAGATCTCCTCGGCCCAGCCGGTGTTGCCGGCCGGCAGCGGGCTCGCGGCCCCGTTCTGGTTGACCTTGCGGAAGCAGCCGTTGGCCGTGGTGCACGCCGGCAGCCCGAACGTGGACCGGTAGACGCCGAGATCGGCTTCCGCCTTGGGGTCGTCCTGGGCGTCGACGATCGCCACGGTCAGGCCGGCGCCGCTGGCGGACAGCTTGTACGCGGACCGGAGGTTGGCCGGGCTCAGACCAGCCGGGGCGGCCGGGGCGAATGACCGCGCGCCGGCGTCAGTGCGCACCAGGGCGGTGCACGCGGCGAAGCCGGGAGCCGGCTGCGCGGCGCAGGAACGAGCGGTGGTGATGGTCTGGGCCTGTGCTGTTGCCGTGCCGCCGAGCGCCGTCACGCCGGCCCACAGCGCGATGACGGCCAGGATTCTGAGGGGGTTCTTGGTCACCGTTGCCTCCACACGGAGTCGGGACGAAGCTCCCTGACGGTAGGGACGCGGTCACCGCCCGCCAACGCGGGAAAACCCTCGCCAAACCCTTGAAACGGACGAACCGCCGGGCGGGTGACCCCGCCCGGCGTCGTCTGTCAGAAGGCGCCTGTGCCGTTCGGCGTACCCAGGCCGGTCGGGCCGTCGTAACCGGCCTTCGCGGTACATAGGTAGGTGCCGCTGCAGCTGCCGTTGGAACCGCTGGTCACGTCGAACAGCGACGAGGTGTGCGAGTACGCCAGCGAGGCCGGCACACCGCTGACGTTGCCGGACAGGGCGTACACCGAGGCGACGATCGGCGACGCGACGCTGGTGCCGCCGAAGACCAGCCAGCCCGACACGCCGTAGGTGTCGTACACGGCGACGCCGGTGGCCGGGTCGGCGACCGCGGACACGTCCGCGACCGTGCGGCGCGAGCAGCTGGTGTCGGTCTGCCAGGTCGGCTTGGCCTCGTACGCCGAGCAGCCGGAACCGGCACCGCTCCACGCGGTCTCGGTCCAGCCACGGGTGGTGGAGCTGGTCACCAGGTGGGTGCCGCCGACCGCGGTGACGTAGCGGGAGGCCGCCGGGTACTCCACGCCGTAGCCGGAGTCGCCGGAGCTGACCGTGATCGCCACACCCGGGTGGTTGTAGTACGCGTCATAGCTGGTGGTCTCGGCCGAGGACTCGCCGCCGCCGTAGCTGTTGGAGACCGCGGTGGCCCCCAGCTTGACCGCCTCGTTCACGGCCGTGCCGAGGTTGACGTAGGACGCGGAGGTGGCCTCCACCAACAGGATGTGACAGCTGGGGCAGACCGCCGACACCATGTCGATGTCCAGCGAGATCTCCTCGCTCCAGCCGGTGTCGCCGGTCGGGTAGCTGGTGCCGCCGGTCTGGTTGACCTTCTTGAAGCAGCCGTTGGCCGTGGTGCAGGCCGGCAGCCCGAAGTTCGACCGGTAGGTGGCCAGGTCGGACTCGGCGTTGGGGTCGTCATAGGCGTCGACGATCGCGACCGTCTTGCCTGCGCCGCCCGTCGGCAGCTTGTAGGCCGACTGGAGGTTGGCCGGGGTCAGGCCGGACACGGCCGGCCCGAACGAGCGGGCGGCGGCGTCGGTGCGGCGCAGCGCCGTACAGGCCGCGTAGCCGGGGGCCGGGGCCGTGGAACAGGAGTGCACCGTGGTGACGCCGGTCGGGGCGGCGTCCGCGGTGCCGGTCATGGCCAGTGCCGTGGCCGCCATGGCGGCGACGGCTAGCAGGGACTGGATCTTCAAGGGGACCTCCACGCAGGGAGTGGGGGGGTTGTGCACGCTCCGTCAGGGCGAGAGCGCTTTCCCAACGTATGCAGACGATTGCGGACAGCCAACGCGGGAAATCCCTCGATCCGGTCACCCCACCCCTGCAACCGGACAAACGGGCCGGTGCCGGGCGGCCGGTCGGCCGGTCCTACCATCGAGTCGTGTCAACCCCCTCGCTGCTGTCCCGCGTCCCGTCCCCCAGTCGCGCCGTGCAGCGCTTCATCGCCGGGGCCGCGGTTGTCGGACAGGCCGGCATCGCCGTCACCGGGGCCGTGGTGCGGGTCACCGAGTCCGGCCTGGGCTGCACCACCTGGCCGCAGTGCCAGCCCGGCAGCCTGGTGCCAGTCGCCGACCCGGTCGGCGGGCAGGTGCACCAGTGGATCGAGTTCGGCAACCGGCTGCTGGGCGGCGGTCTGGGCGTGGTGTCCGCGCTGTGCGTGCTGATGGCGATCTTCGCCCGGCCGCGCCGTCGGCGGGTGATCGTGCTGGCGCTGATGATGCCGCTGGGTGTGGTGGCGCAGGCGGTGATCGGCGGCATGACCGTCCTCACCGGACTCCAGTGGTGGAGCGTAGCCCCGCACTTCCTGGCCTCGATGCCGTTGATCTGGCTGGCCGTGCTGCTGTTCCGGGCCGTCGGCGAGGGTGACGAGCAGCCCCGGCCGCTGCTCCCCCGGCCGCTGCTGGGCCTTCAGCTGGCGCAGGCCGTCGCCGTCGGTGTGATCCTCATCGCCGGCACCCTCGTCACCGCCGCCGGGCCGCACGCCGGCGACGTGCGCACTCCTCGGCTCGACGTCCCCGTCTCGACCCTGGCCCAGATCCACGCCGACCTGGTGTTCCTGCTGATCGGCTCGCTGCTGGCGCTGGGCTTCGGCATGCGGATCAAGGACGCCACCCCCGTGCTGTGGCGGCGCTACTGGGTGCTGGTCGCGGTGACGCTGGCCCAGGGCGTGATCGGGCTCGTGCAGTACTGGACCGGCGTGCCGGACATCCTGGTCCTCGTGCACGTCCTCGGCGCCACCCTGGTGCTGGTCGCCGCGGCCTCGCTGTGGACCGCCAGCCGCGACCGCGGCCCGGCCCCGGAGGTCGTGCGGGTGGCGAAGGCCGAGGTGTCGGAGCCGGAGCTGGCCGCCCGCTAGCCCTGGTTGAAGAAGTCGATCATGTCCTGGAGCGTGAGGTCCTTGGCGTCGGCGGTTTTGGCGTCGACCTCCGCGCTGCGCGGGAACATCGCCTGCTCGTACTCGGCCAGCGCGGCTTCGACGTCGTCAGGGTGAGCGGCGAGGGCCTGGCCGAGCTCGGCCCCGTCGAGCATGGCCAGGTTGGCGCCTTCGCCGTTCGGGGCCGAAAGGTGGGCGGCGTCGCCGACCAGCGTCACGCCCGGCACACGGTCCCACCGGAGCCCGGCCGGCAGCGCGTGGTGCGGACGCAGGACGGGCGCGGTGTCTCCGTCGGTGATCAGCGTGAGGAGTTCCGGCGCCCAGCCGTCGAACTCCGTGGCGATCCGCGCGGCGGCCGCGGCGGCGTCGGTGAAGTCGATGGCCGCGAACCACTCCTGCGACCGGGTCAGCACCACATAGGTGTGCAGGGTGTCGCCGCTTTCCCGGTGGGCATGGATCTCCGCGCCCGTCTCGGGCGCGATCATCATCAGCGACCCGCCGCCGACCGTCTTCGCGGCGACCGGGTGCCGGGTGTCGGCCTCGTACAAGTAGGTCTCGACAAACGCCGTGCCGGCGTACTCGGGTGTGGCGGCGGTCAGCAGCGGACGCACCCGCGACCAGGCGCCGTCCGCGCCGACCAACAGATCGGTGACGACGACAGTGCCGTCTTCGAAGGTCACCTCATGGCGGCCGTCGTTCAGGGTGCTGGCGCGGTCGACCTTGCGGCCCCACTGGACCGTGCCGGCCGGGAGCGAGTCGAGCTGCAGCTGCCGGAGGTCGGCGCGCTGCACCTCGGGACGGCCGCCGGTGCCGTCGTCGTCCTTCTCGAACAGGACTGTCCCGCTCGAGTCGAGGACTCTCATGGCCTGACGGCCCTCCAGGATCAGGCCCCGGAACTCGTCCATCAGGCCGGCCGCCTCGACCGCGAGCTGCCCGTTGTAGTCGTGGATGTCGAGCATGCCGCCCTGGGCGCGGGCGGTCGGCGAGGGCTCGGCCTCGTAGACCGTGGCGGGGATGCCGTGGACGTGCAGGACCCGGGCCAGCGTGAGGCCGCCGAGTCCGGCGCCGATGATCGTGACGGACATGGTGAGACTCCTTGTGGGCAGGTGGAATCGCGCCCCGGCGTCGAGCCGGCGCGGCGAAGGGGTTGATCTGCTAGTCGCCCTGGAACTGCCGGTCGAGATCGTCGAAGACGGCCTCGACCATGGGCGCCAGCTCGTCGGCCACGACCGCGGGCGGTCGGCCTTCGAGGACGCTGCGGCCGATGTGGTCGGCGATCATCTGGAACACCGACATGAGCGCGGCCGCGCGGGCCCGGGCGACCGCGGGGTGCAGGCCGGGGCAGGTCTCGGTGATCGCGGTGGCGACGATCTCGGCGTGGTCGTCGCACATTTCCAGGGAGTAGCGACGGACGGTGGGGCTGCTGGCACACATCGCCGGGAGCGCCCCGCGCGCCTCATCGAGTTCGGTGCCGCGGTGCCGCTCGACGTGCTCGCGAGCCAGGACCCGCAAGGCTGCGGCCGGGCTCGTCCCGCTCGGCCGCTCGACGACGGTTCGCCGGTACCGCTCGCTGTACTCCGCGGCCCGGTCGAGCACGAGGTCCTGCTTGGCCGGGAAGTAGTTGTAGACGGTCTGGTCCGACACCTCGGCCGCCCGGGCCACGTCCACCACCGACACCTGGTCGTAGCCGCGCGCCCCGAACAGCCGCGCCGCGGTGTCGGCGATGTGCTGGCGCGTCTGCGCCTTCTTGCGCTCCCGGAGCCCGGTCATGCCTCCACCGTAGCGCAGAATTTTTGGTGCCGCCAAAATTTTTGCTCATCCAAAGATTGACCAGGAGGGCGTGACTCGCGGGGGTCAGCGCGGCGGGGCGGGGCGGCGTTCCCAGACGGCGGGGAGCTCGTCGGCCAGCCAGCCGTACATCTCGTCGATGTTGCGCAGGCGCTGGGCCCGCTGGGGATCGCCGCTGAGCAGGCGCAGGCCGGCGGCGGTCAGCTCGCGGGTGCCGGCCAGGGCCCGCAGCCGGCGGTCGATCATGTCGTTCCAGCCCTGCTCGTTGAGCTTGTACTCGGCGGCCTGGCGGCCGCGGCGGGTGGTCTTGACCACCACGCCGAGGTTCATCAGCAGCCGGACGTTGGTGCTGATGGAGCCGCTGCTGGCCTCCAGCTCCTCGGACAGCTCGGCGGCGGTGCGCTCCACCGGGTCGCACACCAGCAGGTAGGCCAGGATCCGGCCGCCGATCAGCGGGATGCCCTCCGGCACGAAGTGCGCCGCCATGCGCTCGATCCACGCCGACAGCTGGCTCTGCGTCGCCATGCCTTGCCCCCACTCGATCGACTTCAATCGACACTGAAGCCCCAGTGTAGGAGGTGAAAGCTAACCGCGGTCGGCGACACGCTCGCGGGGCGTCATGGTCGGGGCCGCGTCGGCGTCCCGGGTGGTGATCGCGACGGCCGCGGCCAGCAAGGCCAGCGTGGCGGCGGTGAAGAAGCCGGCGTGGTACGCGATCGGGCCGGGGCCGTCGCCGTCGGAGCCGAGCGCGGCCACCACCGTGCTCAGTCCGGCGACGCCGCCGGCCGAACCGAGCTGCCGGCCGACGTTGTACAGCGCCGAGGCCTGGCCCAGCTCCTCGGCCGGCACGATGGCGAACGCGGCGGTCTGCGTCGGCAGGAACACGAAGCCCACGCTCACACCGATCAGAAACATCAGCGCGATGATCTGCCAGCGCGGCGTGTCGAGGTCGATCAGCGTCATGCCGCCGACGATCACGGCCAGCCCCAGCAGGCCGGGCAGCTGCAGCCGGCGCGGGCCGACCCGCGGATAGATCCGGGCGACCAGCTGCATGCACAGCACCACGCCGACCGCCTCGGGAAAGGTGGTCAGCCCCGACTCGAGCGGGTCGAAGCCGCGCACCGTCTGCAGGAACTGGGGCATCAGGTAGAGCACACCGAGAAACGCGCCCGAGTTCAGGAACGTCACCGCGGTGTGGGTGCGAAACGGCCGGTTGCCGAGTAATCGCAGGTTCAGCAGCGGCCCCCGGACGCGCAGCTCCACCCGGACCAGCGTGACCAGCAGCGCCACGCCGAGCAGGCCGGTGGCGATCACGTCCGGCTGGTCCCAGCCCCGGTCCGGGCCCTCGCTCAGCGCGTACACCGCCGCGGCGAAACCGAAGCCCGACAACAGGAAGCCCTTCACGTCGAAGCGCTGCGCGACGGTCGTGGAGGTCCGGCCCAGGAACAGCAGCCCGAACAGGAACGCCAGCGCCCCGATCGGGATGTTCACCAGGAACACGTACCGCCAGGACAGCCGGACCGTGAGCAGGCCGCCCAGCACCGGGCCGGACGCCGGCGCGAGGATCGTGACCAGGTTCATCAGCCGGGTCGCCCGCGGCCGCTCCACCGGGGCGAAGGTGCGCAGCACCATCGTCATGCCCACCGGCACCAGCAGGCCGCCGCCCGCGCCCTGCACCACCCGGAACACCACCAGCTCCGGCAGGCTCATGGCCAGCCCGCACAGCCCCGACGCCGCCACGAACAGCGCCAGCGCGGCCAGGAACACCCGGCGCACGCCGAACCGGTCGGCCAGCCAGCCCGAGGCCGGCATGAACACCGCCAGGCTGAGCAGGTAGCCGATGACCACCGTGTGGCCCTGCTCCGGCTGCACGTCGAAGCGCCGGGCGATCACCGGCAGCGTCACGTTGACCACCGTGCTGTCCAGGATCGACATGAACACCGCGGCGACGTACACGACGGGCACGACGATCTTCTGGCTCAGCTTCGGCACCGCTCCCCCTCTGGCATCCCGGGCGCTTCGCACCTTACGCACCGGGATACCGTCGGCCCGTGACCTCCTTCGACGCCCTG
>Ga0307511_10001997_pt1 | contig 21422 bp, 23 predicted proteins | sample 13_EM_MG_FD_200266 | JGI IMG/M metagenome (GOLD analysis project Ga0307511, IMG submission 200266) | Populus trichocarpa ectomycorrhiza microbial communities from riparian zone in the Pacific Northwest, United States - 13_EM | ecosystem: Host-associated > Plants > Roots > Unclassified | place...
TGCTGCGAGGTCTTGGTGTAATCGGAGGTCAGAGAAGCCGTCCACGACGAAAGATCGTAGTCGCTTAGAACTCCGTAGACCTTCCCCTTGATGATCCGATACATGATGTTGTTCAAACTGAGGTCGCGGTGCAGGATCTTAGCGCGCTCGAAGAGCCACCGGTGAACTAGCTCAGTATGAGTGTATTGCAACCAAGGAACAAATGGAAAGTGCGTACTGCATGCAACATCGAGGAGAACCTGAGCGATATCCTTCACGTTCGTCAGCGTCTTGAGAGGGTACAGTCGTTCCTGGATGATAATTCGCAAAGTGCGCCGTTCATAGTTGTATTCTTCATCGACGAACTCGGCGTTATCGAACAGACTTGCGACCTTCTCGTGGGTTGAATCAGAATCGAAGACGACATCTTGAGCGAAGAGGACCCGAGGTAGGTGGTCACGGGCCCATTTTTCGGCGGTATCCTCCTCCGCCTTTTCGATCGCCTTGTCAAGAAAAACGTTCTCCGGAATCCTTTCGGAACCCGGCCAGCTGATCTTAACCACCAGGTCGGTATCCTTCCACTTGGGAGATTTGGCGTGGAGTACTGCCGTAGATCGTCCGGCCAGCGACGGCTCATGGGAGATGACCTCACCATAAGTGAGGGTAAACGGTTGAGTATTCTCATCCCCTCCAAACTCCAGCTTGTTTCCTTCCTGTATCCGGACTGCCCCATGGGCGAGCTTGGAGGTAGGTAGTTTTCCGTTGTCTCGGAAGAGTTTACCGTCGTGGAGGTCGTGGAGGATACCGTTATCTCGGAGAGAGAGGCGGCTGAAAGCAATCACGATGGCAATGAACTTGTCCACTCCACCAGTCCGGTCGCACATCGAGAAATTGATTGCGGAAGACACAAGGATGACGGAATGGTTTGCGTGGTAGAATTGGATACGATCACGGTCGACGAGGCCGATGGTTACGTGCGAACGGAAGGCTGGCACGGAGAACTGTTCCAGGAGATATCGTCCGACTTGAAGGTGTGCGCTCTTCTGACAATCGGTTTCTTTCGCCTGGGGCTTTCCGAGTTTCTTCCCCGAGGCCCGGCTTCTGGCACCACCCGGAGTCGACCTATGATGCGTCTTCCCTATCTTCCGATTGGGTTCGAGTAATTCATCCCCAGGCCGCTTTCGGGACAGAGGAAGGTCTGGAGCAGAGGCCACTTCGCCGAACGTTGGCGTGCTGATGGCCACTTTTCTCTCCCGGGCCCGCGACGGTTCGTGAGGGCGGGCATGGTTCTTCTGTGGGTCTCGCCCTATTCCCCGTCAGTTTTGATAGGACATCACGAGAAGTTGTTGCAGGCTTACCTTTCACCTTCAACCTCGGCATACACGATCCGTCAATCAAGGCACCATCCCAGGGCTTTACTTCCAGCGCCTGAAGGGGTTGTGCCCACGTGAGATTTGATTGTACAAGGCATCGCCCATCACGCTCCCCTGAGCGGATGTGGGGGAGGAAACCATCGTGGACAGCTACAATATCGGGCGAGAGATTGGGCATCACCCCACAAAGAACCCTTTTGGGGTCGTTCCTGAGATAAATCTGAGGTGTTTGGGGCTTGACGGAGTCCTCTGACTTTTTGGAAATGTCGAGAATGGCATTCCCCATAGCCACCAAGGGCTGGTAGAAATTGGATTCCTTGACGCCCCAGATTGCGCACTGGCGGTGATAATCCCAGTGGGCGGTTGAAAAGGCTCCGTTGCGCTTGATTCCCCTGATAGTCCGCCCCCAAAGGGCCCTCCAGTTGTCGGGAACGTGCAGGACGTGCTTCATGAAAACGTCAATGTCGACGAAAACCCGATGACGGTCGAAGTCTTGGGTGATGAACTGTTCGTACTTGTTGATGTCGTATGTTTGATCTTCGTCCGTATCGAGCTGTAACTTCTGCAGGATGGATGTCCCAAGGGCGATTGGAGTTGGATCCGCGACGGGGCGAGTGGCATTGGGTTTGCGCTCTGGCGTCTTCAACTCGAATTTGGTGGTGGAAGGAAGAGGCAGATGGGTCTGACCAGACTCAGCGGCCGATGGACGTGATCTCGACGATGTGGTGGTGGGCATGGGGGGAGGACGCGAGTGGTTGGAAGGCACCCCCACATCGCCGCGAGACAGGTTATATAGGACGGCGAGCTGATAGAAGTCAACCAGGGCCATGGCTGCCTAAGGGCCACACAGGCAATGACCAGATGGTGGTGAAACGGGTATGAGAGGTTCCGCCGCGAACCGTGGGATCAGACGCGTCCAGGTTTGCCACAGGACCGATCGCGTTGATCAAGAACAAAGGAACTCAACATTTATTGACCAAACATGTCAAAACAACACCGGTGAGCGCAAGTCGGCCAGCTCTGGGCAACGGATGGGACGTGCCAATGCACCAGAGAGTCCAAGTTGCACTACTTCCTTACCCAGGGCTGTTTTCCACTATGACGGGGCTCTCGTCGACGGACGAGGGGTTGAATCCTGCAGATCGCTGAGTCGTTCTGCAAACCTAGTTATGGTGGGCCACCTATTTCCACCGTCCACTTCGCTACACGGTGTCGCCTTTCTTACTTTAAACATCGCAGCCATTTACCCAACGCGGCACGAGAAGGGCCTTCCGCCTCGGACCGGCTTGATCAGAGTCCACGGTCTTGCCGTTCAAATTCAGTTCGCGTTTCGGATCCCCCATCTTCAACTCCACGGCCCAATTCGGCGAGCTGGACGGCACCATGACTCGGAGGCCTATCTATTTCCATACGCCGGACCCATGCCCTATCCCATCGACCTTCGAGCTCCATCGCTTACCGTGGAGGTATATGCGCGCACTGAGAAGTCTGAAGTCTCCAGTGGCCACAACCTCGTCCTCACACCGCCGCCTTTTACCGGACAGTCAACCCCCAAAGCGTAGAGGCCATTCGGTCCGTATCCCAGGGTTAACCCGCCGGATTCTGCACCGGGCACCTGGAAGACACGAGCCGCCCCCTTACGAGTTCGAGAGCATGCGACATCGTGCCTAACGGTTCACACAAACGGACCAGGAATGGCCATGGCGATGGGCCATAGCGAGTGACGAGCCCCTGGGGTTCCCCCACCAGGTAGCGGGTCGGTTCGATGGGGATGGAACAGCCGATCGCCCCGGTATTAACGGAAGTCGTATAGATGCTGCACCTTGACTGACTCATGATGGCTGGGAGTAACGCTGTACGAATGCCACCGTCCGAGGGTTCATCTCCAGCAACGGCCCATCATAAGTATTAGGAGGGGGTGGCGCAGGTTAATGTTGTGATCTCGGCCTTTGATGGCAAGGGTACCTGTCCCATGGCATCGACACCCCCGCGCAGGGTTAGTCACCCAGGTCTTGGATAAGATAGGTATTAAAGGGTTAATAATCATTAGCAAAGGTCTCCACGACCACAGAGTACATGAGCCATCAATGGCAGTGCTGGATGAGGCAATCAAATAGGCCATGGGAGGATGAACGAACTACATAAAACACGGAATAAAATACACTTCGTAGTGTAGTCTTTAACAAGAGGTCATGGTGAAATACTCAACAAATGCAAGATATTATCGGTACAAGTCCGGGGGTTTCATAGATGTGAACGAAGTGGAAACGTGGAAATGAATAGGGGGCACAAAACGAAAACAAAATATGGCCCTCCACTCAAACGATATTCAAAAACTTATCTACAATCCCCGAGCTGTGTTTATTGGGACGACTGCCCATCCATCTGCAAAAATTCTCCCACGTTCGGATCCTGGAAATCCTGGAACGAAAAGGGCATCTCTGGGTCTTGAATGAACGACCCCGCGTCGAACGTCTGCCACAGACTACTTGAGGCTGGATCTGTCGAGTACCCGTCCGGCGGGTAGTTCTGTATGAACTCCAACCCGCTGAAGGGCAACCCTAAGGCGGAGAAGGCATCCGGTTGGGCGCTCGCATCCACCATACCGCTATATGATCCTCCATAGGAGCGATAGCCGCCGTTGTCGTACATTTGGGATGTTGAGCCACTGTAGCCACTGAGCGAACTTTCGGTAGGGAGGGCGGATGAGCCCTGACCAAGAACATTCGGGTTCGTGCTCCAATCTGGTGAAAACTGTGGTTGTTGGATTCCGTCGAGGCCACTGTAGGCATACATCCCTTGGCCAACCTGCAACGTCGGAGACTGGGGTTCGGAAAAGGTTGGCTGGTGCTCTTCCAAAATTGTCTCCGCATGGGACATGGGTGGTGACGGAATGCTTCCTGCGGACCCCGGGGAACTGTGGTTACTGATGGCGGCCCGTCGCACGTAAGGGCTGAATGGTGATGCGTGGTGCGTGCGGACCGGAGAGTGGGCGGGTTCGTCATCGTCCATTACACGCTTGCGAGAGGTTGACCTTGTCCTCAAGGCTGAGGAGGAAGTGAGCGCAAAATCGTGCCAGACTGAACGGAGGAATTACCTTCGCTTCCAACGACTCGTTCATGTGCATTCCTCCTGGCGTCTTGTGACCGAGGACGGACATTCCTCTTCGCGACCCTTTCTTGTCTCAGCGCCTGCACTGTCGGACCCTGTCTCAAATTCGCTGGTCCCGGTTGGGGAGACGGGTTCAGTGGGGATGAAGGTGGCATCCCGCTTCCACCCGTGGTACCGCTGTGACTAGCCTTCATGATTGCCTCCCTCGCAGTATTCATCAAGTCCAACAACAACTCTTTGCACTTCCTCGCGCCCGGCCAGACACCCTCCCAGGATTCGACCGCCTCCAGGCACGCCTTGGCTTCCTCCATCGCAACCGCAGAAGCCTTGGGATCGTGGACGTGCATCGCGTAAAGGAGAATAATTACCGCGGAACTGAATAGGTTCTGAAGGTACATTGTCGAGTGCATCGAAGAAGGGACGACGTTCTTCATCGCTGGAGCGAGTCTTATACATCCCCTCGCCGAGGAAAGCGCCTTGGCCACAGATTTAGCGATAGCCGGTTGGTCTCGCTTTCCGGGAAGGAAGTTGCGGTGGAGTGTGGTCAGGACGCAGTAATAGTTGCTGCACAACACTGTACTCAGAGAAACTTGCTGTTCGTTCACGGAGCCCGACTTGAAAATCGCGGGGAGATCCTCGATCCATTGCGTGAGTTCCTGATCAAGTGCCTCGACGGTTTGCTGGAGTTCGGAAATTCTGTCGAGCGTCATGAATCCCTTCCAGGTCTCCAACGCGTAGACTCTACGGAGCATAGAACCAGCGATCTTGTACAGCGTGATGAAAGCAATGAAGCCCGCCATCAACGAGGGTTGTTTATCTGTCATTTGTGCGCCACTGAAGTATTGTGGTAGGCACTCGTCTTCAACATCGACGGGGAGTTCCACGTCGCAGTCCGAGTCTTCGATGCCCAGCGGCCGACCGAGGGTGAGGGCGAACATTCGGTCAAGAGTGTAGACGCCCCACCAGATTTTGCGAAGAGTTTCCTTCTCAATCTGAGAAAGATGAAGGCGACGAGGAGAGCGCTAAGTGGGAGAGGGGTGGGATCAACGCGCGCCCAAGGATCAATGTAAAAGGTTACCTACGTGTAGACCGAGGTCCTGCGCAGCGCGGACGCCCTGGCCTATCAAAAGCCAGGCTTGAGGTAGACAATTAACAGAACATAGGAGTGCGGCCATAAGTGTGAATGTCTGGACGTGAGTCGGCTGAATAGACGCGTGCGATATGTATTGTAGGATGAGGGCGCTGCAATTGGATCAACTTAACCTCGTTCCCCGGACCGGAAATGAAACTCTGCTGCATACCGTTCATAATAAATCATTCCCATCCCCCCTTCATCCGCCTTTCCTGTCGCGAGACGGGGGTCGTCAAGGAACCGAGAGGCGATGGCGAATACAGAGAAAGTCAATGCAACGAAAGCTGTATCGATTCCTACTGCGTGGGGGGCGTGTGTGTTATCCATCAAGAGATGGTACTGTCTCAAGAAGGACGGTTTGTCGACCACTGGAAGTAGGAAGTGGAAGCGGGAGAAATAAGCTTGAACCTAGTTCCGATTTGGAATGGTCAGATTCGATTACATCATAAACGGCCTAACAAAGGCATTGATGAAGAAAATCAAGAGGCACACTCACCAAGGCGTCGGCCAGATCTCGGCTCGGGTACTCGACTTCCTCGACCCCGGGAAGAGCGCGGACCTGACCGAAGAACACGGACGCAGGGAAGTACAGTTTGTTAGCCGTCGGCATCGGTGAGCGGGGGTCGTTATCGTCCATGGGCGACACCCGATTTAGTGGTGAGGCGGTCAACGCACGGAAAGATTGTATGAGCGACATCGTGGAAGAGTTCCCAATCCAACGGAAGTGACCGTGTTCATCGAGAGCCAGCTGTTCAAAAGCATCTGAAACAATTTCGGCTGGTTCCTCTTCAAATTTCACGGTTCGTTTATGCTCTGGTGGGGTGGGCGGGGTAGCACCCCGCATCTCCTGCATCTGTGGGAGAACTTTCTGGATGACGGCGGCCGAGGATGGGTTGATAAGGGCGGGGGAGTGAGATGAGGAGGATGATGTACTGGCGTTCTCTGAGTGGCCGACTTGCTCAAGGATAGGTGTAACCTGGTTGAATAGGGTCTCCATGTGCAAGAGCCTGGTTTCCAGTTCCTGGACATATCTGCGGAGCGGCAGATTAGAGTCGAGGGATAAAGCCGAAGATCTACGGATGATCATGACATACTGCCTGCTGAGCGCAGCTCTATCTTTCGTCTGCAACCAAGTACATTGGGATTTGGAGGTGATGCATTGTGTACAAGTCGGCTCGTTTCCATCGCATTTTATTTTCTTTCGCCTGGAGATAGATTATGAATTAGGGGAGTCATGATAGAAAATGAACGTACCTGCAGCTTTCACAAGCCCTCCAGACCCTGCGCCGTTGTACTTGGAAGGACTTGGTATCGGGGAGGGGTGGCTCGCTGATGCTGACACGTTTCTTCTTCTGAGGAGTGGGGGAGGGGGATTCAGCGGTCATGGTGGTAGCGTGGAGAGGAGGTTAGTTAAGAGTGGCTAGATATGGACAAGCGTAATGCGCCGGTCACGTTCAACGATAACAACGGCGACGACGACAATCCACTTTGTCTCGGGAGTGCGTGGACGGACGGAAGAGAGCGTGCAAGTGAAGAAAACCTTTGTTTCGGACCGCCGTGTTCCAGGACGGTGAACAAGGACAGCCGGGCCCGATATCGGCAGCGAACCATTTCATATCACAGTTCATCCACCATTGTCCGTATCCATGGCCAGCTTAATCGCAATCCTCGATCTCAAGGGCAAGCCTCTCATCCAACGCTCCTACAGAGACGATGTCCCGGCCAACTACGTCGAAAGATTTCTCCCGCTTTGCCTCGAGATGGAAGAGGAGGGTCAGCAACTCACACCATGTTTCTCCAACCAGGGCATAAACTACATGCACATCCGCCATTCCAACCTTTATTGTGAGGCGTTTTTCTCCCCACAAACGGCTCTCATTCCACGCTGATTCAACATGGCCTGAAAGTGCTGGCCATGTCGAAACGGAACACCAACGCCGCCGAGGTCATCATCTTCCTGCATCGGCTTGTTCAAGTACTCGTCGAATACTTCAAGGAATTGGAAGAAGAGTCTATCCGAGACAACTTTGTTATCATTTACGAGCTGATGGACGAGATGATGGACTTTGGGTATCCTCAGACGACGGAGAGCAAGATCTTACAAGAGTACGTGAATATCACCGCGATTTCCCTACCAATACACCTGACCACCGGCCCGTACAGGTACATTACTCAAGAGTCTTACAAACTAGAGGTTCAGGTCCGGCCCCCAATTGCCGTCACAAACGCGGTGTCTTGGCGATCAGAAGGTATCCGGTACCGCAAGAACGAGGTCTTCTTGGACGTTATCGAGAGCGTAAACCTCCTCGTACGTTTCTCGCCCCCAACAGCTGGTTTCCGCATGTGACCCAATTTGCGGTCAGGTAAACGCCAACGGCAACGTTGTCCGGTCCGAAATTCTTGGGGCGGTGAAGATGAAATGCTACCTCTCTGGGATGCCCGAGCTCCGACTTGGTCTGAATGACAAAGTGATGTTTGAAAGTACAGGACGAAGTGAGTCAGATATTCCTCGATTCTTTTCTCATCTGTTGATGGCGTTTTACCCACAGCATCGAGGGGTAAGGCGATTGAAATGGAGGACGTTAAGTTCCACCAATGTGTCCGGTTGTCCCGGTTCGAGAATGACCGAACGATTTCCTTCATCCCGCCCGACGGTGAATTTGAGTTGATGTCCTACCGGCTGTCAACACCCGTCAAGCCGCTGATATGGGTTGAGGCTGCGGTGGAATACCACAAAGGGAGCCGTGTGGAATACATGGTCAAATGCAAGGCTCAATTCAAGCGGCGGAGCACTGCGAACAACGTGGAAATCTGCGTGCCCGTACCGGATGATGCGGACAGTCCAAAGTTCAGGGTGCGTGCTACCATCAACTAACCCCCAATGGTTATAGTAAAGTCGGTGGGATTGTTTATTTCAGGCCTCAACGGGAAGTGTGCAGTACGCCCCTGACAAGTCGGCGTTTGTTTGGAAGATCAAGCAGTTGGCCGGAAGTCGGGAGTTCTTGATGCGCGCCCACTTCGGTTTACCGAGCGTTCGAGGGGGTGGGTCTACAGTATCTTCTTGCCGGGAGGAGACGTACTGATTGGCGGAACACAGAGCAAGAGGTCGACAAACGAGCACCAATCACGGTGAAGTTCGAGATTCCGTACTTTACGGTATCTGGTATCCAGGTCCGCTACCTCAAGATTGTCGAAAAAAGTGGTTACCAAGCCCTACCTTGGGTGAGGTATATCACGCAAAACGGTGATGACTATAGGTGGGTTTCGATTTGGAGGGGGTATTATTCAGTTGGCTGACGAGATTACACGCAGCTTGCGAACGGCGGCTGAAAAGGGCAGCGCCCCTATCGTACCCATGTAGGACTGCCTGTTGTATTCTTAGCTATATTTACACCATACGTATATTAAAATGGCGGTAACTTACGCCAGGCGTTCGAATACCTGGTTGGACTTCGGCGATCACTAGCAAGCCGTGAGTACTGTCATAGCGGAAGGGAAACGGCCGACCCGACCCATCCACCACACGCCAACGCCCAACCCGCATCTTGCACTTGTCATGTTCCGCTCCTTCCAGGCGGTGACCAAGTCGCTGGCGCGCTCCGCCTCAACCGCAACCAACCCCTACCCCTTCTCGAGTGTTGCAATCCTTCCACCAATACCAAAGACACCCACAACCCCATCCCTTCGCAATGGAAAGGGTATAATGGCATACATCCACAAAACTCTTCCAACCCCGGAGAAGCAAGCCCTCATCTCCACCCTTTTCTCGCGCCGGGACCCTAAGAGGCTTTTGCCAGGATCAGTTCTGACGGTCACGCTCACACACGCCCCGACTTCGTTCTCCGGCGTGTTGTTATCGATCAGGCGGAGGGGTCCCGACACGTCGTTTGTGTTACGAAACGTGGTTCAGCGGACGGGTGTTGAGATGCAGTTCTTCGTCAATTCTCCGCACTTGAAGGAAATCAAGGTTGTCCAGCGTGCCGGAGGCGGAGGTGGAAAGGAGGGAAGGAGGATGAGGAGAGCCAAGTTGTTCTACTTGAGGGATTCACCAGACAAGATGTCAGAGATCTCTGCTGGGGTTCGGGGGTAGGAGGTTTCACTGTCAGTACAATTTCGCGTTCTTATGGATTTCGTCCGCTGAACTGAGAATGTGGTTTATGCAGTTTGCGGGTACATTTATAACAAAACACGACGACTAATGCGTAATCGAGGGCACGAATCGCCCCTTCGAAACCACCGCGTGCCTTTTGAGATGGGGTTAATCTGAAGGTACCTCCCTGTAAAGACGAGACGGGGGTGTCAGGACAACCTGCGGGTAACCAATACGGAGGGAGACTTATAATGTAAAGAACGTTGTTACATCTTTGAGCAAAAAAGTCAGTACCAGGCTCGCGATCACATTGGTCGTGTGGCGTACCGGATGAAGACTTCACCAAGGGCACCGTTGGACACACCGTCCTGGAACTCTTCTGTGTTGGCAAGCTATTGATCCAAACGGATCAGCACAATCGCGAGGGGGAAACACGCGTCGGGAATGATAAAAATAAGGCGTACTTGAAGATTCATGTATCCATCAGTCGAGACCAAGAAACCCTTGTATTCGTGTCCCCACTTGAGCCTGACGAAGACGGCTTTTCCTGTCAGCTCCTGCATGAAGGGTTTGGGGTTCACTGGGGCGGCCTGGCAAACCGGTCAGGCTAGCGCATTCCGAGCGATATCCAAAAAGGAGGAACAGACCATGATTGTTCGAGATCGAGAGCAGCCTCCGCCTTGTTCTCACCTTCCACGGAAGGGTATATAAGGGACTACTAGGAAATCAATTTCGTTCCTCTAATAATTGACCACCCCTCTTTTGCGAGCCACGTCTGTCAGCCACTCCCATATTGCACCTATTGCACACTTTCAGCCATGTCCGACAGAGAGGGACGCAGTGTTCCGAACGATGACGATTTGTCTTTGCCCAGAGCGACTGTGGCAAAAATGATTCAGGGTAAGGGTCACATTCGTCCGACATTTCATTTCCCCCCCTCTTCAACGCGTCCCTTCCCTCTGCTGCGGATGGCGTACTCCGCAAGATCGCCTTGGACTCACTCGTCGCGACGGTTTAGAATTGTTACCTGAAGATGTTACATGCGCGAAAGACACACGGGATCTGGTGATTGAGTGTTGTGTAGGTAAAACTAACATTCTTAATGTTCGTGTGGCGTTAGTATTAACCTCCTTTCCGGCCATAGAATTCATCCACCTCATCTCATCAGAGGCGAATGAGATATGCGAAAAGGAATCCAAGAAGACCATAGCGCCAGAACATATCATCTCTGCTCTGCAGGTTCTTCCTTCCCTCGAGATCGGCTGTTTGTCACCTGATTAAGGCGGCAATTCCAGAGTTTGGGCTTCCAATCCTTCATCCCCGAAGTCCAGGACGTGCTCAAAGACCACAGGCAATCGCAAAAGGTGAGGGTCTTGTCTTCGACATACAGCACGGCGACTGACGCCCTCTCCAGGATCGAGAAAAGAAAACCTCAAAGTTTGAACAATCGGGTCTGAGTGTGGAGGAGCTCCACGCCCAACAGCAGGCGCTATTTGCTCAGTCTCGGGCCAAGTTTGAAAACACCGGTCAACCACAGTGAACCAAGTCCCTCCCTCCACGAAGCACCAGAACGTCTGTGGGTTTACGACAGCGGCTATGCGATCCTCCCATCGGCGGGATTGGGTTGTATCAATACTTGAGCGCCCAAGGGACATTTGTACATAGACACCTTCGTTTCTCGCTTCAAGTGTACGTTGGCTCCAACGGAATGTATTACTCTGTTGCTTCGCATAAGCATCAAACCCTAGTCGTCGTGTATTCCTAGAGACCTGCCCTGTGCCGAAGTTCGGATAACCTGCGCTGTGGGGAGTCCCCATTCCACTTCCACGACCCACCATCGGCCTCTATTATGGGGAGGCCTTCCTGTTCGATGACGAAGGAAGCGGAAACAGAAGCATAGAATACGGCTGTTGAAGATATGAGCGCGATAGTCGGACCTCCCTCGAATCCTGCTATACCTTCGTAAACATCCTGTGTAAATCTCAGGCCCGCTCCTAGCCCACCAAGGAATGCGTTTCCTGCGCCTATGGCCGTGTTCAGTAACGTGGTGCTTCAGGAGGTTGGAGGATCCACTGGCACCTGTCACATCAACCACATGGCGAAGGTCATTCGGACCCCAGAACGCCTCCACCCAACGACCTACGGTGGTCTTCGACGCGACATACGCGCCCAACGCACCACTCCTGATGACAACTGAACCTTTACCGCTGTCTCCGACGCCAAAATCAAGGAACTTGGCTGCAGCTTCTTCGATCTTCGCCTGCGTTACGGGCAACGATATGGAGAGGAGTCCCAAGGCTTCTTCAGCGTTTGGACTGTGCCCCTCGTCAGATAATACCAGGTGGGGAAGAGAGGATGTGGTCGATTACCTCAGGATAGATATCGATGGAAGGACTTCAATCAGGGAAGGTAGCTCCTCTGGCACACACCTGTCCTAGAGACGCATGTGTGAGCAGTTTGTATAAACGGTTTCCCTTGAAATCCATTACGGGTATGGGTTCGTAGATGGTTATTGGCGACCATCCTTCGATCTCTCTGACCTCCGAGACGATCGTGAGAGCCCTTGTGGGAGAGCATATAAAATGCAGGGTATTTGGTTGATCAAATGCAGCCCCCTTCAGATCTCGCGGGGTCAATCTTATCCGCGGAGTGAGGTACTTGAACCTAATCACCTTGACGGGAATCGCATGTTAGTACACCTGGATATTGCAGGCGGATACTGGGCAGCCCACGAACCCTCTGAGATCTCCTCGATAATGGTTCAAGGCCGCCGTCGTCCCACGGGTAGAGTTGTCGCGGAAGAGCCACATATCCGATCCGTAGGAATCGAGCTTGGCTTGGATATGGGAGGGGAAATCGTGGCCTCTATCGACAACCATCCCGATGTCTGTTGGGTCCAGCCTACGTTACACGATGAGATCCCAGGACGGCGGTTCTGTGCTATCGATACTAACCAGATCCTGGCTCCCATAGCGGCAAAGGTTCCCCCGCCTCCGATCTACGTTCACGTTCGAGTTTTGTGAGAAGATAAGTAGCGAATACACACAGGTCGCATGCGTACGAAGGCTTACCTGAGGATCGAGGTTTCTTCCGGTCGGGTTCCCATCCTCATCTTCGAATAAGAACTGGTCCAGGATGAACATTCCCAACGAAACGAACTGCCTCTGAGCCATCTTAGCGACGGTGACCTCAGTTAGGAGCTAACGTCAGAGATGTGAGATACGATGGATGGTGGGACTCGAAGGCGGATTTCACCCCAGATCCTTGCCTACAAGAGGTTCGCGGTTCACGTCCAGAGTCCGATCAGCGAGTTGATCGAGATTTGGTTTAGATTTGAATCCCGCCCAGTTCACAGGCGTTTGCACGTATCGCCGGTTCGCTTCGTAGCTGACGCTGTTAACCAAAAACATACATTCTGCGGTGGTTACTGGATCGGGATTAGGGAATGAGCCTATCGTGTACGTATGGGTATGTGGGGACGGTGTAGTTATGTACGGTATGGTTGAACGATCGGTCGTGACTTCATCCATCGGATCCAGGTTCTAGACCGAAAACACTTTTAGCTGAGTCCCAGGCCCGCCTGGGTGGGTGGCCTAGGGAAGGGAAGGAGTTTATCAGAATAGGCGTAGACGGTATTACGACTCGTAACGCTTACATCCTCGATGATGACATGGTCCTCAGTCAAGTGTACCAAGGGATAGATGATACCTTGTTGGTCTTCGCGCCAGGGGACGATCATTTGGCTCTTGATATACTTGAGCCTTCCGCATCCCATGATGGCCAAGTTCTGTTGACCGGTGGCTTGTGCGAACTTGATGTAGTGGGGGTTGAAATCCAGCACCTCTAAGCGACGAAACCCCGGCAAATCGCAATCGAGAGGTGGAGAGATGAAGCGAGATCCAGCGACAAAGCACTGCCTCTCGTCTTCTGTCTGACTGGGGAAACACTTGAAACCGAAGTTTGCGGTCATCTCACGCCAGCCTTCCCAGGGTGCCACGGTCCCGAACGGCATCGTTTGAGCCGCTCGTAGGATGTCTTCGATGAATACTACAACCGACGTGCCGACCGCCTCCTTCGTAAGATCAGTGTATGTGATCATATCAATGACCATGATCTTCGCGGAGTCCGCGGCGAAGAAGGGCACAACGCCTTCCAGATGTACGGGTTTCGATCCGTGATGGGACCCTGAGTGCATCTTCACGTCAAAGTAAATCGTGTCGGGCAAACCCAAACGGAGCGCTCGATTGCCCGACGCCCGCCCGGCCTCGGGAGGGCGTGAGGTATCATAGACGTCGAGGAAGTTGTCGTCATCTTCCCAAACGAGAACCCTATGTTCGTCCAAGAACTGAATAGATTTGCGACGCTCGTTCTCGAGGCGCTTGAGGGGAGAGGGTGGAGGCGTCAATCGGGACCGGCGCGTTACAATGAGATCCACGTACGAGAACTATTTCTCCCGTTATCCAGTCCCAAACGACAACGGAGAACCCGTTGTCATCGGGGTCTGTGGGCCGAAACACAACCCCGAGTCGAGACCCGTTGATGTGCGTCTCGCCGTACCACTCGCTGGAAGCAAATCCCGCTCCCAGGCTATAGCCAATGATATGTCGTTGTGCTTTTGGGTGCGGCAACCCATCGGCCATCGTCCGGAGGGTGATCTTAGCCGCCCTCCCGCTATAACGGCGCGGCATGTTGTCAACACCGGAAAGTGAGAATCAGGGACCTCCAACTCACTTGTTTTGGGGTGTCAGGGTCACGAAGACGTTGGAAGCAGGGTCGATCTTGAAACTCTGGAAAATTTCCGGACACTGCAGCTTCCACTCTAACCGTGGCACACCCCGCGTACTTGAACCAATCTGCAAAAAGCAGACGGTACCGGCCTCTTTCAAGGCCCTCCATACGAACACACCTCCAACAATATCATACGAATCGCCAGAATCGAAAGGGATATCGTCGGCCGAGGCAAATTCGAGCCGTAACCATCGGCTCTGGTATCCGTAGAGTTGCCCTCGGCGGTTGGTGATGAGAGGACCCACTTCATCCCCCTCGGCCCGTTCCAGTCCGGAAAGGAAGAGTTCGGAATTGTAGCTGTCCAGCAGGGAGCCATCATACGTTCCATGGAACCGGTCGAGGGTCTGAGCTCAACGGTCAATTTCGACAATAAACCACGGATCCTCAATCTACATACCCCGCCCTTTCCAACATTCTCCTGGAAGTTGACGTGGGGAGCCAGCTCAGCGACGGAAGGCATGATTGGTTGTGTGGGGATGAAGAGGGGCCGTAGGGTGGGGACTCAGAATGTTTGGCGTGGTCTTAAGTGCCAGGGATACAGAACCTGCGTCGTACCGCGTTCCAGCTCGGCGGTTTCGCCCTCAATGGCACCTCTCCTAAGCTCAAAGGGGTTCGGGTAAGCCGCCTTAGTAGGGTCATTGAGACCCATCCCTGGCGTCCGCAATGTCAATACCCCTGGGGTGTCGTGAAAGGATATACAGACGGGTGACGGAACCCGAGAGATGAAGTTCGAAACCTGATGGTTGCCTCACATTGTCGGCCTAAACCGGAGGCTGCATTGTCTGGAAGCGGTTGGCGTCGTTGTAATGCTAAACTTGTGTCAAAGGCGGAGTCGCGCGTCGGAAAGCTTCCGAGGTGTCTTTGAAGGTGACTCAAAGACCCCTCCGGTTAGAGTCCAAGTGGTTCCCTGCAGATAGGTACAGTTATTCGTTCGCGCTGTGGGAGTCGGTAGCTTGTCTCTTCCAATGGTGAATCCTCAATTTCGGTGCGGTGATCGATTGCGTATCAGGTGACTTCGAAGGTTGGGGGGATATCACGGGATTGCCACGGAGTTAGCCGGACCGAGAGCATCACGAACCCCGTCTCAACTTGATATTAATATTCCTTTGTCCTCATGTGGCTTGCTTTGTGTACACACACCCGCTCAGAATCCCCCGTGTCGTCACAGTCAGCTCCCTAGCAACACCCATTCAGCGACATATGCCCATCCAGCCAATTTGCTCTTACTGCCGGTTCGTGACCTCCCCGGAGCTCGCATAGGCTCTCGCTGATCCGTATGCATTGGGATCATCCAGTGTAAAACGGTTGGTATGTGTTTTTGGTTCTTTGTACCGGGCGAGTGGCGTTGTCGAACCTCAGTTCTCTACAGCAGTGCGATGGCGCTCGCCCATATTGCGGAATCTGTACCAAAGAAATATTGGCATGCAACTACGACTACGACCCTAAAGTGAGGAAGACGATCTTGCCAAAGGGCATGGCATGTTCACCTTGCAGGTTCGTGCTGCCTCGTGCATTCTGTTTCCTCGTTTAATTCAGCGATTGCAGGCGCGATAAGAGGGTGATTACCGCCCGTCAAGTATTTCCATTCTGATCTCACCCTCTTTCCAGCGATGTGATGGTGCCAAGCCCATCTGCACATCCTGCAAGAAGTCCCCCAAAAGGCCGGACTGTCGGTACGAGGACACTCCAAGGTTCCAACCAGAGAGGACCGAGTCGGCTTTGGTGAAACGCAACGAATCTTCGAAGCACCCAAACATGACGAAATCAACGACTGAGCCTACGGGACATGTTGACTACGCATATTGGTGGAGTAAGTTGTACAGTTCGGAACCGTGGGCTCCCCCTATTCCGCACCTGGCGTACAACTTTTGGAACTCGGACCCTTCAGGATTCCAACTTTCAGCAATATCCACAGATGACAGGAATTTGATGTTGTGAGTCGACCGTGGGTGGCCGGTCCCAACCAACCAATGCTTATCACTCCACAGCCGATTATTATACCTATCTTATTCCCTCGTGCGAGGGAACCTCTTCACCTCACACAAATTCCAGGCGATTGTCCAAGCCGACATGTCAGGAACACGAGTACACCCATTCTTTGTATTGTTCGCGGAGTTCTCTGGCCGGCACTTTTATCAGGTTTCCCGGGCACAGTGGATATTTTGGGAGGCCCAGGGGCTCCTTGCGCACTTAATTTTCCGTTCGTTGATGTCAATGAAGGCGGAAGATGACCCCATTTCATTCGTCCAAGCACACTGGAGCATGGCCACCGGCCTAATGACCGCTGGTAGTCCAATTCTTGCCAGGCGACATTATAGAATGGCGGCTAGCGTGATCCAGGAACGCGACATTCGTTTCGCGAAACCCCACCCTGCGGGGAGGTTGGACCCCGACGCCGGTCTTCGATTCTCGGAACCGGACCACGAAAGAGCAGTGCTTCTAGGAAAGGTTGTACACTTTGAGTCATTCCTGTCTCTCTATCTTACAGGACTTCCGGGGGCGAGACCCTGGAAAGGTGGGGACGGGGATGAGGAGGCATGTCTATCTGTTGGTCCGAGCACCTTATAGTATCCCTGATAGCTCACCCGACCCCGGAATCACTAGGCATCTGCGGAATCCATTCTGCAAGAAATTCAAGCTTCAACTCCAGACCTGGAGCGTCAGTTCAGACAGGAGCTACCGGTGAAGTCACCCAAACCCCCAGAAAAGCATGACCCCTTACAGCATGACCAGGTTTTGTTCCCGGCCCTATTTAAAATGTGCCCCCTTACGCTGAGAACCAAGACCTTCTTACTCTGCAAAGACGTCCGGAGGTGCCTGGGCCACCTTCAGAGTCGTAAGTACCACATAAAAGGTCATAAATACACCATCTCACCACCCGCAAAGCGAATCGGAATAATGAAATCGTAGAACTCTCACAAGATCTTGTCGGGGAACTCCAAGATCACTTGCAGGACCTGCTCGATCTGACGGGCAAGTATTCCAAGGCAGACGATCACGACGGTTCCGCCAACCTGCGGTCCAACGCAATTATGACGATGGCCAGCCTACTCGAAATACATAGGACATTGGCGGGATGCGAAGTTGCCTCTGCTGCAGCGCGCCAACACTCGCGAAGTAAATGCGGGGAGCTGCTATCAAACATTACCCTGACCGCTCAGAAGGTGGTGGTCGCCGATGGGGAATACCTTTCCAACTTCATCGTGGTATGTACCGAGGGTTCTCGGACTGCGTAGCGTTTTCCCTCATCCATATACTTGCAGTACGACACACCCGAAGTTGCGAACGCCCCAGATATCACAGACGTCGTTTCACCCTTGACCGTCACCTCACTTCTCTCCATCGGCGGATTCGCAGGGACATTCATGCCACTCCCTTCCCGAACCACGCTTAAAGACTACCGAAACCCATCTAAGGAGCTCGTCGATCGTTTGATCAACTCTCCGTCCGAGAAACCTGTCGAAATCAATTTCAACCTCGCGTCGAAAACCTTGTGGAGCAGTTTCGTCGCCACGACGTTGAAAGCGACCAACGATGAGTCCCGCATTTATGTTGTACCAGACGAAGAGCTCCAAGGTGGCAGCCCGAACACGAGTACAGGCTCTATTCCTAGTCCGTAAACATATCTTATACTATCTCACCGGGCGGACCGCTGCGCTGCATTTGCATGACTCATTCCCGACTTTTGGTCCACGTTTTTCACATCGAGGTATGTTGACTCCGTTCATCACCTCTCGGGAGGGTTCCGGCGGAGCCCGGGGACGCATCAAAGCATCAGTTTGCGGGGTAAGAATTCTGGGGATCTGAATGGCCAAACCGGCAATGGCGAGGCTCGGAATTGATCAACCTCCGTGATTTTTAACCCCCACGGTCTACCATTTTCCAAGGCCCGCCGGCCTAATGTGGTCTAGTAGCCGTGTCGTGCGAACGGCTTCTTCAGTAATGAAGAGCCCGAAAACGCGTCTTTATGATAAAGAACTTGTCGATCCGAACGATACTTGAAGCTTGAAGCACGAGTCCGCCGGTACGCTCCCCAGTGTGCTAATGTGTTATCGTTGTCGCCAGTTCCAACGACCTCGCGGGTGTTGGCACCATGGAGCTATGGTGAGAATCCCTCACATCCGCGCGGGATTGTGACAGTACTTCCCGCTCGCATACCATCGCGTTACGTACCTTCGCGTGGTGACTTGGTGATTGGAATCAGGCAGAAATGACCCCCCTACCTGAACCCCACGGGAAAAAACTGGGCATGCCTATGATAGTCGTGGTGGCAACCTCTTATGGAGATTGTGTCTGCCCTTCAATAAGAGGTGTATCTGAAAATGTCGTCGCCGCAGCTTCTCACCTGGATTACATGTACTGGCACACGGGAGTACAGAAGCGATTGGGACTCCGCGTGGACCGCTTGCGCTTCCCCGTCACGCACAACGTCATGACCTCCCACCCCTCCATCTCCCGACCGTCTGGTGTCTCGCCGGGCAACAGGAACACAATACTGTAAGCCGCCAGGGCGGTGCTCACGATTCACATCCCTCAATTCCGCCATCTGGTCGTCTGATTCACTCAAGCGGCGTGCTCACTTCTCTCCGCCAAGTACAGAGCAATAACGTGTCCGGAACGATCATTCCTCCACTCTACACTCTGGGCCGAGACCACAAGCGGCCTTCGCTACGACGAACTCGCATGGAACTAGCTCTAGCTATGTCAGACTCAATGCGTCCTTGCTCGGCTGACAGCTCAGCAGGTGGAGAGTGACCTGTCGGTCCGGTACGCCGAAGGGATTCGGACAGTCAGCCGTAGGTTGGCGAACGTTCCGGGGGACAACATAGGCCATCAAGGATTATAGCCTTTGTTTCGCGACATGGGACGTGTGCAGATTTGACTGTATGCACCCCACTTTCTGGCGCGGCGCTCGCGTACAACTTGGTGAATCAACAGGTGACGTTCCTGACCAAGTCGATTTGCCCAGACGTTCTTTTGTTGTTCCATGACATCGGTGCACCAGCAGCCAAGTCACGGTGAGAGGAGAATGAATACTTGCCGGGGTTCCAGCATGTGGGGACAAAAATGTAGGTCACTTTGTTGATCTATGTGCCCCCTGATCTGGAATACCTATGCCGTCACGAAGGTCCCGCCGGTATTCAACTGTTTGAAAGCCCTTAGTCCAGAAATACTCACCCCAAATCTTAAAGTAGCGCGCACAACCGGCCTTAATACGAACCTGTCCAATGAGGATCAGGACCGAGACTATTCTGATGCTGGTGGAATGCATTCGACCCTCCCCGTCAGAGGTCGACCCAAGCGGGTCACGCTTGTCTATTGTCGGCTACACATTGCGTAACACACACCCGGAGTTAATCGTCATCGACCACCGACTATTGGGACAAAGGCACCGGGTAATGCGACCGCTCCGAAAGGACTCTTTCTGTAGGTCGGGGCCACACGGAAAGCAACCTCAGCTTGGCGAGCGAATACGCGGAACCGAAGGATCACGGTAGTGCCATCAGCCTGAGCTCAAGCGTGATCCTGTGCGCCGCGCCGCGAGATAGTGGCGGTCTCACTGGCCTAAACCGGAGAATATGGCACGAATGTACTACAGAGGTGCGCGGAGCTCTCGGTCCTCACTGGCGGTATGTATCCGTCTGATCTTAGTTTCACATGAAATCGGCTGACGTGACACCCACACAACCTGCAAAATAGCCCAGACATATCGTAAGGTCCTAGGACGGTGCGGGCATCATGGAACTACCTCAGCCAATAGACGTGCTTCGCTGGTAATTCGTTGATGGGTTCGGCGGAACCCCCGCACCATGACCAAGAACGTCACGTCCAGATGTGTATTACTCAAGGCCCGAACGGAGAAGCCAATCGAAGTGAACTACGTATCCTCCCGCGCGTGCGACGCCGGAGCGTGTCAGGAGACGTACCGGGAGGCAGGCTAATGCTGGCGGCCGCGGGGATTGGGCCCGTTTCGCCCCCGCCCCGCAACCACCGAACTGCGTCATACAATGAGAGATACCGCCATGAGATTCTCTCACCTCACTTCCCCGCACAACACACTCACAATGCCGGTAACACGCCATTCAACTGCTTCCCCACATCCGCCGCCTAGACTCTGGTTTGGTTATTGACGTTTTGATCCAATAGACCTTCTATGTATAGCCTGCGCCGGCTGGCACACGATCGCCGGTCGCATGTGAATCGGAGGCTTCTGAGGCCTTGATCGCTGAGTTCTACGCCCTGTGACATCTCTATTTCAGGGGGATATCTCGAGTCGCGACTGCGTATTGGCCTGTCGCGGGGTTTCAAGCTCTCCAACAGGCGGTATTGGATACGGCTCGGGGTAATGAGCGATGGGAACGCCAAAGGGGGAAAACACCGGGGGTTTCCATTCCTTGATTTTCACTTTCACCTCCGTGTGGACAACCAACTCCTCCCGAGCCCCTTCGGTAATCATTGGCACCTGCGGGCGCACATGGGCCTCTGTGGACATCAAAGATTTTAGAGGTAAGCAGCTGAACCTCTTTGATGGGCGTTTGTTCTGATGCCACGATCGAACTCGGTGTTCGAGACCCTTGCTGGACGCCGGAGTTTCACGGTTGAGTATTAGATATCGGATAATTGAACTGGGGGTATCAAGCAGCGTGATGTTGGAATCTTGACTCGGTCCGGAATCATGAAGTGAACACTTCCAGGCTTGAGAAAGGCTGGGCCCTCTTGGTATCAGCCCTGCAGGTACGATGACCTCCCCAACCGATTCGCCTAACTAACGTAATCGCTTGAGCACACGATTCATGTATTTGCATGAGCCTGTGCTGGCGGGCAGAAATTCTCGAGCTGATGTAGGCGGTCGTCCTGTGGTTTCGTTCTCACCGAGACCGCCATTGGCCGCGGGGCTTCGCGTTCGTTCAGTTCGCGTCTTGATTCTCTTATCATACGTCGGCGCCGC
>Ga0307511_10001998_pt1 | contig 21421 bp, 16 predicted proteins | sample 13_EM_MG_FD_200266 | JGI IMG/M metagenome (GOLD analysis project Ga0307511, IMG submission 200266) | Populus trichocarpa ectomycorrhiza microbial communities from riparian zone in the Pacific Northwest, United States - 13_EM | ecosystem: Host-associated > Plants > Roots > Unclassified | place...
GAAGATTGTAGGTACGGTTCGGCGAAGAAGAGGGGCGTTGGAAGTACCCTACACGTGGGTCAGGCGTGCGTCCCCTGTAGGTGAGTCGTCGCGAGCAGTTTTCCAAAAGGCGCGCGCGGAGGTAATACGAACGCTTTTCTCTCTCTTGCGGTCAGACGGAAGAAGACAGTGAGTATCGTGTGTTCAGCGTCTGATCTAGGGAACGAGGGTTCACTCTAGTCCACCAGAGATGTGACGGTAAACGACCCTGTACGGCATGCGTGAACGGAGGAAGGGACGGCGATTGCACAGATGAGCCACGGCAACGATCTCGTCATACTAACACCAACGCACTAAGTTCGGTTTCGCATGATAACGCGTCTCGTCTTCCGAGCGTCTGTACCTTACCTTCGAAACCACCCGCCGATGGGCCCTCATTTTCCGAATCCCGGACACGCCCAGCGTCGGACATCCCCCTCCTCGTTCGGTCCAGTTCCGGCGGATCCGCTCCCTCCCTTGCTCAACCCCTTGCTCACAGCGAGCGACCTCTAACGCCAATGGCACAACTTCGGTGGAGACCCTTCCCGGGTGCTTCCGTCGTAGGAAACGTTCACAATACCGCGGGACACGTCCCATATATCGCCGTATCCTCCTTCGCGGGTCTCCCGTCGATCCATTTCCGGACTGTACCTCGGTTCCTCAGAGTACCATTATCGCTCACTCCGCCGGAGCGCGTGCAGATTTCCTCCGTTGCCGGGGGATACCTCGAAATGACCTTGTACGTGCGTTTTGGCTTCCGAATTCCCAACGGGTCGCGAGAACTGAATCGGAATGTACTAGCCGCTTGAGGTCGCTATGCCGAATGAATAAACTGGGGGTTTATTTCGGAGCGGAGAAACAGGATGCTCTCTTCCGTGGAGACACCTCCAACACAGTGGTCAATCGGCACTTCATATACGGTTTTCAAACGATTGGGACACGTATGTGTGATACCCCGGACGAATTACCTGCTATGGTTCGACTGGTAGCAGGATACTCCCAGAGGGCTTGGGAAACCCTCATCGAGATCCATCGATCCGACGACCAGAAACTGAAAGTCCAAGCGCTACTGTTGTTCCTGTACTTTCTCACCATCGCAGGGTTCACCGCGGGCGTTGAGTTCTACCTCTCGAAGGCGTGCAAACTCATCAACACTGGGAACCTCCGGTTCCTGCCAGTATACGGACGCCCATCTGAACTATCGGATCAAGTCCGCGAGGACGCCGCGGTGCTCTCGCAAACGATATACCTGGAGAATTATCTTTACTTGGCGCTTGATGGGCCGCCACCGGTGAAGACGTCGAGGATTGAGCGGGAATTCCGGCAGGACCTCCAGGTGAGAATCATTCGTTGTATGGCTGGATTCGAAATGGACTCAGCGACCTGGTCTAGCGAGCGTATCCGACTCTGTTTGATCTATGCCCGTTGACCATGCGGACCCAGAGCATTCTGCTGATCAGGGACGCGACCTTAGTTCTGGACTCTCACAGAACTAGCTGTAAGGCTGAATCGGATGTTCCACCTTGGGTCGTGACTGATTCGTACTACTCTTAGTCCCTGAGACCACGAACGGCCGACAGGAATCGTCTCACCGCCTGGCTCTTGCACTGGACCAATTTTCCAACGTCTTGATGGAGAACCTGCAACGATTCATCGCTGTACGAGACAGGAATTGTATTGAGACGATTTGGACCTGCTGTGTCACATGTTTAGCACATCTGACCGCCTTGAGCCATCTCGTCAGTCAGAGGGAGCCGCCCTTGGAAAGGCCAATGAACGACCTGTATGATCTGACATTGGCCAAACTCGGGGATCTCTCTCGTGAGGTGCACATCGATGTGCATTCGCACTTCGATGTTCTGACAGAGGTGCGTATTTTGGTGGGTTTTCTCCAGATGAGCAAGGGACTGACCAATAGTGCCAATTAGATCTCTTGGAAAAGGGCGCTGGATACCATCGATGTGCGTACCGGATTGTGCTCGCGGATCGAGAGTGAATCGCTGCGATATTGGAGAGGAATTATTGGGAAGGCGCACGCTGATTTGCAAGCAAAGCTCTTAGGGCGTGGGCCGTCCCCACTCATATCGTCGGCCTTGTTGATAGATGGTCGCACAGAGGACTCTAAGTTCCCGAATCTTTTATCGTACGAGGCGCGGGAACCTTACGGGCTTTGACGTAGAATTGCACCGGCATCGTACGGTTCCTGGCTGGGGTTTGTTACTTCGGTGGTTACCTTAGCGTATAATGTGTCATAATCCTCTTCCTGCGAAAATCTGTACCAGTCTTGGTCCCCACTGGGTCGTAGCAAATCAGGATCGCAAGCCTTCCGTTGGGGAACACAACCGCGAAAGCTCCGGTGGAGATCCGGGCCGAACCAAGTGTGGCTCGAGGGAAGTTGAACTTGATTAAAGCCACCTCCAGGACGTCGACGCATCTCACGAAGGTACGTGACAAACAACCATTTGGGTCATGTTATAAAACTGGCATGTAGCGCACAAGAACAATCTGAGACCTGATGGGTGTATCAAAAGGGGTGTCGAAGAAGCAAAGCATTTAACACAGAGATGGGCTTTTTCCTGTAAGTATCATCCTGGATGGAGGTATTCCCTGGTCCAAAGATGAAGTTCTTTGGGTGATGCAGGGAATATCTTGGCCACCGGTTTCCCGATCCCCCGTTAGGGTCAAGGTGGTTGACAAAATTGATGAGGGACGTTGCCAGAGCTCTCCCCCCATAAATGTCAAACAGATCCGACCCATGCACCTAGGGCCACGAGAGTCAGTGGACCAGTGGGCGAGGAAAATGGGCGAGAATCTTTGCGTACCGAACCGAGAACGGGTACGGATTTCGTGGTGTTGCTCACTGGAGCAGGGGTGAAACATTGTAACAGATAATGAGGTGAAATGGAGTAGTACCGAAGGACCACGCGTTCTGTTTGCGCGCCAGATGTTCTAAGAAAAATCTTCTAGGACCTTGGAACGTGATGTCTCCCTGGACGGACGCCATCCTTTTGAACTGTGGTGTCAAAGCGTTGGAGGTTTCCGTGCAGTATGGAGATCCCTGAGTGATATCTTGTACGACGCATTTTAGTACCCTCAGTGACCACAGAAAGGATCTAATGCCCACCAGAGGGGTACTGGTCGACGAACTCCCGGAATTCATCATCACCCACTGTTGGGAAGTAGTTACTGCGGATGTACTCCTCAAACTGTGCGTCCGTCCTGGGGTGGGGATGTTCGGGGGGAATTATGTCACATCCACAGATCTACTCACGTAACGTTGAGGCTGGATAGGGCGAAAAGAGTTCCTTCGTCATCGCAATTACCTGTGACGAAGGGAATATTGGCGACGTTGTCACGCAGTACCAACTGTTGTGGTGGGGCCTTGAGGAACGTCCCATCCGCCCTCGGGACCCAGGGAAGGTTCGTCGACTGTTAAATAGAGTTCGCAACTGCGCTCAACGGGATGAGGGAGTCATGACAAACCCGGTAAGAGAGGAAGCTCGGCGACATGTTCACAGCCTCCTTCAACGCCGGGAAAGGTACCTGGCGTAGGCACCCCAAGGTGTCATTAGCTCCAGCGCATCCGGCCGCTCGAACGAGGTTGTCGTAGTTTTGTTGACCGAGGCTTATATCCCCGCTGGGGAGCACCATCCCGGACTGCATGAACGCACCACGGAAGAGACCTTCGGTGTCCCCTCCGTTCGTAACCATTTGGAGGGCGGCTGATACCGCCCCGGACGATCCTCCCCAACTATTGTGGTGTCCGGTTGGCATGATATTCGACAATAATGAAACCAGGACCCACATCGTAACCTTCTCAGGATCACCGCCGAAGAGGGAGATGTATTTTTGGACCCATCTCAGGGCTTGACGTTCTGGCGGGGAGGAGTTAACCTCGCAAAGGCCTTGTCAATTATTGGTACTTACGATCACGCAACCCAACATTAGTGGCACCAGCATCCTTAGCCTCCCTGCCCCCCAAAAATCCAAAGGCTAGTATCGTCGTTGAGCAGCGGTGGAAAGATAAACCGTAGAATCGAACCCACCGGAAACCCTGTAGTGATCGGCAGCTCAGGTGCGGTTTGTGTCACGTAGAAGGACGAAAAATCACCTGTAGTTCATGCTGACGTATATGATGGGTTTTCCAAGTTCGATGGAACGAGCTACGATTGGACCTCCGGTTAAACTTGATTTGATGGTCAGCCGGTCGGGTACCTTGACAGGGCAAGCATGGCGTTACCTCGCAGTCGCCCCAACCTGGAATCCTCCGCCATATATCCACTGTGAAAGGGGTTAGCCATGCCGCACAGGATGAGTGGTATGCGACTCACTACCACGACTGGTAACTTTGTCCTAGGGCCAGTGTAAGTAGGTTTAATTATATTCAGGGTCAAGCCTGTGGTCTCGGGTCAAATCCGAGGAGATACGAGAGATGGACGGGCGCACAGTCTTCACTCTCAGGGCCCTGGCCGGTGGTTGAGAGCGCGAGCAGGAACTGCAACGCTTGTTGATTTAACCCCTTAGGTGGTACGAAGCGGAGGTCCTGTTGCGGGCAACTCGGCCCATATGAGGTCACTTTGAACGTTCCGCTATACGGATCGTTAGGCTCAGGAGGACGGAAGCGCCTGCCTCCTGTCCTGGATTAGAGTTAGGACGTGATGGAAACGAGTTGAAATAGGTGGTGCGCACGGCGGTTTCGCGAAAGGAATACCCAAAAAACTGGTCAAGCCTCCGTTGGTCGAACCGATGAATTTCTTCGGGTTACACATCAATATCCGCCGGATGAGCGGTAAAAGACAGTAACCAACCGCCCTGTCCAACCTAACTACCGGTCGTGCAACGAGAGTAAAGCCAGCGAAGAAAATGGAGATTAAACCCAACCCGATGAACATCGCGTTCGTGCTCGTGGGAGGCGTAGAGGAGAGTGGTGGTGCATCCCAGTGAACAGGAGTGGGTGCACTTATAGGTTCGGGACCATAACGCTAGCGCCGGGACCGAAGGTGATGGAGAGGTTGTATCACAACGGGCGGAGGTTAGCAAAAAGGTGTCCCTATGAACACAGCAGAAATTGCATCAAAACGCACAAAAGGTTTCGCAGATCTTACAATTAAACTAGAATGGGGAGTAGGAACGAAGGATATGCGTTGTTCAATGCGTAATGCACCGACCACCTACCAGCAACCATTTGAGGAATACACTAATGACCGGTCACTAGGATCTGGGGCCCGGTCGGTGCACCCAACCATTGGCCGATGCACTGAGTGTGCAGATTGCCCGCTGGGTGAGATGGACTGCGGTACAAGCAAAGTTCATCCGCTATTGTATTGGCCAGCAGAGTCCATCGCACCTCGATCGCGCTCAACTCGGGCGGCAACGGCTATATCGGGGAGGACCAACGTCGATCAGACAAGCTCACATCAGTGAGGCTTGCTCCGGCCGATCGAAGCTCAGTCCTCTCCTCGAAGAGGGGTTTGACCCTCACGCGCCGCTGACGTTTGAATGAGTTCCTCCGAGGTACTGATAAAGGCGAATGGAAACCCCCGAAATTATGGCGATTAGTGTATCTGAGTCTTCGTCACGGTAATGTTTCTTCACTCGCTTATCCTTTGGATACTGATTCTAACTTCGTAATACCCCCCCATCGTTGGCATCACCAGGACCCTTAGCCACCCTGCCCCCAAAGATCCAATAGCTGATCCTCGCCGTTCAGCGGTGGCCCTTTGGACCGAACCCACCGGAAACCCTGTTGCGAACGAGGGCTCGGCGTTCAAACCTCAAGTTAGAGCTGGTTTGTACCAACTTTCTAATCACATGCCACCCCATTGACGGCTCAATTGTTGGGGCTTCCTCCGACCGATCGAGGTTCAAGGGACCGTCCCAGGTCCCTCCTCGCGCCCCGCGCGAGGTAGATCCCGCAGGGCAGGATCCGGGCTTGTGCCGAGACTAGGTTGTTATGTATTTCAAGTTTCGTCTATTTCGTCTGTTTAGGACGAACCCGCACGCTCGCTTTTTACTACGTCCGGCTCACATAGGTTTGCATCACGCAGAAGGACAGAGTTACCTGCAGTTCCATCCTCGGCACAAACCCGGCTCCGGCTGCCCTGCGGTATCCACCTTACGCGATGCGCGAGGAAGGGCCTGATCTTCGATCTGCCGGAGGAAGCCCCATCGATTGAGTTGTCGGCAAGGAGGGCATTTGATTGAAAATCCCAGGTTTGGGGCAAACCTAGCACTGCAGCTCGTGCTCGCGTATACGATGCGCCGTCCGAGCTCGATCAAATGGGCAACTCGATTGGATCTCCAATTACATCTAATTTTACGGTCGACCAGCTGGATACCCCGACAGGACAAGATAATTAAACATCGAACGATGATCCACTGGGGCGAGACAAGCGCGGAATATCTCTCATGCTCTTGCGCCAACCGTAGTCATAAAGCCCTCCCAAATGCCTGGTTGAGTCAGATCCTTGACCTCCACGTCGTTCTCCACTGTCCACCGACCGCTCCGTCAGGTGATCGGTGGAGTCAATCTTGGCTAGTGGCACCCTTCTTCGAGCGGGAGGACTTTTCGTTGAGATTTTATGAAACGACCCATCCAAGCGTGGCACCAGAGCGGTCACGCGTGGCAGAATGGGACCAGTTGTGCAAATTGTCTCCCGTGATATTTACTTCCCTGCATTGAGGGTGTAAAATCACGAAAAAACATAAAGTGCAAACCCTGTATGAATGGGAACAGATAATCTCAGCCACACGTTCCAAGAACGTCAATCGTTCACAAGTTGGGAGCCAATTACCGTTTATATTTGCACTTCTGGGTCCGCTACAGTAAGCTGTGCCCAGGGACCTGGCCCCAGCAGCATGCGTCATGTCGGGTTGCCGGGCCCCAACACCACCAACAGGTAAGCAACGGGCGGGGCTGTATCCTACGGGAAACGGTCTATCGAAATGAAATTCGTCGCGATGATTGGCAGACGTCCGGACACATCACTATTCCAAAGCTGGCGAACGATAAACCGGTTTGGATGCAGGCTCTAGTTTCAGGATAATTTTTCGCGAGCGAGAATTGATCTGCGATAGGGGGGGGGGGGGGCGGCGGCTGAGGACGAACGTGGGGTGCAGCGGGACTGAGTTGAGGGTCCTAGGTCATACTGCAAGCACCAAACAACGCGGTGAGTTGTAGTCCATAAAATAGCTGTAAGTTAGTAAGTCATCAACACCCACAAATAACTCCAATATGGGGGTGAGGTGGAGGAATTCACCGCAACGGTGACCGCAGGTCGAGCACCGCGCCGAACGGGATGAGTCGGCAACATTGAACATATCGGGAAATGCTATGGTAAACCTGATCAGACAAGCATGTACAAAACATCTGGTCACACCACCTGGGGTCGAGACTTAGTTTTGCGCGTGGGCCTCAGCAATAAAAACGTTCCCGGAAAGCCATGATGGTGTATATCTCTGTGGGAGTGGACAACGTACATCCCTCCATCCTTTCGCTGTGCCGTACATGCACAAAAGTATACTCGCCCCTCCGTTCGGTCCTCGTCCAAAGAGAGTCCGTGCGGATCACCCCATTGGACCTACAGTGATACCCATGGAGATCTTGGTAAAAATAACCGAGTTCAGACTGCGATCGGAGTCAAGGCTGTTCTTCGGGGGTCCTGACAGTTTTATTTCCTGCGGAGAAGCCGACCGCTTCCAACTGTCACCTGGTAGTTACAAGCTTACAGGGTCCGATCACCTCCCGTTGTGACGAAAAACACGTACTGCTTCCGTCCATGTTCCTCTCTCCGTCAATTTTGAGCGCTTGAGCGCTGAACGCAAAGCATCCGGGTTTGTCACTCTTGCGCTGTCTCCCCGTCCCTGTGAATACCTCCATTGTGATGGCCACGAAGAGAGCGTGCGGGGCGTGCAGGTGAGCATACCTTCCGACCCCCCCATCGTCCATGGCATTCGGAAGTTTGGCTATGGGGACTGACGTCTTCACAGAGCTCGGAAAGTGGTAAATCCATCTCACCTCGCGTTAGAACCTTGGATCTCACCAGCCATCACCCTAATGTACACCTTCCTCTTGCTCTCTCCAAGAAATGTATTCCAGGCACTCCGCGTTGTGTTAGATGCACGGATGTGGGGATTGAAGATTGTAGGTACAGCACAGTGAAGAAGAGGGGTGTTGGAAGTACACTACGCATGGGTCAGGCGTGTATCCCCTGTCGGTGAGTCGTCGCGGGAGGTATCCGAAGGGTGTGTGTGGAATTGATGCGAACACCTTTCTATTTCGTGATCAGGCGGAGGAAGACAGTGAGTGGTTTCGAGGTCTGATCCAGCGAGCGGGGACTCACTTCACCCACCAGAGATGCGATGGTAAACAGCCCTGTACGACATGTGTGAATGGGGAAAGGGGTGTCAGGTGCGCGTATGAGCCACGGCAGCAATCTCGTCGTGCCAAACCCAAGGCCCTATTGGTTTCGCGCGATAGTGCACCTCGTCCTCTCGGCATCCGCACGTTACCTTCCGAACCGTCTACCGTTGGGTTCTTGTCTTCCGAACGTCCAATACGTCCATCGTTGGACATCCCCCTCCTCACTTGGTCCAATTCCGGCGAATCAGATCCCCCCCTCCTCCCTCCCCTTGCTCCTTTCGAGCGACCCCTGACATCCCCATCCCACGCACGCGATCAGGTGGTACCGGATCGGTCCCCCCCGCCAGGCGCCTTAGTCGTACGGAACATCCATGATACTACGGGATGTATCTCACGTCCTACTGTATCCTCCTTCACGATTCTCCCATCCATCCATTTCCAAACTATACCTTGGCCCCTTCAGGTACCGTTATCAATCATCCCCCCGGAGCGTGTGCAGGTTTCCCCCATTGCTGGAGGCGACCTTGACATGACCTTGTACGTCCTTATTCGGTTCTCGAGTTTTCACGTGTCATGGGCGTTGAACCATGATATACTAGTCGCTTAAGGACACTATGTCGAATGAATAGGCTGGGCGTTTATTTCGGATTGGAGAAAAAGGAAGCTCTCTTCCGTGGAGACACCTCCAACGCCGTGGTCGATCGGTACTTCGTGTACAGCTTTCAGGCGATTGGGATACATCTTTGCGGGGCTCTGGACGAATCACCTGCTATGGCTCGACTGTTAGCGATATACGGCCAGAAAGCTTGGGAAACCCTCATCGAGATCCACAAAACCAACAACCTGAGACTGTCAGCCCAAGGGCTACTATTCTTCGTGTACTCTCTCATCGTCATGGGATTCCCTTCAAACGCTCAGTTCTACCTCCTGAAGGTGTGTGAGCTCATCGACAAAGGGAACCTGCAGTTTCTACCAGTATACGGGCGCCCCCCTGAACTATCGGAGCAAGTTCGCGAGGACGCTGCGGTGCTCTCGCAAGCAATATATATAGAGAACTACCTCTACTTGGCGTTGGATGGACCAGGGCCGGTGAAGACAGCGAAAATTGAGCAGGAATTCCGGCAGGACTTCCAGGTGAGAATTATTTCTTGAAGGGCTGGTAATGGACTGAGCAACCTGGTATAGCGAGCGTATCCACCTCTGTTTGATCTATGTTCATTGACTATGCGAACCCAAGGTATTCTACTGATCAGGGACGCGACCATGGTGCTGGTCTCCCGCCCCGCTGACCGTAGGGGCTGACTTGGATGTTTCATTTTGACCTGTGACTGATTCGTGTTGCCTTTAGTCGCTGCCACGAACGATCGACGGGAGTCATGGCACCAGTTGACGCTCACCCTGGAAAAATTCTGCAACGCCCTGATGGAGAACATGGAACGATTCGTTGAGGTGGACGACAGCAACGGCGTCGAGACGATTTGGACATGCTGTGTCACATGTTTGGCACACCTGACCGCCTTGTGCCATCTCCTCAGTCAGAGGGTGCCGACCTTGAGAAGTTCAATGGACGATCTGTGTGATCTGACGTTGGCCAAACTGGTGGACCTCTGTCGTGAGGCCCACGTCGAGGTTTATTCGTACTTCGACGTTCTAACTCGGGTACGTATCTCGGTGGGTTTTCCTCTGGACGAGTAAGGTACTGACCAAACGTGGCGATCAGATCTCTTTGAAAAGGGCGCTGGACGCCATCGATGTCCGTATCGGATCGCACTCGCACGCCGAGAGTGAACAAATGCGACATTGGAGAGGGGTCATTGGGAGGGCGCACACCAGTTTCCAAACAAAGCTTCAGGTGTGCGGACCGTCCCCGCTCATGTCGTCGGCCCTGTTGGTGGATGGTCGCACGGAGGACTCGAAATTCCCGAATCTGCTGTTACATTCTGGACGGGAACCCTACGGACTTTGACGTGGGGTGGCGCCACATAGTACGGTTTCTTGCTACGGTTGGTCACATCGGCGGTTGCTCCAGTGTACGTACATATAATGCGTAAATAGTGTATTCCTGCGGAAATCTATACCAGTTTTAGTCCCACTAAGCCACAGCACGTCAATGTTTTGATTGTCACAAACCTACGGAACACCGCCGCGAAACTTGGAAGACCCGACAGGCAATGACAGGGACCGGACCAAGTGCAGCTCTGGGGAAAACACCGAATTTCGAGACCGACGCCTGCTGTTTCTCGGCCGGAATCCAACCTCAAGTTCGGGGGGAACGGCACCGTTGTAGCACAGCACTCTTTGTAGCTACGGACGTTGAGGAAACTCGACTCAGCGTACGTTCGGCTGCACCTTCCTCTTGCTGGTTGCACTGTTCATCCGTTTTGTTCATCTAGCGATTGGACATCGCGAGCGTATGTAATCAACGGTTATCCGGACCGTTGTACGACATGATATTGACCGATAGTGTACAGGGGATCCGTCGGTACATCAAAAAGGGTGTCGAAGAAGGACGTCATTCAGCACGGAGATGGGGTTCTTCCTGTAAGTGTCGTCTTGGATGGAGGTGATCCCTGGTCCGAAGACGAAGTTCTTCGGGTGATCCATGGAGTACCTTGGCCACTGGTCCCCCGACGCTCCGTTAGGGTCGAGATGGTTGACGAAATTGATAAGGAATGTTGCTAGAGGACTTCCTCGGTAAAGATCAAGTAGGTCCGTGACATGCGTCTAGGACCACAAGAGTCAGTGGATCGGGGGGCGGAGAAATAAGTTTTTGCATACAGAACCGAGAGCGGGCAAGGATTTCGTGGTGTTGCTCACTGGAGTAGGAGTGTGAGACGATGGAACGGGTAAGAATGTAGGAGGGGTAGTACCAAAAGACCAGGCGTTTTGGTTGTGTGCTAGATGTTCGAGGAAAAACCTTCTGGGGCCTTGGAATGAGATGTCACCTTGGATGGACGCGATCCTCTTGAACTGTGGCGTCAAAGCATTGAGATTTCCTGTGTCATAGGGTGATCCCTGGGTGACGTCTTATACAACATGTGTCAATTTAGCGGTGACTGGAGGAAGGTACTGAACTGACCAGAAGGATATTGGTCAATGACCTTTCGGAATTCATCGTTACTCGCTGTTGAGAAGTAGTTGCCACGGATGTACTCCTCGAACTGCGCGTCCGTCCTGGGGTTGGGGGTGATCAGAAGGAATTATGTCACATCCAGAGATCAACTCACGTAACGTTGAGGCTGGATAGGGCGAAAAAAGTTCCTTCGTCGTCGCAATCTCCTGAAATATTTGGATTGGTCAACGGGGAAACGTATAACTTTGGCGTTTTCATTACCTGTGACGAACGGAATGTTGGAGGCATTGCCCTCCAACACCAACTGTTGCAGCGGGGCTTTGAGGAACGTCCCATCAGCACTCGGACCCCAGGCGAGGTTCATCGACTATAAGATACGGTTCGTAACTTTGCTCAATGGGTTGAAAGAGTTGTGACAAACCCGGTAGGAAAGGAACCCTGGCGACATGTCAACTGCCCCCTTTAACACTGGGAAAGGTACCTGTCGTAGGCACTCCAGGGTGTCCTCGGCTCCAGCGCACCCGACCGCCCGTACAAGGTCGTCGTAGTCTCGTTGGCCCAGGCTAATATCCCCACTGGGGATCACCGCACCGGAATGCATGAACGCCCCACGGAAGAGGCCTTCGTTGTCCCCTCCGTTCACAAACATATGCAGGGCGGCTGACATCGCGCCAGCTGATTGTCCCCAACTTTTGTGATGCCTGGTTGGTGTGACGTTCGACGAAGAACAAAATCGGGGCTCACATTGTAGCCTTCTCGGGATCACCACCGAATTCGGAGATGTATTTTTGGACCCATCTCAGGGCTTGACGTTCTGGGGGGAGTCAGCCTCGCACGGACCTCGTGAAACCATTGGTGCTCACGATCGTGTAAACCAGCATTGGCAACACCAGCATCCTTAGCCTCTCTACCCCCTAAAAAGCCGAAGGCTAATGTTTTTTATCAGCGGCAGTACTGGACTAACCTTCAAAATTGAACCCACCGGAAACCCTGTTGTGAGTGGCGGTTCAGAGCTGGTTTGTATCGCGTAGAAGGACCAAAATTTACCTGTAGTTTATGCTCACGTATATGATGGGTTGTTCGAGCTCGATCGAACGAGCTACGATCGGATCTCCATGGGTGCTTGATTCGGCAGTCAGCTAGCCGGATACTCAGACGGGGCAAGCGCGACATTACCTTGCGGAAGTTCCAGTCTGAAACCCTCCACCATAGATCCACTGTAAAGCAGTTAGCCGTACCATCACACTTTGGGTAGTATCTAACTCACTACCACGACCGGTAACTTGGTCCCGATATCGCTATTAGTAGGTACAATTACATTCAGGGTTAAGCCTATAATCATGGGTCAAATCCTGTGAAATGTGAAGGATGGACGTGTGCGTACAGTCTTCGCTCTCGGGAGCCTTACCGGTGGCCGAGAGCGCAAGGAGGAACTGTAATGTCTGTGGATCTAACTCCTTAGGTGGTACGAAGTGGAGGTCTTGTTGCGGACAACTTGGCCCATATGAAGTCGCGTTGAATGTTCCACTATACGGATCGGTAGGTTCGGGAAGGCGGAAACGCCTGCTTCCTGTTCTGGACCAGGGTCAAGATATGGTAGAAACGGGTTGGTGTATGTGATGCGCACGGTGGTTTCGCGAAAGGAATGCCGAAAAAATGGGTCAAACTCCCGTTGGTCGAACCGATGAAGTCCTTCGAGTTACCCAATGCATCAATATCCACAGAATGGAATGCATGAGGCTTAGTGACTAACCGCGTTGTCCAGTCTGACCATTGATCCTTGGTATGGTGCAGCGAGAGCAGAGCCAGCGAGGGCAAGAGAGATTAAGCCTAACCAAATGAGCATGATGTTGTTCTTGGGATGCGCGGGGAAGAGAGGTGTGTGTGTGTGAATCTCGTCAGGCAAGAGTGGATGCATTTATGGGTTCGAGAACATAGCCTTCGCGGCGGGGCCGAGGGCGGAGGCGGGAGATTGGTCACAGTGGACGCAGGTATAACCGCAACATGCCTGTTGACTCGGTAAAACATGTATCAACACATGAAACCTTTTCGCAGAATGGAACCAGAGGGGGAACCGTCGTGCAGAGCAGAATACACGATGCCCAATGCGAAATAGTCTGACAACTTTCCGGTCCCGTTCGACTCACCCGTAAGATTTTGAAGAGTCACGGATCAAAGGCTGCGCTTCGGAAACAAGCTTGACCATGTAAAATCTGGTCCTTGATTTCACGCATTGATGGGCGGCCTACTCGATCCCCAGGGAGGTACTTAAACGCCTGGAGAAGTGCAACCCATTCATATAGCAGCACCAACGGGAACCCTGTACCGTAGAGTAGCGATGGGGCTCACGAACCTTGCCAATGGTTTACGGTGACATGGGCGCTCGGCGCTTCAAACGTCAGCGGACCCCGAATGTTTTGTCGATCCACTAACAAGTGTGGGCATCATCCACGGGACTCTCCGGCGGGCGGGCGGGTTGCTTGCGTGGCAGGGAAAACAGTAGTGCAAGGGGTATGTGCCCGTTGTGGCATTGGACGGAGAACAGTTGAGTCACAACGAAGTCCGGTACTGAGCAGCACGCCCTCGATCACACTTGATGGTGGGCATGTGACTTTGTTCTCTTCCGTTCCACCACCATAAGGGTGCGGGAGCGAATCTACCACTCTCCGCCGAGACTGATGCAGCGGTAACATACCGGGACTCACCCTACTGCTGTGAACTGTCTGACGGAAAGGTTCGTTTCCCGACGGTTACCACAACCTACTCAACGTCGGAAAGCTCACCCAAATACTCGACCATTCACCTATTTTTCTTCCACACCACTTGATCGATAAAAGCCCCAGACCACCTATGACCACTACGCTCGGACAGCCACCCGGCGGCTACCGGCCTTGCAGGGTCCGAATGGGTTCCGTTGATGAAACGTGCCCTACTTCCGCTCATGTTCCCCTTTCTGTCATCGCTGAGCGCTAGCGCTAAGCACTGAGTTCGTCCCTCTTGCGCGGTCCTCCATCCATGTGAATACCCCCCCTTCTTGCTACGATGGCTACTAAGGTGCTAGGAGCGTACGCAGAATGCAAGTGAGCGTACTTCCAACCGTCCGCTGTCCATGGCATATATGGGGATCGAAGGTTGTAGGTATGCCTCAGTGAAAATAGCCGTTTTGGACGTATCTTTCGCACCGGCCAGGCGTGTGGGCCATGTCAGTGAGTCATTGCGAGCGGTCTTCCGAAGGGAGCGCGTGGGACTGACGCGAAAGCCATTCTCTCACTTGTGGTCAGACGGAGGAAGACAGACCCACTTCACCCCACCAGAAAATGTGACCCTGTACGACATGCGAGAATTTGGAAGGGGGAGGCGGGTTCCCGTATGAACCATGGCAGCCGTTTGTCGTCACCTGCACCAACGCGTTTCCGATTGCGCGTCATAGCGAGGCCACACCGTCATCTCTCCAGTGGTTACTCCAGCACATAACATGTAATAACTATCTTCCTATGCCTGTTTTCGGTCCCATTAATTCGCAACACATCAGGGTTTTGAACATCGCAAGGCTATGGAACACCGCAGTGGGGCTCCGGAGACTCAAGTAGCGGGGATGGGGACAGAACTGAGTGCGGCTCCGGAGTACCAGACTTAGTCGGAACCGACAACTCGAGGGTGTAGAACACAGTGGGAATTGCTCACGAGCTCGCGACGCGGCAACTTCGCAGACAAAACCCACTGCTACATCCCAAGTAGATCATCATCATCAGAGGTAAACGTTGTCTACTTGGAGACTACGCGTTCGCGCCTTGGTTGGAGTCCACCCTCAATTTCAGATGGGGGGTGACTCCGTCATGTCGGGGTAACGCTCCTGCGAGCGTCGAGAGAGCCCAGGCTCAATTCAGCACACGCCTGGTCCCTCTTGCTGTGCACTATTCATCTACTTTGGTTCATACTATAATTCGACGCCGCGAGGGTAAGCGATCAACGACTATTTGGACCGTTGTACGATGTCGGTCGATGGCACCGACATTAGATCCGTTTGTACATTAGATAGGGTGTCGAAGAAGGACGTCATTTAACACAGAGATGGGCTTCTTCCTGTAAGTATCATCCTGGATTGAGGTGATCCCTGGCCCAAAGACGAAGTTCCTCGGGTTATCCGGGGAATACTTTGGCCACTGGTCCCCCGACTCTCCGTTTGGGTCAAGGTAATTGACGAAATTGACGAGGAATGTCGTCAGAGGACTTCCTTTGTAGATATCAAACTGGTCTGATATGTGCGCCTAGAGCCAATAGGGTCAGGGAATCGGGTGGACAAGAAAATAGGCGAGGGTCGTTGCGTACGGAACCGAGTGCAGGCATGGATTTCGTGGTGTTGCTCACTGAAGTAGGAGCGTGAGACGGGGGGATAGATAAGACAGAAAGGAGTAGTACCGAAAGACCAAGCATTTCGTTTGTGGGCCAGATGTTCTAGGAAAAACCTTCTGGGACCTTGGAATGTAATGTCTCCCTGTATAGACGCGATTCTCTTGAATTGCGGAGTCAAAGCGTTGAGAGTTCCCATGCCATAGGGAGACCCTTGAGTGATATCTTGCGCAGCGCATCTCAGCATCCTCAGAGACCACACAAAAGGTCTGAAACCCACCAGAAGGGTACCGGTCGACGACCTCCCGGAATTCACCATCACCCACTGTAGGGAAGTAGTTACCACGGATGTACTCCTCGAACTGCGTGTCCGTCCTGATGCAGGGAGTGATCAAGAAGAGCTGCATCACGTCAAAAGATTTACTCACGTAACATTGAGGCTGGACAAAGCGAAAAGAGTCCCTTCACCATCGCAATCGCCTGAGGGGGGCGGATTGGTCGGTCAAGGGGGGGAACATAGGAATTTGGCATTTTCGTTACCTGTGACAAATGGAATCTTGGCGACGCCACCCTGCAAAACCAGCTGTTGAAACGGGGCTTTGAGGAACGTCCCATCAGCTCGCGGACCCCAGGCAAGATTCCCCGACTAAGTATAAGATAGGGTTCGTAACTGTGTTCAGACGATTGAGGGAGTTATGACACACCCGGTAGGAGAGGAACCCTGGTGACATATTCACAGCTTCCTTCAATGTTGGGAAGGGCACCTGTCGCAAGCACTCCAGGGTGTCCTTAGCTCCAGCGCATCCGGCCGCCCGAACAAGGTCATCATAGTCTTGCTGACCGAGGGTAACATCTCCGCTTGGGATAGCCGCACCGGACTGCATGAATGCACCTTGGAAGAGATCTTCCGTGTCCCCCCCGTTCGCGATCATCTGAAGGGCGGCCGATATCGCCCCGGATGATCCCCCCCAGCTTTTGTGGTGCCCGGTTGGCGCGACGTTCGACGAATAACGGAATTAGGACTCACATTGTGACCTTCTCGGGATCACCGCCGAACACGGAGATGTATTTTTGAACCCATCTCAGAGCTTGACGTTCTGACGGGGATGAGTCAGCCTCACACATACCTTGTCAAATCATTGGTACTTACGATCGTGCAAACCAGCATTGGCGACACCAGCTTCCTTAACCTCCTCACCCCCCAAAAATCCGAAGGCTAGTATCGCCATTCAGCAGCAGCGCAAGGGCAATCCTTAGAGTCGAGCCCACCGGAAACCCTTTTGTGGCCGACAGCTCAGAACTAGTTTGCGTAACGTAGAAGAATGGCAAATCACCTGTAGTTCATGCTGACGTATATGATGGGCTTGCCAAGTTCGATCGAATGAGCTACGATCGGATCTCCAGTTAAACTTGAATTGACGGTCAGCCGGTTGAGCCCCGACAGGATGAGTATGATATTACCCTGCAGTCATTCCGACCTGGAACCCTCCGCCATAGATCCACTGTAAAAGCGGTAAGTCATGTCATCACAGCGCGACCAGTGCATAACTCACGACCACAACCGGTAACTTGGTCTCAGGATCAGTATTAGCAGGTGTGATTACGTTCAGGGTTAAACCTATGATCGCGGGTTGAGTCCGGAGAAATATAGGGGATTGGCGCGCGTACAGTCTTCACTCTCAGGACCCTTGTCGGTAGGTGAGAGCGCGAGGAGGAACTGTAACGCTTGCGGGTCTAACCCTTCAGGTGGTACGAAGTGGATGTCCTGTTGCGGACAACTCGGCCCGTATGAAGTCACGTTGAATATCCCACTGTACGGATCGTTAGGTTCAGGAAGGCGGAAGCGCCTGCTTCCTGTTCTGGGCCGGAGTCAAGGCGGAGTAGAAATGGGTCGATACGGGTGATGCGTACGGTGGTTTCGCGAAAGGAATGCCCAAAAACCTGGTCAAGCTTCCATTGGTCGAACCGACGAAGTTCTTCACGTAACCCGATACGTCAACATCCACTGGATAGGAGTTATAAGGATCAGCGACCAACCGCATTGTCCAGTCCGACTACCGGTCCTTGGGTTGGTGCAGCGAGAGTAGGGCTAGCGAAGACAAGAGAGATTAAACCCAACCCAACGAACATGCTGTCGTTCCTGGCGGGGGGTGTATGTATATCGCTAGGCAGGAGCAGGTGTATTTATGTGTTCGAGAACACAGCCCTTAGCGGTCGGGCTAAGTAGGGGCGAGAACTTTGGTCACAGCGAACGCAGGTTGATGTATAAACTGCAACGCACCTGTTGATACAGTGGAAATTGGATCGATGTATAGAAAGTTTTCGGAGAGATCTTACAATGAATTGAACTGGAGACAGAACCGTCGCATGGGATAGTGGGAACGAAGTATGCGCGGCGCCCAATGCGAAAAGGTGACAACTTTCCGGCCCCATTTGACGCGTAAGATTACAGGGAGCCGCCACTTCGCATCTTCACAGTTCCAACTGCGCTTCGGAGGTAAACTCCCCAACATTTTGGTCTTTGGTTTCACGTACCGATGGGTCTCCTACGCAGGTTTTCGGGGCTAAACCTCGGGAGCGCAACACAAACGGAGACTCCGTAGCGCAGAGCAGTAATGGGCTCCACAAATCAAGCTCGCAGTTTGCGGTGACCTGGGTGTTCGGCGACCGTGTCGGAGTATTTCTCTTCGTAAGAGCTGTTTAAAGGGTGCCCTGACGGCTGGCTGGAGACCTGGTAGATGGATCCTGGAGCTCCACCAGCAAATATGAGCATCACCTGCGTGACTCTCCGAACGAGCGGGCCGCTCGCGTGGTGAGATAAACAGCGGTACCGGGAATGTGCATCAGTCGTGGTATTGGATGAAGGGCAGTAACGAGCGCGTCGGCCAGAATCATTCTCGATCATGTATGACGGTGGACATGTGACCTTTCCCTCGTCCGTCCGTTCTGTTCAGCCACCATGACTGTGCGGGAACGAATCTGCCACCCTCTACTGAGACTGACGCAGAGACAACACAACAGGATCTGTTCTACTGTTACGCGCACATGACCCCATCCGATTTGCGAACTCTTGATACGCTCGAGGGTCCAGATTACATGGATGGCTATTTGTCCGATGAGGGTTCGTCCCCCAACCCCACCCCATCTTCGACATCACGCTGAGGTTTGGCCATCCAAGAGATCTGGACATTCCACCGGGCACCAAACCGCCTAACCCCGAAGAGTCCGAACGTGAGTAAACAGTCTGATCGCGTCGCGCCGTCCTGGATCATCCTGACCGCGTCTTTCCTTGGCTCTCATAGTGTTACCTTCCGTGGTACACCCTTCATATCCGTTCGGAAACCCCTTGAGCATCAAGCACCCAGCATCTCGTCCCAAACGTCCGTTCGAACCCTCATCGCGTGCTCTGTTTGAAGACATGGTCCCACTGGGAGCTGGGGTCAACGGCTTCTTGCGATGGAAAGACCTCGGACTGGATACCCTCCTCCCTGTGGATGAAGAGGCGGAGAAAAAGGCACAAGCAGAACAGGCACGGAAGATGGCAAATGGTGCCCCCGCTCACCAACAATCCACCGGCCCTCCACCTCAAACGGTCGGCGTCCAACAACAAGCCGTCGGGACACAGACCGAGGAAGACGGAGATGAAGAAGATACGGAGGGGAGTGACGAGGAGGAGGAAGGAGACGAAGAGGGGGCAACTGAGGTCGAGGAGGATGAGTCTCTGAGGATAGATAGCCAAGATCTCCTGAGTAGTGATTATTAAACGTCGAACGGTGATCCACTGGTACGAGACAAGCGTAGTATATTTCTCATCCCTTCGTACCAACGGTAGCTATGAGTGCCTCACAAATGTCTGGCTGGGTCAGATCCTTAACCTCCACGTCGTTTTCCACCGCCCACTCGTAGGCTTCAAGGAGGATCACATCTGAAAGGGGAATGAAATGACTAGCGAGCACTTTGATGAGGTTGGTGACACGGGACACGGCCATTCGGGTCGGTGAATCAATCGCCTGGAACATGTTGAGCATGAGGATTCACGAACCTTCCCTGAATAGGACTCACTTCGTTTTGATTCGAGTACACAGACTCGGCGTCCAACCCTTCTTCTCCTTGTTGTCGGTTCTGGCCGATATGTTTGCTGACCCATATGTATCCGTTCAACCCCAAGATGAGGTCTACACCGCAGGGTAGCGAGACAAAGTGCGACTTTAGCCGTCTGATAAGGATGGGGGGCACACAGACGAGTTGCCCGTTCCGAAGCTGGTCGACGATCAGTGTCTTCAACACCAGAATATAACACAGGGCCGGATACCTTGCCGTACGTCAAAGAACGAGTGTGTAGCGACATCGCACCGTCGGCGAAAAAGGCTTGCGCCTCTGCCACGAGAAGGTCACCCTCTTCGAAAAACTGACGCATTTGCAGCTCGTCACTCTCTAGTTTTCTCCGCTGTTTACCGGACGCGCAATTAACTCTCAACCACATTCACCACGGACTCGCGAAACCGCGCACCTGAACACCACCTGGCAGGTTAATGGACGAAAGCATCAAAACCGCATCTTGGCGAGAGTTTGCGTCCACCTTCCACCGCCGTGGTTGGACCTTGAAACCGACACTCCAACACGTATCCCGGGGGTCGATAATAGGATCATACCTCCGTGATACGTCCAACAATTAGGTCTCCGACTTCAGGGTTATACCTCGTTCTGATTGCGCGAACGCTAACAAGTTTGTTCACCCGTTCGATAGTCCCAGCCACAGAGGATATCACGGTCTCTTGATCAATAAAAGTCCCATGACCACTATGCTTGGATTGAACTTCAACACAAGCTCTGTAACCCGGAACGCGTAGAGAGGAACGCACCGCATGTAGGCGTGAGACGAGGTAATCGATTCTCCTGGACAAGTCAACTTCGTTCCGCTGTCGAAATCCTCTCCGTCGTCGTCGTCGTCGTCGTCGTCGTATAGATCGATATCCATGTCATTTTCACCCGCAGTCGAGAACTTTCGGGGTGCATAAGAGAACGAATCCTTGGGTTTGGGGAACGAAGTGAAAGTGATCATGGTTCTGCGGAAAAGCGGTCGGAAGTGCGGATCAAAAACTCGGAATGCAGCTCAAGTGATAACACCATCCAACTCCCGTCATGTCCGATCCTGGGGATAACTTCAATGGACGGGCGGGGCGTTCGCGGGTCGGCGAGCCAACCACGGCGACTTTGACGTTACCAGATCTGCCACAAGAACTAATCCTCCGTATCGCATCCTTACTCGAGGTCAGGGACCTCTTGGCGTTGAGGATGGTGGGTTTTAACCTCGACAAACTCAAACCGCCAAAAACTTACCAGCTCCAAACAGAGCCGCAGATCCATATACAACCTAACTCACGACAAACACCTCTGGAGGGACTTACTTCGCGACCTCCGGCCACCACTACCACGGGCTCTGAGGTCCCGTTGCCCACATGGTCTTTCTTACCACGAACTCGAGAAAGCCGTGTTACACTCCTGCGCGGTAGGGCGCCAGTGGCTCAAGTGGCGTGGACCCGGCTTGACGCTTCTCGCAAGCGTTCGCCTCCGCCTCCTGGGCTTTTTGGACGATCGATGGGTCATATCCATTCCGG
>Ga0307511_10001999_pt1 | contig 21420 bp, 16 predicted proteins | sample 13_EM_MG_FD_200266 | JGI IMG/M metagenome (GOLD analysis project Ga0307511, IMG submission 200266) | Populus trichocarpa ectomycorrhiza microbial communities from riparian zone in the Pacific Northwest, United States - 13_EM | ecosystem: Host-associated > Plants > Roots > Unclassified | place...
AAAAGCTGGTTGCTTAACGACTCTAGATCAGATGAATTGAAATTTTGTGAATGACTGCTTTCAATAGACCTCATAGGCCGTAACGGAGGAAGAAGTGGCGGGGGAGAGCCAAACACATCCTTCTGTGGTGAGGGCGAGCGAGCCTTATTCGCAGGCTGATTACTGGCCCCCCCATTCACCTGAAAGAGGGCTTTCATCTCGCTCACAGAAGGAGGCCCCATTGTCATTCGGCGCCGATGTGTAACTTCTTGTGAGCCCGGGGTGGGACTGAGGGGGGGGGTAATGGTTATCTTTCTCGTGGGTGTCGAAGATGGACCTGGCGATGACGACACGTCCGTGGGCCGGGAAGCACTGACTTTTGGCGAGCTTGGGTTCAGGGGTAGAGGCGCTGGGTTCCGATCTGGATCGCTGCTATCCCACCTTTGCATGGACTTAGCATCAAATCTGCAAATGCAGGTAGACTGTCAAATGCGTAAGGGGGAATATGGGACAGAATGCTAGATGATAGAAGTAGTCTCGAACAGATGTGCTTACATTGGGACCGAGGCCCTTTTGGCTGGGGACTTAGTCCCCATGATCCAGTCAGGGGATGGGTACGCCGAAAGTGGACAAGACTGGGGCAGGGCGGTTAGGAGGGATGTGCAACCTTAATGCTTGTATGTGGATACGGCAAATAAATGGGATATCGGAAGGAATGGAGCTGAAGGCGAGACAGAGAAATTAGAAATTCTGTACGTTGTATGACGTTGTAGACGTGGAAGCAAGACGAGCGTTGCAGAAGAAAGATGTCTCACCGTGTGTGGAGAGGACGGCCAGAGACCTCCTATACACAAAATAACGTTATCCTCAGTAAAGAACTATTATTTCGGCAGCCAGACTAAACAAACTCATGCTGCCAAAAGTAAACAAACTCGACGCTCCATGCAGCCTAGTCCCGGAAGTGGTAGGTAGGCTTGGCGGGGCAAGGTGTTCCTGGATGACTCAGCAGCTGAGGGTATGCCCTAGCGCCACCCGGTTGCCCACACAAAGGGTACTAGCGCGCACACCAACGGGCTAGGCTGGGGGATGCGCAAATTGGTGTGGTGATTGGAAAGTTTATACCGTTTTGCCCGACCATCTCGACAACTGCACCAGACGACTCACGACACCCTTCGACATCTTCACCAACCACAGAAATGAAGTGTAAGCGGGACCTTGAAATTTTGCATCAGGTGGATTGGGAGGATCTGGGACATGGGACGGGAGTGGAAGGCTGATTTGGATACGCTGTGATAGTCCTCAAGAACGGGCGTGTGGCCATCATCACCAGGGGACGATATGCTGTACGTACCATCTCGGGGAGGGTCTGAACGCTGGAATTATCTCTAACCTGGATTTTTACATATAGGGTAAGAAGGTGGTGATCATCAAAGGTATTCTACAGTCAATACTTCCTCAACGATCCGATATTCCGACGCAGCAATGAATCTAACACGAGTTTCCCTGGCGAATAGTGCAAGAAGAGGGCACTAAGTCCTACCCCTTCGGACACGCTCTCGTTGCCGGAATTGAGCGATACCCATCCAAGGTCACCAAGCGTATGTCCAAGAAGACCACCGCCAAGAGGTCGAAGGTCAAGCCTTTCATCAAGACCGTCAACTTCAACCACATCATGCCCACCCGTTACACTTTGGAGCTCGAGACACTCAAGAACGTCATAAACCAGGATACCTTCAAGGAGCCAACCCACAGGGAGGATGCCAAGAAGACCATCAAGAAGGCTTTGGAGGAGAGGTACACATCCGGCAAGAACAGGTGGTTCTTCCAACAGCTCAGGTACGGAATTAGATAACCCTTCTGGAGACGATCGGCGGGGTCGGAGAGGAGGAAGTAGAGACGGGAAAACGACAATAAGGGGAGTTCTTTCGGAGAATGGTTGCTAACGGAGGCCTTGCGATTAGGTTCTAAGCGATAATTTTTCCTCCTTTACTTTTTTTTTCCCTGTGATCGATCCGGGTTGGTTTGGGGTTCAGCGAGATTTTCTAAAACCAGTATAAACCTTCTGTCTCTGACAACACGCAACAAATCGTCTCACCACTGTTCGGGGTTCTTCTTTATTTTTCTTCTTGTTTGTCTGCATTTCTATCTTTTCTGGAGAAAAATCGGGCTGGGTGAATCTGTGATTGTATAGGCTTGGGAATAAAAAAATATCAAAAATGGGTTTTCGGGGCTGGTTGGTAGGGGATTTAATGTTTCTACTGGGCTGTTACGTTATATCCACCTGTGTCACCACGCTCGGTCACTAATTGGATAAATGCGTGGGACGATGCAACAGTCCCGCATTCAAATTACTTATCTATGTCTGGAGTTTCTGCGCCAAAGCATCAAAGCATAGACTTTCAAATCTCCTGAACCACCACCACCTTTACCAGCCAATACATACTATAGAGATGAACTAGGGATTCTTCCCCGAGTTTCCAAAAGTTGAGCATGAAGCAGTATTAAACCAAAAAAGGGCTATGGCCAAATATCATTGCGCCAATATCACTGCTTCTTAGCACGAGACAAGTACTTCAGAACCATAATATATAATAATGCCACCCCATATCCCAACCAGCATTCCTTCTCTAAGCCCTACCCACTGCACCCCCCATCCTCTCCTTCTCCAATCGGTTATATTCCTTCTCCACCGCCTTCATCTTCTCAGTCCACCACGGCACCCACAAAAACTGGTAAACGCTTGCCAGCACAATCACTGCACCTACAATTGGCAAGCCTCCAATGAACAATTGCGTCCACTGCTTATCGATGATGACAACCGACCATCCTGTAGTATCGTTGGGGTCGACTGGCGGTGGAGCAGCTGGGCCGCCAGCGGTGGCTGTAGGTGTGGGGGCTGTCACAGTGCCACTCACTGTTGTTGTTGATTGGGAGTAGGCGAGATGCGTCAGGAGACTAAGGAGGAGGGTGAAGATATAATTTATGTTCGTGGAACGTGTTCGGGAAATCATCGTGATTCTTAGTCTGGTTGCACCGTGATTCTTATATTAGATTTGTGTACGCTTCCCTTTTCGGTTTTTGCCACGCTCTCTGAGTAACAGGTCGAGCTCCTAGTCTGCAGAGTTTGCTCGTCAAGAACAAAGATGAAGAAGATTGATGTTTGTAGAATTGGTGAATTAGGAATTATAACTTCCGCACAACTGAACGAAGGAATTCATGAACTCCTTTCAGCTCCTCACGGGAATGCATGCCCGTTATATGCAGCCCCCTCCATCCACCACTCAGTCACGGGCCAGGGGTGCTACCATCGCGCAGGCATGCCCGCATAGCTAAGACAATAACATCCAACTTGGCGGCTGCAGCACCAATTGTGTCAGATACGAACTTCTGGTGACGCTGAAACTCCCCAATCTCAGAGTCTTCTAGGGTATGTAACAGCGCTCGAGCCCTTCGAGAAGGTTGCTATAGGTGCCCGGAACTTGTTGCGAATTGAGAAGCTCGATTTTGGAGATTCTATCTATCATCTACAGAGCTTAGTTGCTGTGCGTATTGCTCGGAATAGTGCATACATACCAAGCGGCCGGAACCAACAACATGAGGGTGTCCGTACGCGCCCGTGGGTGAGACATGCTAGGGTACATGTACTGTCCTATCGGAGTTCATGTTCCGTGCCCAACAGCGACTGGTGGCTTGAACAGAAAAGAACCTCATCAATATAATGTTTGCAAACAATCAGTACTGTACCTGATTTGTGAAAACTCACATAGAAGCTGTCGTGCCTAGATCAGTTTATTTGGTGGGGTACGAGACTATTGGTGGGGCTGTAAATGGGCACGATAACAGCAGAAGCCCTGTCCTGTACCGGGAAAAAAACAGAGCTTGGCTCATCTGAAGCTCATCTGGTAATATTCTAGATATTATCCCTCATTTCCACCCCGGAAACGAACTACCTAACCCCGTTGGCATCGCTTAATAGTCAAAGTTTTTTTAAGCTATGTCATACTTGGCGCGCGCTCCACAGGTACTGTACATACAAAATGCCGACGGCTGTTACCACCCAGTACTTCTGTTGAGCAACCATCAAAACAACACTGTAGAATTATGGCCAGAAGACGACGAGATGAGGAAACGGCGCCGTTGAGACGGTCAGTGGGTAATAGAAGGGAGGAGGTTCGGCAGGTGTTTAACCAACAAGAAAGCGCGCCGCAATTCACACCTCGTGCGACGGCTGTCGGGCTGCTGGTGGGAACGTTGGTGTGTTTCTCGAATATGTATTTCGGGTTGCAAAGTGAGTTTCCGGGCGGAGGAGGTGTTTTCACCGGAATTATGCTGACTATGGGAGGATAGCTGGATGGGTAGGAACCAAATTGCTATCACGAAAGCTTGAACTAATAACCCGGTTTGTATAGGTTAGCATGATGTCTATGCCATCTTCTCTGATAGGGTTCGCTATATTTAAGGCCCTAGCAAAGAATCTAGAGTTCCCCTTCACTCCGGTAGAAAATGGTGCCGAATCCCCCTCAAGCGCCCCCGGACCTATTCGGCGTCATTTCACTAACTGGTATCGTACAGTCCTTGTCCAAACCGTTGCTGTCGCTGTTGGGTCTATGCCACTTAGTGCCGGGTTTGTAGGAGTAATACCTGCTCTCGAAAAGTTACTGAGAGCCGATGAAGGAGGTCCATTGGATTTGTCAGTGTTTCAACTCATTGTTTGGAGCATGGGTGTCGCTTTCTTTGGCGTGTTCTTCGCTGTACCATGTAAGATGCCTGTGAATTTCCCGGTGCAGTGGAGAGGAACATAAGTACCATATACTGACTAAAAGCTTGCCGCTGTAGTGAGGAAGCAGTTTATCATCAAAGAAAAGCTAAAGTTCCCAAGCGGAACAGCCACGGCACTTATGATATCTGTTCTACACGGTAAAGAACATAATACACCTTCGAGAGCAGGATATGAGCCGATAGCCCAGGAGCTCGATGGGCCAGCATTTGATAGGTCAAGGGCTGAGGCAAACACATCGTGGGAGTCAAAGATGAAGATACTAATCTATTCATTTGTAATTTCAGGTGTATATGTAGGCTTCTCGGGCCCTTATATAACATACTTCAATATGCTGACGTGAATTGCTTAGACGTTATTGGCATACTTCTTCCCACTTTTGAGAGACCTTCCAGTCTTCGGCTCAAGCCTTGCTACAACTTGGTTGTGGACACTAAACCCTTCGCCAGCCTATATCGGGCAAGGTATCATCATGGGCACATCAACTACACTACACATGCTTCTTGGAGCAGTAGTCGGCTGGGGGCTTCTATCTCCACTGGCAAAGAACAGTGGATGGGCGCCAGGTCCAGTGAACGACTGGAGAGAAGGGGTTCGTGGGTGGATCGTCTGGGTCAGTTTAGCAGTGATGCTGGTCGACAGCATTATTTCCCTAGGGGTGCTAGTCTATAATCCCGTGCGAAATGCCGTTATGCACCTTATGGACAATAAAATTTCTATGGGTGGCATGGCAGATTCCAGCACACGCATTTCACGGCGAAGGCAAGGCCATGAGCCCAGCACTAGCAGGAGGCGGACTGAACAGCATGCGTCTGGTGATACTGAGGATGAGGATGTTGGCTCTTCACCCCATGATCAAGTCTCTAACGAAGTTGTCATCATGGGCCTGTTGCTGTCCGGTATGCTTTGCATTACCACTATCAGCATAGTTTTCGACCAAATGCCCCTGTACAGCATCATAATCGCCTTCCTCCTTGCGCTAGTGCTATCTGTTATGGGTGTCCGAGCTCTCGGGCAAACAGACCTCAATCCTGTCTCGGGAATTAGCAAATTAACCCAGCTGATTTTTGCCCTCGTCGTGCCTGCGAGCAACCCAAATGCCGTGATGGTCAACTTGGTTGCTGGCGCCGTGTCCGAGGCGGGAGCACAACAAGCCGGGGACATCATGCAGGACTTGAAAACCGGGCATCTCATCGGAGCTGCGCCACGAGCCCAGTTCTATGGACAACTCATTGGCTCGGCGGTGGGAGCAATCGTATCTGCGGCAGTGTACAGATTGTATAATTCGGTCTATGAAATCCCATCAAAGCTATTCCAGGTACCCACGGCGTATATATGGATTGATTGTAGCCGTCTTGTTTTCGGTCAAGGCCTGCCACCATATGCTCGCGAATTCGCTAGCCTGTTCGCCCTTGTCTTCACAATCACCACCTTGACGAAGATTGCCCTCAAAAATCGACCTTTCGTCAGTTCCCTGATACCAGGAGGTATTGCGTTCGCAGTGGGGATGTACAACGTTCCCAGCTTCACTCTAGCGAGAGCTGTTGGTGGGCTGTTGGAATGGGCATGGCAGAGATATCTGCAAAGCAAGTATGGTGAAACACCATTGGTAACTCTAGCGAGTGGATTGATTTTGGGAGAGGGTTTGATGAGCATTGTGAATTTAGTGATGGCGAGTTTGGGTGTGCCATGCTGGGGGACATGAGAGGAATGAGGAAAGGTGCATATTGGTTAAACTAACAACACCTATATACCGGGGGGTTTTGTAGATTATATCTATATTGCATTATTATATACCTAATTTAACAGTAATGTTAATGGAAATAGTTGGTGACGATCCGAGGTCCGATACCATCCTACTTCAGGGTAATATTGTTTACTGAGCTATATAAGGGATCACTGCATGATCCAATCATCGGTCAAAGGTTTTCAGTCCCACTCCACCGCAAAAGTTTAATATAATTCTACAAACAAGTAATAGACCAGCTCCTTTCTATTACTCCTGCTTGTCCAGCTCAAAATACTTCATTTGCAAGTAATTTACAACATCGATATGCAAATACAGTCCATAATTAGACAAATGAAAACCCCAAAGCTGACAGGCAATGTGTCCTTAGGAGCCTTCAGTGTTGCCAAGAAAGATTTTTAGAGATTTTTGCCGGGGCAACTTTTTGCCTATTCGACTTGGCAACGGTTAGTCTAGGCAACCGTTTAATTCCTATTCTGGTTCCCCTACAACCAACTCCCAGACTACTACAACCCTCCAATATAATCAACCTTAGAAGGTCCCCACCCCTTGGCTACTTCACTGCTGTGTGTCTGTTGCCTTCTTGATTCTTTTACGAATACAATGCAAAAGTTACCGTGCTACACTCCGAGGCAAGGAAGCTCGTGCCAAAGCTGCAGCTCTGGTCAAGCAAGTGCAGTACATTTGCTCAGACATCCAGATTATCCGAGCAGGTAGCTCAGCTTTCTCAAGCAATGAACTCGTTGGACTAATTAACCCCTAGAAAATGGTTTAGTGTTATGTGGGCCTTCACGGGTGCTTTACTGCTATCGATATCGCCAGTAGGAAGTGCATTGTGATCCACGTCTTAGGCCTCGACCTTATCCCACTTCACGGATGCAGGCTTATCGATCACCAAGGGTGTTAGATGTACCATTACTTGGAGTACAAAACAACTACCCTATTCATAGGTGTAGCATGCAGAGAGAGGTCTTGCGAATAGATACTCTTTCGTCGATTTTTGGTGGGGAAGTATTGTCCTATTCAAATTCACCTATTGACGCCAACCTTAGCTAACATACGTACTTTCCTGTCCATAACAAGACCAAGTATTTATTAAGATACATATGTCGGCTGTCATTTGCAGCTGATGATCTTCACGGGGTACAGATAGATAAAGAGCATCCCCATACTCTCAGTTAATATATGATCCCTGGTGTCAGTGTCACCTCGGCTACTGGGATACACATCCCTTATGATCGGTCACTTTTTTAGCCGTGTTGTCAAAGTTCTTTGATCGGCATCCCGATTTTACCCCACACTCAACTTTTCTCGGCTTTAGGCTTGCAGATTGGGAGTAGACTGGCTGGCCGAAACACAGCTGTACCGTTGTCTCGTCAAAGTTAGCGCCGTCACTAAGATACTGAAAACGGCTCGCTCAGGCCTGGCGACTACCGTATTAGGAAGTCACACAAACGTCTTACAAGCTAACCGGACTGTTCCGTGCGCGGATCAAGCCTGCAAGCACGACCTTTAATTTGTGCTCACTCAACCTGTTACTTCGTCGCAAAATACGAAACATTCCAGTCTGCCAGAGGGGCGGTAAGGCGTATTACGAGACTAGGGGCGTATATCATGAGTATGACGCTCCTGTACGAGTTGAATTGGCAATTTATACGAAAAGCTCAATTGCAAGGGAATCATGTCACATTCAGATGGGTTGTTTTTATATGCGAAGTATTCTATTTTATAGCAGCCCAGCAGCAGTTTAATATGTATCAACTTGAATAATGCATAATCTGTCAATCGAGACCCCCGCATAGTACAGGGCTTACTCAACACCAAATTCAACAGCAATTGACAAATACTTTCTCAGAGGCAACATAGCACTAGAGGGAGATATCGGTGATGAATCAACGGAGTATATGCGGGGTCGCCATTGCCAGATGATGCGACAATCGTACTCATGAGAGCGCCTTCGGTTCTTTGGTGACAGGTAACACAACGCGACGCATGTCAGACGGTTCTGACAGCGGCCCTTGTCGATCCAAAGCTTGCTTAATGCAAAATTCGAGCCATAAAGTAAGTAACGTATCGACCCGATTCAGTATTTCTTTCTCCAAACAGCCCGCTGGCTACTTAGAGCAGAAGCCTGGGAGTCTGGATAATTTTTATCAGTCCTGGAAAGCTATCAACTAATGTAATAGCTGGTATCCACTCATTATGGAAGGCTCAACCATTCTATTGCCAAATTACCTATCCTTCTTGTTTTAGTTGGTTTCATGGGTGGGAAAATTCTGACAACCCCTCCAGCCGCCCCGCTAAGGGCCGATATACGCATTCCAATTTGGGCCACCCGCCAGTGGGTTGGCATTCGTTTCAGACATACTTTGGTAATATAGCCCTACTCCGGGTTGTTGTATTTCCTTCTCCGGGGCCCTCAAAACTCATATTCCTAATCTCATCCCCCTGGTAGTGCCTTTTCTATTTGAACACCACATTTCAAACTAATATATTTAATTACCCTACGGATGAATTTGGGAATCCAACACATGTCTTAATTCGACGAATCCTTCTCACCCACAGGGTTTATGATGCCGGTTATGGTCTCGGGTATGTTATAAACTATTTACGATAAAAGTATCCTAGACAGGTATCACGATAGGTTAGATTAGGATGTTTGTGAGAGTCCCAGCATATGTACCGGCCTTCGCGTTATATTACATCCTACTTCCATTCTTTAGGTGGGTATGAATCCCCCCAGCTCGATGTGGCACTGGGAGAGGTGAATGACCGAAAATGAATCTTCTAGCAATGGCTTGAGCTATACATGCTCATAGGCCCAGATCTGGATATCTATACCCTGATTTCGTCCTACTAAGACCGCTGCTGCTTAAAGAGATTCACAAATGGATACGCACCCACCTCTTGCCGAGGAGAAGCTGGGAGTGGATATTAATGATCTCGGGTGTGCAACTGCAATGTCAGATCCTGATTTCTTATGTGGCTTTCTCATCGTAGAAGTGAAATACACTAACAACCAACCATACATTTTGGCCTACGATCGCCAATTTCCAGCACCACCTTCAAGATATATGTAGGTGGCCCCAAGAAGGCGATAGTTGGCAGAAATTGCATAGAGAAGGGTACTCCCCAAAGCACAAAACAATAAAATTACGTTTGGAGAGTAAGCATAAAGGCTTTCGGTCGTTACCCAATATATACTCTAAGTAGTCTGGGCCGGAAATCTCCACGTCAGACCACTCATGGCTTCTCAACCAGATTGGTTAGGAAAGTACTGGCATGAATATGAATTAGGGGGTTAATTTGGGCATGAGAGAGCACAGATTAATGGCATTATGGTTAACTTTTGATAGTATAGAGTACATATGTTAGGCGAGATTTACGTAGAGACGATCATGTTGCAATGTCCCCCGCATTCCAAAACTGTTTGAATATAGCACAAGCGGTGGCGGCGGGGGCGGGGTGTACATTTGTGGCGCGGGAGTGGTTTCGGCTCTATAACACCGGTCGCTTCAAGAAACGACAAGTATAATGCATGCTCTGGTATCTACCTGGAATGTACATCTTACTCATGTCTTCCCGCTGACCACTTGACTAGCTAGGCATAGAGTATTCCACTCTAGGCAGGGCATGTATTAAGAACATTATCTCCCTAAAAAAACTTGAGAGTACTCTTCGGAGCTTCTAAACGGCCGAATCAGTAGGAACTATGTGCATCAGGTGACTCTGTCTCAGCTGCTAAAAAGGTCACCTGACGGACATACTTTTCGGCGACCCAAGTAGATGAAGTCGGAGTTTAATAATACCGGTATATGTACAAGGACGGGCAAGACCAGTCCTATTGGAGCATTAAAGGTATGTGGGCAATCATAAGGCAGATTGCGTGGTATGATGATATCGGCATTGATGCTAGCGCGATTATACGGTTCAGGGATGAGGATACCGGTATCACGGCACGCGGAGTAGACACGCGACCTAACTTAGACGTTGGCAACGCTCTCATTAAGAACCCACAATCCTTGACTAGGAAACCAAATGATTCCTCACACACCACTAGTGTATGTATGTATTTGTATCAGTATCCCTCCACTCTGCGGTGCGTGTGTATATACGCGTGTATATGTATGTATATGTATAGTATATATGTAAATATGATAGAAAAAATGTATGATAAAATCCAGGTATGATCAGATCAGCTCGCTCAGCTTCGATTCAAAATAGAAATCACCTCCTTCTTTTAACACTCTCTTGAGAGAGAATGTGGGAAAGTATGAAGGAATGAATGAAGGACACACGCAAGCGTCGCCGTTGGGTGAGATGCCAGTGCCCCGCACGTGGGGGTTAGCTGAAGTAATGTACGAGGCTGCCGAGCATGGCAGGAAAACACTGTAGCGGAGAAACAAACCAGGACCGTTCCGTACATGAATAAGAAGGAAGGATCGCAAAGGAACAAGGGACCAAAAACTAAATGTACAAGAAGAGAAAAGAGCCAACCGGGATAATAAGGCCCAAAAGCTGGAAAAGGAACAAGAGAAGCAGGAGAAAGAAACCCAGGAGAAAGACCCATACAAAGAAGAATAAATTTGGCTCAATCAAAATGAAAAGGATGAATATGAAAAAGGGTGACATAGAAGGTAATGGAAATACATATGATGAAATCAAAAAAAAACCATACGCCTCCCCATATTTTTGGTAGAAATAAAGAAGTTGGGAAAATATGACGAGAAGGAAGGGCGAAAAATAGCTTTGTTCTCATGACGGCACTAAGGCCGAAAAAGGCACCGGATGGAGTTCATCCAGTGGAGAAACAAAATAATAGACCTAAATTACCCACAAGTATGCATGGCAACCGATTGTAATCTGGGAAAAAAGCAGAACACCTGTGGTAAATATGAAATATGGAAAGAAAGAAATACAAGAACAGTAGTATTTTACAGATATGTATCCAAATAGAGCCTTGGATGCAAATTATAGACCTTTTCTCCAGTAATTAGCCGGAATCAGGATATTATGAGCGCAAGTAACTGTTCGGATATGCAGAATCTTGTATTCATGCTTTCGTAAAACAAAAACTCAGTGACGCCCATTTCCCCCTTGGGGTGGCTGCCCTCCTTCACTTTTAGGAGGCCCGGGATACGGTAGATCTCTGCTTCTATCTGGGCCAGCCGAGTATGGCCTTGAAGGGGTTTGCTGCTGCTGTTGTTGTTGTTGCTGCTGCTGCTGCTGCTGTTGCTGTACTGGAGTTGGGAGTGGTACTCCTCCTTGCTCCTGCCCAGGCCCCTGCTGCTGTGGCCCGCCCCCTGCGTCTGGGGACATCTGCATTGGTTCACCCACTGGGGGGCCAACTGGATGTTCGTCACCATGGCCTGAGATAGTGTCTGCACGCCGCTGGCGAGTTGCCGGCCTATTATGAGACTCGAACGGCCTCATTCCGGTAGTGTATGTGTCACTCCTTTGCCGGGAATGTGCCCTTCGTCGTGCAGGCGTCACACTAGAACCAGGGCCTGGCGCAGCCTGATAGGGTGGGGGTGAGTAAGGTTGGCCGGAGGTCGTTTTCCGCCGCTTGGGCGAGCTAGATACCTCTGACCCAGACAAATGAGATGGAGGGTGGTGATGCGGAAATGGTGATCCAAGCTGCCTCTGCGGTGAGCTTGCTCGCTGTGCTGATGCCTGACCCCCAACCTGAGTGCTTGGTGGTTGCCAATAGTGGAAGTAAATTCCCGGAGACTGTGTAACCTGCGCTGCCTCAGTTGTGGATGACTGGGGAGTCGGATGCGGCATTGGAGATGGATTGAGAACTGGTGCTGGTGCTGGCAGCTGGCCAGGTTTCTGTGTTTGGGCCTCATTCGTATTTATCCGAGGTAAGGATCTGTGCGGTGGGCCCTGAGGGGGTGGTTGTGGCGCAGGCTGTGATGGGGCCGAATGAGAGGACCTGTTACTACTACCTCTGGCAGCATGATAAGATGGGAAGCCTGGCTGGTGGGTATCCCACGGTGGACCTGCCGCTGGGGGGGGCATTGCCTGTGGGGGATGTGGAGCTGAGCTATGAACGGCTGGTCCTATTAGACGAGTTTCCCTTCGTAGCTCGGGGGTTGGCGGTGGTGGTGCTCGTGGCTGTGGTCGATAATCCCAATCGCTACCTAATTCGGTGACCCTAGAATTTTGGGCGAATATCATTCCCAACGAGGGCCCAGTCATTCCTCCCTGAATAGCTTCCCTGAGTACACTCAGTTCGATTTCTCGTATTCGTAGCTCGGCTTCCCGTCTTCGCAGTTTGAATTCCTCTTGTTTCGTTTTCTCCTGCTCAGCTGCATGCTGCAGTTCTTGTGCCTTAACGTTGAGCAAACTCCGCACTGTCTCATCTGAGTTCTGCCATAAATGCGAGGGAATAGGCCCGATGCTTGATGGCGGTGGGGCTGGTAACGTCATAGCCGCAGGCGGCGGAAGGCCGCGATGCGGTTGAGCCATGGGTGAAATTGGAAGGTTGATGATATTACCGATGGGTCGAGCTGTGGTTGAGAAAGAAGATGACTGCAGAGGGCCTGGAGCATGGACAGCTGGAAAGCTGAAGTTCTAGGATGACGAAAGAGTCAGCACCGGTATTACTTTCCATCTTAACCATAGCCAATGGAATAAACCTGAAGAATATGTACCGGGACTTGAAGCAATCAACTGAAAGCAGCAGACGTACACGTGTGATGCGCCCTCCTTGACCGATTTGCACCAGGCGATGGCTTGTACCAGACCAAACTTAATGGCCAGCAGGGATTTAATGTTCTGATTGGAGAAGCGTAATAGCTATGCCAGCAGAGCTGAGGCAATGAGGCCGTTCGGATATTTAGATTCGTCGAATCCACAGGAAAGAAAAGCGTGGATATGTAAAAAGGTAAATGAATGTCTCGAAAAGCAAAGTGTTGCCGGGAGTGGTTCAAAAACTCTCCAACGGGCACAGCAGTTGAAAGGAAGGACTGCGGAAGTGAAAGTATACAAGCAAATGGATATCCTGCACCCCAATAAGCAATTGCTGCGTAAACTTGGCTAACTGCGCTGGCTACAGTACTGGAAGGAACCCAGGAAGCGTAGATGCGCGTTGTTGTAGCTCGGGGCCTGCTCCCGGTCTTGCGTGCTGCTCGGGGGGGGACGCAAACTGATGCAAATGCAAAAGAACGAAGGAACGAAGAGAAGAGGAAAAGCTAACGGGCTCCGGAATTGGGGAGGGAATTGCGGAGGGGTGAGTTGGAGGTGGAGGAGAAGAGGGGAGGAAGAGAACCGGGGGATTGTTTTCTAGCCCGATCGCCCGCCCTATCCTTTGACGGGGTTCCAAACGAGTTTGATGGGAACTAGTGCGGAGTAGAAGAATTCGGGAAGGGTCTCTTTTTGAAACCTGAGACTGCGGATCTTCACTCAAAGAAGCCAAAACACAATAACCACTCGACGCAACTGGCTGTCTCCTTCGTTGCCGGCTACACGAAGTGGACCTGGGCCACGAGGAAAGCGCACGCTCAATCGCAAAATGGTCGCTCAAAAGGGACGGCGCCGGGAGCCACTCGTTATAACCTGGATGCTTGAAACGTTGACTTGCTAGACGGTGCTGTCCAAGGAACTCTCAATACCGAAAATCAACAGATGGTCTTGTATAGAATGCCAGGCTTGAGAACGTGAAAGTATGATGGAGAAACAAACAACAAACAGAATGCAAAGAATATGGTAGAGCCCTTTGTTTGTTTGTGTTTTTTTTATTTCAGCGCGTGAGAAAAAAAAAAACAGGCACAAGGTACTTACAGCAGAAAGGCTGCGTGTTGCTCGATCTAAATTATTACCATTTCCAAGTGTACTTACCTACATACCTTACATCTTGTAAATAAGGTATCTGAAACATGCTGTCTTGATGACTGAGTCGGAACTAACGCAAGCAAGCGAAAATACGGCTCATGCAACAGTACTGAGTTTAGGTGAAGAAAAGGTTGATAGCCAGTAGCCTTGCCTGACTGTCCTGATCTTTCCGGCCACTCAGACTTGCTCTCCAGTACCCTGCTGATGATGTCTGGTTCTTGGTTCGAGAACACTCTTGCTACACTGCCTGCGTTGTACTATGGGGGGCGAGAGGGGTCCCTGCGGCCACTCTTCCATTCCGAGAGAAAGACCTGCACAAATATGGGATCCGGCAGGGGTGTGACGGACAGGTTGGCTCACGGAAGGATGTAGTCAGTACTCGACAGTGCAGGAGACAACATAGAGCTGGGGGATAGGATGAATACCCATAGCAACCATCGATATTTAATCCAGCATAGGTGCAGGTGGTGGTGCAGGTGGTGGTGCAGGTGGTGGACAGCAGCTGCAAGGAAAAAAAAGGGCATATCGGGGGTGGGCGGGGTGGGCGGGGTGGGGTGGGCTGAAGCAACGTAGCTAGCGCAGAAGCGGCCATGGGCTTGAGGATTCTCAGTCAAATTGATGCTCCCATATCCAATACTGCTCATGAATAGGAATGTACATAGTATGGGTACCACAACATCATATGCCCTTGATCTGGGACTTCCAGAAATCTTCTGCGTTCAGCTACCATGAGCGTTTTGCAGGGTGTCAAAATAATTTACATAGGAGGCCCATTTATGGCATATGGCCGTCTAGGTGTATTTGCCATACACGGTACGTCAGCCCTACTGCCGTTCTTATATATAGTAAGTAGCTTCGATCCTATAACTCATTTTGTAGTGCAGAGGTAGACTACCTAGGTACCTAGTAATCGCCTCCCGAGGCTGCCCCTTCAGATATCTGTCTGGTAAGTACGGGACTGTGATCCATCCTCTCAAATCAGAGGCTCTTGAACTGCGCAAGCGGGGTATAAGGCATACTCATAAACGAGGCATGAGCGAAAGTATCAGGTCAGCCATCTACCTTGCTTGGCCCCTGGTGTTTCTGGCTCTTCGGGTGTGAAGCCCACTCTTCACAGCCATTGGTGTCGTGGTAGGACCAGTCTGGAGGCGAGACAACCACTGTTATGGGAAACGAGATCGGAGGTTTCTGAGTGGGTTTGACGGGGCCAAAGCTTTTAAATGCAAAGAGTAGATCGTCTATATATGTTTTTACCAATTAGTGTTCATTCCTTGCAGGCGGATGGCTGGGCAGCGTTCGGAGGTATTTGAGGGAGTAGGCCCCTCGCCGACTCTCATATGCTGGCCCAAGACATCAACATCTGCCTTTGACGTCAAATATGCCCCCCTGTTGTGCATTTTTATACTATTCCTCACACTCAGTAGTCAACCAGCGTTGACAATCTACTGAAAGCTAATGGGATACGAACGCAAAGATCATGATTACCAGCCAAGAAAGGATGGGAATATACCCCAGTTTGGTACTCTTGAGCAGATTCGGAAGGGATTCCTATGTTAGGAAGTCACCAATGCAAAACCAGTAGGAATCAGAATGTCAGCGGCACTCTATTGCTGGGCTCCCCATGGAGCAAAAACACAGATTGGCCCATCAAAGACCAAATGAGCAGAACGGCAGTGGTTGCGGTTGAAATTGGCCCGAAGAAGCGGCTATTGGCTGCTTATACCCTTGCTGAAACGCTGGCCATGTCCGAAGAAGAAAAAAAGGTCTCACAAGGATAGGCTGGACCCCAACCCCATCTGTCAAATTTCGCTTTCTTTGCCTGTTGTGCTACTCCAGGCGAATTACACCATACCTCTTTTGGCTACAACCCATTACCATTCCCATGTCACAATCTTGTCAGGCTTATAATCCCTGCCTCAACACACGTGCGCAATTAGGGACTTTTACGAACCTAGACCGCCTCAACTGGGGATGAATAGGACCGGGGTCCATCTAGAGCCACAATGTTAGGCTTTTGGCACAACAGCCCCCCGCTGTTAGACTTCAACGCCTTGATTCCAAATCTGGAGGATGTATGTACATAAATACAGCAGTGAGAAATTCCGGATATATATACACAGAGCCAGTTTGTTTATAATGATATGTTAGAGATTATGACTTGTATTTTCCGGTGGTTGTGGTTCATATCAACAATGGTCATGGGGAACATTAGCCACAACACGGAAGAACTGTGATTGATCTAATGCCATGTTCGGAAGCAACTGGCGCCGAGCTAATCCCAGTTGGTGAATGTCTAGGCTATAAAGGGTTGCATGAGCACAGTCTCCCTTGGTTGGCACAAGCCTTCTCCCAGATGGGCCCTTCGCTTTCCGCGGCAGCCCTAGTCTGGTTCGGCAGTCTTGCCCAATGCAATCAGAGACATACACGCCAAAACTGATTCGGTACATCTACCTACAAAAACCATGCAACCAGACTAGAGTAACAATTATTTGTTTCGAGTATTCAAGTCCGCGCTGGAGGTTTGTGGCAATGGGAGATAACGGACTTAAATTTACCAGGCTTTCCACCAGGACTACAGGCTTTCATGCAAGTCAAGAATCATTTCTGGTTAGCAGGAGAAAAGATCGCTTCAGGCATACCAAATCCTGGCTGCGAATTTTCGGGTGTCGGTTCTGATCCAATTGCGACTCACAAGGTAACACGAATTCCATTCCGCTCGATGTCCCCATCCCCTGATATCCCCATTCATCCCATCCCATCAATCCATCAATCCCATCTCATCTCCGCGTCGTGTGCAACATTCAGCCAAATACAGCGTACCGAAATACAGTGTACCGAAAAGAGACGGTGGCGGTTGCCAATTTCGCTGTCTGTGACATACCGCTTGATGCGATTTAAAATTACAGTACCATTACAGCTTGTAATAACTTCATTTTTTATCTCTTTAATTGTGCGATCTTTCTACGATTTGCAGATTTGAGCTTGGCGGTCGCCAAAGTCAATTTTTTTTGGATATGCAGGACGGGTCGGCAATTCTACGAAAGTACAAAGTACAAATCCCGGTGAGAGTCATGATCAGAGCTGTGATTTGAATGTGTCCAGTAAGTGTTTTCAAAGAGGATCACTCTCAATGGGGCCACTTATCCCTGGATGTAGTGGCGGTCCGGATATGATATTGCAGGCTTTGATGTCATGCATATGACAGAGACCAACTGCTGCTCCAGATGACGATACTGATATCAGCCCTGACGTATGCGCTATGAACTCGGTATCCCAGAAGAGAAGCAATTTCGATCGACTGGCGGTGGTCATATCATGAACTAAATTAGTTTAAGAGTAGGGCCGGAGCCAGGCGATCAGCTGGTCAGGCCACACATGCCTGAATAGGTGCAGGCGTTGATATTTCGGGTTCATTAATTGGGTGCATCTCTTCTTGCGCCATAAGAAGACAATCTGACAGGATATGTCTCGGTTTGAGAGATTGTTTCGTTTGTGCTCTCACTGATTTTATGCATCTGACGGTCATTGTTTTGGTTATAAGCAATTAAGTCATAGGACCAAGTTTCTGTGGCTTGCCATCCCCACGAAAAACAAAATTGACAGCAGAGTTTTAGATCTCGTGGATTTGACACCTTCCAGACTCGACGAGAAACATGAGGTGCCGTGTGCCAGAGGAAGGGGTTTCTGAAACATAATGTAATGGGATCCAGTAGAATCCTTGGCTATGGGGTGGGGAAGGTTCGCCGCGGTACCACATGGGGTGGGAGGGGTTCCCGTTGTGGATCATGTGAAAATGACATGGGGGATGGGGAGTTTGGCAGCTGGTGTTTGGTTGGTGTTGGGCAATTAATCCGTCTGGTAGGGCGGGTCTCTGGTCCCGTAAAAGGCAGTACGGTAGCCGAGACTGGCATTTTCCAACAACGAACAACAAACAAACAAACACAGCAACAACAACAACAATAACAACAACAAGTACAGCTACCAAGACAGAAGATATTTATTGCCACCACTATATTGCGAACAGGCGTATACCCACACGCATATGCAAACCCTTGCACGGCAAAGAAGGCTTTGGAAAAGCGGAGAAATTAAAAGAAATCAATATACAAACGGTCCTGTAGGGAGCTTTAGCGGTGGTGTCACCAGGGATGCTATACACACAACTAACCATAACCTTTATACGATACTCATACTGTTATATCTTGCGTGATATATGGATCATGGCGCAAATGCAAACTGACGAATACCGTCCTTAGGTTCTTCAAAGGGAACAGTTTCTTTCGATGGGTACATCCATGGTGGTGCTGCATTGATAGCGGTGTTTGCGATGCCCGAGTGGGCAGAGTATTGACATGAGATCGCAAAGGTACCTTACTCACTGGATATTTCTCAGCGGGAGACCTAACCTACTGGGGATTTTCTTGCATCGGCAAGTTATTTGTGGCTGTTTTGGGATGTTGATTTAAATGGTAACTTATTTTGGTACGGAACCAATAATCTAAGCGGTACATACTTCCGGAGGTGCCAAGATAGGCTTGTTACCAAGAATGGCAAAATTGCAGTGAAATTTATCATGGCTGATAGCGAAACAGGCACCGGTGCTCTAAATCATTCTTGGGCCGAATAAGAAGAAATGAAAACTTCTACCATCAGGAGGGTCCGGTAAAGGCCAACGGCCTTCAGTCGGTAGTTATACCGCGTCTAATATATGCCGAGCAAGACGAGGTAAGCGGAGAACGGAGGTGGGGGGTTTCAGAATGAATTGCGCAAGCTTAAGGCTGACATATGGTACCGCGTGGATGGGGAATGCACAGCGTAGTCTGCCTGGAAGTGTTCTGGGGCCCGCCATTCTGAACTCGATATGAAACAGCATATGCTCCAGATTGCGTGCGTCAAGCATATAGAATGGGTATTGTTCAAGCGGCAGAAAGGTGGTGTAATCTCGATAAATGAGGAAAGCCTAGGGTCTGAAAAAAAGTGGGTGACAATGGCCGAAGTCGGGGAGCAATGGACTGACTGGCGTGGCACAATACCAGGACCGGGCCCAAACCCAGGCTGCACATACATACCGGCGAGATTTAAGCATACTTGTTGAACTTCACGGCAGATTATATCCAAGCCAACAATGCCATAATTCTACCACGGAGTGTCGGCGCCTACTGGACGCACGGCAAGTCCCATTATCACTCCGGCAACCCTGTGACCTTTTTCAGGCCTCGAAGATGTAGTATATTACGAATTGCTATATGTATCCCGGGGGGGGGGGTAATATGCCGTTAACACTACCGCCAGTTCTAGCTAACCCAAATATAAAATATGACCCAGAATCAAGCAAGGGGAAATACAAACATTCTTTCAATTGCGGTATTCCGCACCCTTGAACGCCAAAAGAAAAAAGAAAAAACCTAGCCTCCAAGAAGAAGCGAAAAAGAAATGCTTAATTATAACATAAGCCCCCGAGACTAAAAACTCCCATATCAAGTGACCCCATAAGCTTTAGCGTTACTTTGTCACTTCAACTAAGGAAAAAGCAGCAGAAGATGGGAAAATAAATGGATGGAGTGGAAGGGGAAGGAGAAGCAATTTCCCGCGCTAGGGCTCAGAAGAGGTATGGGAGGGGGATATCTAAAAAGATTTAAGGATAAAAGAGGATGTAAGTGAATCGCTAGTAGCTCACCGGCGGGAAACGTTAAAGAGTTGTAAGACAAACAATAGAAGCAAGAGAACAAAAAACCTATGGAAACAGAAGACAAACCCGCCCTGATACCCCCCCGCATGCCTTGTAGGAATTAGGATAGTAAGTAAAGAAGCAAGAGTACAGGCCCCCAATCATAGAAAGAGCAAGTTATAAACATACATAGAACCACATATTCATACAATCTCATACTCGGCCTTGCAGTGTCCCGGGGAAGCGTCACAGGTGTCCACAGTCACTACATCCACATCCACACCCACTTCCACTTCCAACAGCCGCCTACTAATGCCTTCCCCTCTGGCTCACCGCCGGCGACGTAGGCGCCGTCTCCCTTGCCCCGGTAATACTCCCCGCGCCCCCACCAACTGACTCCCTCCCTCCAAATGGCCTCCTCCTCCTCCTCATCTTCCACTCCGTCTTTGCAACCTTCATCAATAACTCTTCATCCTTGACAGGAATCCAACTCGTCAACATTTTCATCGCATTCTCAAAGTCCGAAGTCAAGAGCATATCCTTCATCCCATCAATTAACGCCGCGGAGGTGGCATGGATAATATCCAATGTCCCTCCGAACCCGACCTGGGCCTGCTGTAGGTCGTGGGGGATGGTATGTTCACTTCCGGATTTATGGTGCCCGAAATGAAGTCCTGCAAATGTCCCTCCCTGGCGGCAAAACGACAATGAAGCAGGAACCGGTATCTCCGGATCACCCAGTAGCATGAATACATCCCATACCCTCAACTGCGCCGGGAACGGGATCGAGTAGTTAAATAGTGTCAAGTACCACTTCGTACCATACGCTGTTGGTTCGATCCCCAACACCTCTAATTGCTGAGAAACTAATCCTCCCTTGAGCCACTTATTCTCCAGCTCATCAAGCGCCTCCATTAGTCCCCCGAACCCTGGTTCATAGAGTTTGCCCAGCCCACGGAGTTCCCAGAGGCGAACGAGCATGATGAAGGTGGTTTCTTCGTCGTAGTAGCAGAGGAGCGTGGCTGCTAGGGCGGCCATGCCTTGGACGTAGCCGACTTCGGGGAAGTGGAGAGATAAGGCATGGAGGACGCGGAAGAGCAGGCGTTGCCTTCCATGTTACAGCGGTGATTGTTAGCATGCCTTATCGGGTTGCTAAGAAATGACTTTGCCTTCGGGGTGGGGCAGGAGGCAGGGGGCATTGGGGTAAGGACAGGAGCGGGTAGGCTGGATTAGGTTTGAGTAGATTGGATGGACTTACCCTCCACGATATCTGCGCCGGAACATAATATGGGAGCTTATAGTTCTTGGAACGTCAAGGTCTATTTGCACGTCATCTGCGCTTCCCCTTTCGACCAATTCCTGTGCAGAGTGGTATTAGCGGTCCATGCCTTGAGAGGCAAGAGATTGCTTATC
>Ga0307511_10002000_pt1 | contig 21412 bp, 20 predicted proteins | sample 13_EM_MG_FD_200266 | JGI IMG/M metagenome (GOLD analysis project Ga0307511, IMG submission 200266) | Populus trichocarpa ectomycorrhiza microbial communities from riparian zone in the Pacific Northwest, United States - 13_EM | ecosystem: Host-associated > Plants > Roots > Unclassified | place...
CGTGGTGCCAGTTCCCAAAGAGGAAACAGTGGCGGCAGCTCATTTTAGCACTAACGTACCCATCGGTGCTTCTACCTTGGCGAAGACAGTGTCACTAGCGACGGGTGCGACACAAACTGCAGAGGAGGATCCTTCTCCTGGAAGCAAGCATCCTATAGAGAAGGAAAGCACCGACAATCACCTTTCCATCTTAGTCGCCGAAGACGACCCAATCAATAGTCTCATTATTAACAAGCGGATGCGGAAACAGGGGCACAGTGTCAAGCTCACAGTAAACGGTCAGCAATGTGCCGATGCTTTCAAAGTTGATCGCGACAAGTATGATCTCATCCTAATGGACATGCAGGTAAGTGATGCCTTCTACTTGCCCTCAATTATGAGAGTCTGACTGACTGAATGCTCGCATAGATGCCCATCTTGGATGGTGGGGCTGCAACAGCCATAATTCGCCAGGTCGAAATGTCGAGACAGACACAATATCGTTCAGCCCAACCTGATGATATGCCTCGGCGCGGTAAAAGCCGGGTTCCAATATTTGCCATATCAGCGTCACTGGTAGAGGACAAGAGACAGGAATATATGGAGACAGGGTTTGATGGTTGGTTGTTGAAGCCCGTGGATTTCAAGAGGCTGCAGGCACTGATGGATGGGATTGAGGATGAGGAGTTGAGGAAGCAGGAAATATATAAGCCAGGCCAATGGGAAATAGGGGGTTGGTTTATTCAGGAATCGGGGGAGCCCAGCGGTGGTGGCGATGGCAAGGTGCAGGATGCGGGTCTGGGCATAAGATTGAGTATAACGCCAGGCGGCTGGCCCTTGCCGGGGTTGGGTGGGAGAGAAGATGCTAATAGAACGTAATTGGGTTTGGGTGGATGCAGGCCGGCACTGCTACAATTGTCGGCGCTCTTGGGACTCTCGGAGCTGATTATGGAAATATTCTGAGGGTTGGATCTTGGGCGGTGAGTTTGGAGCTTTCTATATTTATAGGAGGTTTTTCAGTACCCGTTAGCAACATCCAATTCTCTCTTTGGAAGTTTGGGCCCGGAATTATGCTTCGCAACATGTCAGCCCTTGCACCAAGAAAACGTGTTCCCTTTCAACAAGGGTTGAAAGGATTGATTCAATTATAAATACTACATCTCAACTATCAATTTTCTTCTTTCTGATATTGTTTGTCTATTTGTAGTAACGAGGCTGCTTTTGGTGGGAGTCATTCATGTCATATTGGGCATTTCAAGTCATTTTATTATATACATCTATCTCTCAAGTTATATTTGTATTAGGTTTATGGGGCGATCATGTAGCGTTATGGCGGTATATACAAAAACGCAATCAATATGGAGATAGGTCGCGTACATAGACAAATATACGGATAAATAAACCTGTTCACACGTATTAGCCCGACACATTTCTCGTGTTGGTATCCCGTTACATGATCCGTTTATTTTTCCAGAGAGGTAAGTAGAGACTAGGGGGAGTCTATTAATACATCGTCTACTCTTGGGTGCGATGCGGGTTTCTCTTCAAATCAGGGTAATACATTCACAGCTTGTTGTCTCGTTTCGCCCACAACAAATCAAGTACTTCAGAATCCCCCCCAGCCGGAGCATATCCACAACCAACGGCCGTTACCGTCGTGGCTCTTAAATCCACAAGGTGTTTACACCAAGGATTGAGTGATTGACATCTTCCAGCGTCTGCTCCCCATAGTCAAGACTAATACTTCTCGCCTAGTTTTTCGGTCATCTTTGATTTACGGCCTGCTGGCCCCTACGTAAAGTCCTGAATAATCTCGTTATTTTGCATTTTTATGCTAACATTCGTGGGTATGTATTCTGTCTAGATTGATTTACTAGGTACCAGATCGGAAGGTTACCCTGAACTTTCCAGCTTCGAGCTATAGCAGCCATGGGCCATACGTACATTAAGAAATAGGAACCGAATGTACTTAGTTAGTATTCTCTGGTAGTTTGAAATTTTTGTGGCCATGGTAGGAGGACCATTTACAGCCCGATTCCTTGGTAAAAATCAGGTGTTGCAGTGAATACGATAGACAGTAGGCACTGAATTAATATGCAGTCCAGTATCAAAAGTTACTAAGTCGGGGAATCTGCAAAAGGCTACAGTGATCCAGTGGCTGTATACATAGTTATTATGCAAAATGCGGTCACAGTTATGATAACCCTTCGCAAATCCACTTGGACAATGCTGCATCGAGATTTGATCATGGTGGCTTCCGGCATGTAAAGAACTGGCCCCTTGAACTCCTGTGCTTATAGGGTACTTATCTGGCACAATGGTCTTTATGTATGAGCCGAAGGGAATCGAGGGATATATAAGGGAATGATACCAGAATAAGAGACTACTCCAAGGTCGAGTTGCTATACCTATAGCTCGGACATTACCCAGTTTCACAGGAAGGGGCAGTGGGGAAATAGTAAAACAGCAATAGATCTACCACTCATGAAAATTGAAGGCGTATAACCTTTAATAATATATATGGATATACCTGTTGGATTGGATCCTATCGTACGGGGAGGAGGGCCTAGGGAACTGCTTAGTGTGTAGATCCGAGGGATAAAATATACCTTGAAGCTTAAATGGAAGAAACCCACCATCTATACGTTGGCGGCAATAAGTAAAGGTTCAAGTATATAGGTTTATCTCTGCCTCTCTGCTTAGGGAGCTACGCCGCATTGCAACATTGGCAAAAGATCTAAGGAAATCTGTCGTATGACCTAGGAAATAGCTTGTGCAGCTCCTAGGTGCCTATATCCTAGTCAACACCACTGCCTTTGATTATTGATTCAGTTGATCGACCGAGTGTAGTAGTTGTGATTTTACAAATGTAACAATGTGGGTGCAGCTGCACGACCCGCAGAAGGGGAATAGTAATTGCTCATGGGAGTATTCGACAAGCTTCAGAAGACGCTTGACTCCATCTCTTGGAAGTTTTCTGACATGTTGTTGTGCTTAGCTTTATGCTCGTAGATTTCATATTATTATTCATGGCCAGCCTAAGCTTGGCTTATTAGGGCTGTCTTATCTCATAACACTAATATAACCTTTTCACTTCAACGTGGGACTATTGTTCAAACTGCAGTCTAGATAGTTTGATAGTTACGAATACTTGGGCACCTGTACAAACGAAGGGATTTATGATATAGTCACCCATAAACACTCTTGGACCACTGCTAAAATGGCCGCCTCATGGCCATGATTCCGCTTCCGGCTTGCCACGCGTTCTTCAGAAGTATGTACCAGTGGCAATATTAAGTGCATGTAAACACGTACACCTACTTGGGTGAATACAAGGTCCCACATACCATCTGAAGGAATTAATATATATTAGGCATATAAGACATATCATTATATCTTGCAGGAAATCGTGCATCCTTAAAGATGCAATGTCCGGGAGAGATCGAGATAAACCCCCCATGGCCATAACCTTCCCTTGTTGATCTATGCAAGTATCCTATGCTGGCAGCCGGGAAACAGCCTTAGATATATGGGCGAGCGCTGGACTTGACGAGGCTGCAAGGCCCGTGCATCAGCTCGATATACACACAAGCCCTTGAAACTTCAAATACCCCAGCAATCCTGGCTGCATTGAGGGCATGAGCTATCATACTTATGCGGTCAATTGGAACCGAAAATAGTCCTTGGGGTTTTCCTTTTAGATACCCACATGTACACTCGCACTCTGAGGTTTTTCAGGGTGGGACTTGGACTATATTTGTACAAAATGTAACGCCGCACGGCAACTTACTCCGCCTCTTGCACTAGTTAGGAACGAAGGATCAGCTCATCTTTACGGAACTCAATTCACCGGTTGGTGACAGGCTACTCCATTGCCCGACATACCAGTTCAAACCCCTCCGAATTCTATACACGCCCTCGGGCGATGCAATGAATAGATAGTTAGCTGTCAAACGGTTTACTATCTGAGTTTCCTCCTCCAGTTCCTCCAGTCGCATAGTGGGGGGTTCAGATCACTTCTTACACTACTTTCCACGAGTTTCGAAGCAACGTGAATCGAACACTTGTGGAGATGAAACAAAAGACGGTAAAAAATAGACAAAGATCCCGAATCTTAATCTTTTCTGCTTCTGCCTAGATCTCTAGACCTACAAGTTGGTTTTCGATTTTGAGGTTATATTGAAGATATCTATGGAATGATTTGTAAATCGAGCCAGGATCTATTCTACAGTATTACACGAGCTGACATGCGTATCAGAATGGTATTTGCGAAAGTCCACCCATTACGATCTCTGGAATGGCGTACTGAACGCTATTTGGCAACACAGGATTTCGAGGGTGTACCGGCCATGTGCAGGTTTAAATATAACCTCTACCATTGACAGGTCTAGCCTATTCCAGCCTATTCACAGGTCCGGTAGAAGGTACCGCACAACCCCACTACGAAGCTCTTCGATAGATCACAGGGAATCTACATCAACGGCATTGAATCTGAAAGCACACATTATGGATGCGTGGGAGAAGGATCACGAGTGAGTCCAAATTTAGGTATACGAAAGACAACGGAATTTGTGTGGAACAAATCTATTCTCCGAGTCAGGGAATCGGATAGGCATGGCATTTGCGCAGATTTGAGAGAAGCGACCTCATCTGATATTCCAGTTCCTGGTGGAATATATCTCTGAGCTGTTTCGATGGCTCAAAGAACCAAGCCTTATGGATGTTCCTGCATCTCAGCTTCAGGGGATGAATTGTTGATGCCTGTCACCAACAAGTGGGTGCTAGGATTGCCCTTGCTTGAATGGCTCGTTTAGCTCCCTGCCTTGCAGATCATCCCGTAAACCCAAGCGCGCTGAACTGGGTATTATTCTTGGATATCTACCGCACTGAGTACGTTTTTAATTCCAACTGCTATAGCCAATCAGGGCCACAATCATGCTGTTCTCCTGCAAAAGCATATTTTGCAGCCTATCCTTTGCAGCATCGACGCGCCCCACCTCTTCGGGGGTAACGCTGCACGTTGAACTCGCTAGGAGGACGCTGGGCGCCCTCGCTAGATAGCTGTTGGTCGTGGTTGGTAGGCCAGCGGCGTCACAGAATGATCCAGTACCCAGAATAGCCGGGTTTCAGAGTTCGATGGCGGTTACATGGCTCCTGAAATAATGTGAACTAGGAGTGTTCTATAAAATATTGAGGCATCCGCAACCATCTTCCCCCACCACCAAAGGTCAACATCCGAGAAGCTTTCCTGACTTTGTCTTCCCGAGCTCTCACAACCTCCTTTGAGATTTTTTTTGATCCATCCATTCTGCAAATATGTTGCGATCTCAGGCTGTTGTTTTCTTTTGGATATCGCTCTTTGCGCTGATTTCCGCAAGAGCCGTAGACCGACGACAAGCCACTCATATTGCGACTGAAACCGATCTTCCTAGTACCACTTCTATTTCCGCCAGCGGGTCGTCTACAATCATTACGACCACAACAAGACCGACCGCCACGACGTCAACGTCAATCGCTATACAAACAGATGGCCCTAAAGACTACGATGACGGTGGAGAGTACATTCCTCCACCACCACACGATGATACATATTACCAAGATGAGGGAGCAGACGGACAATCAACTGGTTTCATCAACGTCTCCATCGGCGCGCAAGCCGGAATCATAATTGCAATCGTTCTTGTCGGTCTTGCAATTATGGGTGGCTGTATATGGTTTTGGAACAAGAAGCAAGCAGAATGGAAGGCAGCGCTAGAGAGGAGGAGGACACTTCGGGCTAGTCGTGTCGCCGCCGCGAAGGCAGCTGGGATTAGTACTGGCAAGAAGGGCTCGAATAAGAAAGGTAACGAGAAGAAGCCAAGCGGGCTTTCAAAGGAGACGAAGGCAGACAATAACGGAAGCACATCATCTCTTGTCTCGACGGAGGCGAAGCCAGCTGAGCCCGAGGTTGAGCGGTCACAGTTTGATGTTATGACGCCTACAGAGGACGAGAATCCTTCTTGGTGGAAAAAGGTCCTTCCAAAGAAGAAGTAGTTACACCGGGTGCTCACTTCTTCTACTGTGTCATTAGAGGTGGAAATTTACTTCTACCGTACAATATGTTTTATTAACTTCTTTGAACATATTTATTACCTATGTCTGCTTTCCTAGGCCACTCCTACTACTATGTTTTTCTGGTACTCATCAGAGTGATATTTGGGGTCATGGAAGGGAGATAGGCTTTTTTTTTTTCCCGTTGCAGCATAATACTCGACATTTTTTCGGTATTTATTTCATCTGATAGAGTTTCTTACATAAACGTTCCATATTTCACATGTGAATCATTTCGATTTCATTTCTTTTTAGGCTCTGTGGTATCTAATTGTTATGTTTTCTGGTCGGATAGGTCATGGGATTGGTGCAAGTTGGGGATGGGATACATGAGATGGATGAACGACTATTGGTAGCCTACATGCAGGCAATGTCACGACGGACCCCATCACAACGCGCAGCCACTCAAGCAGCTAACGATAGTGGGAAAAAAAATTAAGCTTATTATTTGAACGGTCATGTATTTTCGCCTCTCACCCTTGAAACTTTCCCAACAATACACTTGTTATAGATCGGTCCAAGGTTGGGGATAGTGAACCGTTGGGAAGAGGGGAACCCACTTTTCTGTATGGCCGGACGCAAATAAGTTTGTTAATTAGCTAACGGCAGATGAGTATCCAACAAATCATACCTCGGTATTTAGCTAGGTAGTTCCCTGCGTAAAAGTTTGTATTTGTGGGAAGTGATCGTCGTGAGGGGTTTGTTGGAGGTCTATTTTTGGTGACACGTGCGGACATTGGCGATTAGTCAGTCAGGCTAGTAGGTATACAAACAATTATGTACATCGTTAGGAATTCTTTTGTGTTTGTGTTTGTTCAAATTGGAAAGTTACTAGATGGGGATCGTTTTGGAATGACTCATTTAATCATTTAATTTAATCATTTTATTTATTTTTCCATGCAAACATAATGTAATGTAACCAAAGAGTCCTACTTCAGGGTAACTTCGCGCCCATGGCAACAACTGTTATCAGTTATATTGAATCCCCAGTAGGTAGTCCCAGCATCGGCACCCTTGGGGGGGGGATATGAACAAAAACACTCAATTCGCATAGACTAGCGCAGATAGGGATCTACAGCGCAGCTGTTATACTGTAAATGCATGGAAGTAAAGGTCAGCTTCTCGCCATTCCAACGGTCATGTCGATTTAGATGCGCATGTTATTATCACATATGAAGATAGTTTGGTGAATTCGAAGAATATAGGTATGGGTAAGCTGGTCTGATGTCAGAAAAAAAAAGGGGGGGGGGGAGGCACTATGGCACGGCACGCAACTGACTATGGTGTTTTTTCCCCCTAACTGATTCAAGTCCTCTCTGAGGAAGGAATTTGGAGATAATCATTAATCGAATCAGATCTGCAGACCCTAGCACTTTCTGTATCACGAGCAAGTTATTTTGAATTTGAGAAAAAGGACTGCATAGGAACTAGATATATTCGCAGTTACCCTCAATAATCGCATGTCCTACTTATATAAAAGGAAATTTCACAGGTGTAAAGGCCCTAAAGTCGACCCCAAGTGCAATATTTGCTCAGAGCACCGACAGGCAAATCTGAAAAAGAAAAATAGACAGATTTTTAATTCAAATCGTAAAATTCAAGCCACAAAGCTGGATCAAAAGCGAAGTAAGCTATCCTTTGCTATAGCCCTTGGTTATTTTTTTCATAGATGATGGCTCTCGCATATAAGACCCACTTTCCCATCGAAGTACCATAACCTTTCCACAAAAATAAGTCTTCATTCCAGTCGATATGGAAGTTGTGTGTGTCGCGTGGTTTCATCCCGAAGCCCACAACCAATACTATCTCGATAGCCGAAGGATCCAGCCACTTTCTCAGACCGCTCTGTATTTGCGGCAGTAGTTGGATACATTGTTCCCGACCTCCAGACACCGGAACATCAACTGAGATGTAGCCAAGGTCATACTTTTTCAGTGGGGAGTTTTCGTCAGCCGGGTGAAAATCAAACGTAATCTCGTGTGGTGTGTTTGCATGTGTGGGACGAAGTGCATTGAACCCTTCATTTGGTCGGTGGTCCTGAGGTTGGGGTATGTTCTTCTCTGAGAGAGTTTTCTTTGAATTCGATGGGAGCACTATAGCTTTTTCCGCTTTTACTAGGGCGCGACTCGTAGCTGCGGGATTCTGAGTCACTTCTCTCGTTGATTTCGGTGCAACCGGAGCAAGTTCGGCAATAGGTATGCTCTCCACCTCCTCATACACAATCTTGATCACATTACTCCCTCCGAACATGCTCGGCCGATAGATACCGTTTCGAATAGTAGGTTTGTAGTCAACATTGTCCCACATATACCCTAAGAATTGTCTTGGTGTCATTCGGTAGGTGCCTTGTAGCATTAGAACAAGTAGTTTGTCTTCTTTTGTCGGCGGGTAGAGCTCTTGTAGGTCACTAATAAACTGGATGGTCGTGAACTTGGTATTCAGGACGAGGATGTAGTCTTTGGAGGAGGTAGCAGAGGTTGGAGACTGAATTTTGAGAATGAAGTTCTTGGTAGACATCGGGGAAGCTTGTGCGAGGGGATGTTATAGCCGGAGAAAGTATTCGCGAGACAGCTTCTACAAGAGCCGAGTGCGGGAAAACCACGTATTAAAATCGAGTCTTGAAGAAGGGGGGGTTGTCTTTTACTGATATACAGCTAGTTGTTGCTTGTGAGGAACTTTGAGCAGGGGCAGCTTTAGGTACTTAAGTACCTGTTCTCTGTGTGTTGCCTAGGTAATGAATTGTGCATCAAACGGCTATAATAAGCGAGAGTATACAGTCTGGCCATTGGATTGTTCAATCAAATAGTGATTCATTCACCACAATTTACTAAGCAACTCTAGTTTTGGCCCCACAACCGCCACGGGCGCTAGTGTTCGCCGCGAGCGATAACCTAAATCAAATCGTAGCCGACGATATTGTTTATTAGACTATGTACCATTGAGATCAATTGGATAATTGATTCTTGTTGGTAGCTACTTCAGTTGAGGACATCTCGGCAATTCTAAGTTGAGTTTCCAGGACCTGGGTTGAGTCACAAGAAGACAAACAGCCCCTTGGAGTCCCCGCATTACGCTCATGCACCCTACCTCTCTGGATCCAAATTGGGTCCTATTGACTCCAACAAGACTACACATTACACAATGGGATAAGAAAGACTAGCAATTGTGCAATACGACTAGATGGATTAGAATTGATTCTGGAGGTCGTTGAAAACAAACATGGGGTGTTACCCTGAACTCTCATCCAACTAAATCATACTTTTTAGCATTCACAATAGGCCCGATATACTTTCGGATGTTCTACTAGCTATATGCATTCAAAATTCTCTACATATTAAGTATCTTAGCAAGACTAGCAATTCAAGTGCTAGAATACTCTAAATCTACATTATATTAGCTTTCTTGGTACCTGGACCGCTGTGTCTCCATTGTTGCTCATTATATGTGAATCTAAGACGGTAAAAAGCATATTCATGCATAAGACGTCAACGCCTACAGTATGTCCCCGAGTAGGGATTGGACATGAGTCTCTTGACCGTGAAGTAAGCATTGCAATTGATATAGCGTTCGTTAAGTACAAAAACCCCGGCACACAATAGTAAACATTGTTTGAACTTGAAACTCATATACTAACTAACCACTGAGAAGAGGAAATCCGGCACTTGCTCGGGCCGCTTGAGATATGAAAGGGGAACATAGGGCGGGAAAAGGTTGAATAAGCTCGAGGTACCAGGCAGTGGGATATGGCTCTCACTGGCTTTCACGAGCCTAGGCCTTGCCATTCACAAACATGCATGCTGAACAACATGAAAGTATTTCGGATAACCAAGTGTGCATTTTGAGAAGAAGAAAAACCAGTTGAAGAGTCAAAAAAGTCAGTATACCTGTCTAGATAGAGATTGATCCTATATTGAGAATCCACTGGTGCTTATTGGGCTCACCAGGAGATATCCGCTGAAATAGACATGGTCCAGTCTTTATTGCCCTCAGACCAGCTGAATGAATCTTCATTCCAAGTCAAATGATCTAAACTGCTTACTGGAGCAGAAATATACGTGTTCCGTAATCTCAAATTGACCGTGGAAGGGTCTAGCCAGTCTGGAAGCCTGGCCAAAATCTCACTTTCCACCCACATGGATTCTTGACGCCCTCCGCACTGGGGCACATCTTTGAGGATGATCCATGGAAAATTGATACGTGGGGACATGGAATCATCTTGTCTGAGGGAGATTAATATCTCATGGTTGGCGTTCTCATGCGTTGGGGGGTGCGGTCGAGGTGGAGTCTTATTTCTTTTCACTTTCGCCCTGCTACTGGCTGAAGGTTCGAGGTTTTCGCCGATTTTCATCGCATCAATTGCTTTCGCCAGCTTGCCCATATTCGCAGAAGACGGCACACCCTCTGGAATCGTTGACTGACGCCATGGAGTATACCGAGTCGGTTCCAAGCCCTCCCCATAGACGACCTTAATGCCATTCCCCTCGCCCAACAACTTCGGAACACAAACTCCACCTTCCACCTCCGGCGTATACGCGACTGTAGTCATCATATACCTCAGAAACTGTCTCGGGGTCATATGATAGGACCCCTCCAGCACAATCCCGAGCTTCCCCTCGGCCGTAGGAATGGCGGGGTACATCTCCTGTAGGTCTGCAATAAACTCATTGGGGGTGAGGTGTTCGTTTAACACAAGAATGTAATCTTTCGGGGGGGTCGTGGACTTGGAACTTTGGAATTTCAGGACGAAGATCTTTGTCGACATGTCTTAAGTGGAGAGGATGGAGTGCTTTGTTGCGTAGTCTGGTTGGCACTTTGTTGCGAAGAGTGCGGAAAACTAACGATTTAAGTAGCCTGGTTCGATTTGAGGTAGTATACATATGTACTAATGAATGACTAAGCACTTTAATGAATGACTAAGCACTTGTCTATCTACTGCAGTTTTTATACATATAGAAGACGGCCATATGGGAATCGTTGAATACGAGACTATTGAGACCATCCAAGCACCGCTTGATGCAATGCTTTGCTTTTACTCTAAGTACTATGTAAGTTTTTCTAATTTCTACGAGGGGGTGGTTATTTTTATGTTGCACTTGGTTATTTAGATATATTTTTTGTATTAAAGTAGAGATCTACGCATTGTACAGTTATGCTGATACCAAAAACTCCAAGCTCCCCTCTTGGATATTCGGTATTTTCACTTTGATGGCATTATATACGGATACTTTGAAGGGTAATACATCTCAATCACTAGGGTGATAAAAAGTAGTAAGGGTACGGTTATAAACCTGCAAAGTCCTAGGTCCTTCCCGAGAGGGTATTCAAAGTTTTACAGACACGTATCAGAGGAGCTGTAGGTTTGGACTTTGGATACTTCTATTATATGTGAATCTAGGAAACATATTTATGCATGAGAGGTTATTGTTCCGAAGTAGTCAAACAGATAAAGCACTACTGTAGCCTCGCAGCAGCAAGGCACTGTTCCATTGAAATTATTATAGCGTTAATTACAGAACCCCCGGCACACAGTAGCGTAAGCGTTGTTTGGGCTGGAACCTCATATACTAACCAACCACTGAGAAGAGGCGCTTGCTCAGGTCATTTGAGATATGAAGAGGGAACATAAGACGGGAAAAGAGGTGAATGGGCTTCGATTGGGATATGAAGAGGGGACGTAGGATGGGAAACAAGTGAATGAGCTTCAATTGAGGATAAGAAGAACAAGTTAACAAGTTAACAAGTCAATGGAGTCAGTACAGCAGCTATTTGTTAAGATATATAATTTACATATAGGCTCAACTGGTAGTGCTTATTGAGCTCACCAAGAAATAAATGCATAAATGCATAAATACCGAACGACCAGTACTTACCATTCTCACACCATTCAAATGAATCTTTATTCCAAGTCACATGAGAACTTGCCTCCATTGGAAACAGAGATTGAGAAAACCTCAATTTGACCGCTGAATGGTCTAGCCATTCCGGCAACGTGGCCAAAATCTCATTTGTCAGCCACAAACATTCTTCAGAGCCTCCGGACTGGGGCACATTTTCGAGTCTGATGTTTGGAAAACGGACTGCTGGTAACATGGAACGTTCTTGATCAAGAAAAATTACTAGCGTATGTCTGGCATTCTCATGCGTTGGTCCCAGGCATGGGGGATGTGTAGTCTGGTTGGCTAGGGGATGTGGTTGGGCTTGGGTTGTATTTCTCTTCACCTTCTCCCTGCTGCTGGCCGAAGGTTTGGGGCTTTCGCCAATTCTTATCACACCAAACTCTTTGGCCAGCTTGCCCATATTCGCAGAAGATGGCACGCTCGGAACAGTCGACTGGCGGCTTGGGATCTGCTGAGTCGGCTCCAAGCCCTCTCCAGCGGCGACCTGAATGCCATTCCCCCGCCCCAACAACTTTGGAACACAAACCCCGCCTTCCACCTCTGGCGTATACGCGACCGCAGTCATCATATACCTCAGAAACTGTCTTGGAGTCATACGATACGACCCCTCCAGCACAAGCCTAAGCTTCTCGTTGGTTGCAGGAATGGCGGGGTCCAGCTCTCACGAACTCATCGGGGGTGAGGTGTTCATTCAACACAAGAATGTAATCATTCAGAGGGGCAGTCGACTGGTGGCTTTGGAGTTTCAGGACGAAGATCTTTGTGGACATGTCTGCTTTGTTGCGATAACAGTAGCCTCGATCCCGATAGGTGCTCGAGTGGTCCGCTCGTGCGTAGCCAAGATAAAGAGAGTTTGGGCGAGAACATCCGTACTGGAGTTTATTTGCTTTTTTTATACCGTTATATGTTCTGCCCTGCCCGCACCCAGTGATTGTTCCGGACCAGTCGCAGCTGGTCTGGCTAAGGCCTCCCCATGGATGTTCTTTAGTGGTCTGGCTGGCCCATGAACAAGAAAAATGCCTAACGATTGTGCATGCAGAAGTCTAAACGGCCAAGCATATTACAGGTAATGCCAACAACCCTTTTCCCGATATCTAACCACACTAGTATCTCAATATATTGCTTGCTACATGGCTATGGCTATGGACCTAGATCAACGACTAAGGCTTAAATATAGATCTCAGATTAGGAATAGAAGTTTCTAGATATGCCGTATATATAGAGCTAGGTTTATCCTATTCTTTGTGTTTATTTCCTCCTGTTCTCTATGGCTTCTGCATCGTGTCAATTGCCGGTTTTCCAAGTACTGCGTAAGCAGAACAGCACCAACCAATGTCGGATTTCTATTGAGTGTCGTAGAGAAGTCCGGAGGTGTCTTTTCAATGACCCTTCACCAGTGGATAGTGATCCTGACGACGCTGTACACAAGTGAAGCTTGTGAGCATTAATAAGTATGCTTTGTGGAATGGTATCCTATGAAAAACATACATTGGTGCAAGCTAGTTGACCGATAGGTGGTAGTAAACCGTAAGGTATTTGACATAACTACGAATATACATGTGCCCCTACCGCAGCCAGTAATATTGAGGATATGAGGGGTGAGGGTCTCGAGGACCCTGATGTACATAGCATGATTATTGTTTAATCGTAAATTCTAACGTTCCCAGACAGGGCACTATCCGTGGGGAGGATATCCTAGTCAAAAATAGGTGACCGCAGCGGTACAGGCGAACACACTGGCAGGGCAGAAAATATATAAACCGAAGCCGAGGGCAGGTGCTTCCTCCATATGGGAATCGTTGAATAAGAGAGTATTGAGACCATCCAAGCACCGCTTGATGCACCGCTTTACCTTTACTTACTCTAAGTACTATGTAAGCATTGCCAACTTCTGCGAGAGGGTGATTATTTCTATGCTGCATTCAGTTATTCAGATATATAAAAAAACTCCAAGGTCCCCTCTTCGGTATTTGGTATTTTTCAGTTTTATGGCATCATATACGGATACCTTTAAGAGTAATATACCTAACGATAAAAGTAGTAAGGGTACGATTATCAACCTGCAAAGTTCTAGGTCTTTTCCGAGAGGGTATTCAAAGTTAGTCCTACTTTACAGGCACGTAGAACCGAATTCATAGGAACCGTAATTGTGGACGTGAGCCTAGGAAACATATGCATGAGAGGTTAATGCATTGAACAAGTTCCGAAGTAGTCAAACAGATAAAGCACTGTAGCCTCGCAGCCGTGAAGCAAGGCACTGTTCCATTGCAATTGTTATAGCCAGAACCCCCGGCACACAGTAACGTAAGTGTTGTTTGAACAGGAAACTCATATACTAACCAACCACGGAGAAGAGAAAATTCGGCACTTGCTCAGGTTGGGATATGAAGAGAGGACATTGGACGGGAAACAGGTGGATGAGCTTAGCTTCGATTGAGGGTAAGAAGAACAAGTTAACAAGTCAATGAAGTCAGTATAGCAGCTATTTGTCGAGTTATATAATTCACATATAGGCTCAACTGGCAGTGCTTATTGAGCTCACCAAGAAATAAATGCGTGAATAGAGAGCCACCAGTACTTATCACTCTCCAACCATCGAAATGAATCTTTATTCCAAGCCACATGTGAGCTTGTCCCCATTGTAAACAGAGATTGATAAAACCTCAATTTGACCGCTGAACGGTCAAGCCATTCCGGCAGAGTGGCCAAAACCTCACTTGTCAACCACAAACATTCTTGAGAACCTCCGGACTGGGGCACATTTTTAAGTCTGATACTTGGAAAAGAGACTGCTGGTAAGATGGAACTTTCTTGATGAAGGATAATTGTGAGCTCATGTCTGGCATTCTCATGAGTTGGCCCGAGGAGTGGGGGATGTGGTTCAGCTTGGGTCGCATTGCTCTCCACTGCCGCTGCCCTTATGCTGGCTAAAGGTTCGGGATTTTCGCCCATTTTCATCGCAGCAAGCGCAGTCGCCAGCTTGCCCGTATTCGCAGAAGATGGCACGCTCGGAACAGTTGACTGGCGGCTTGGGATCTGCTGAGTCGGCTCTAAGCCCTCCCCATAGACGACCTGAATGCCATTCCCCCCCCCCAACAACTTCGGAACACAAACCCCGCCTTCCACCTCTGGCGTATACGCGACCGCAGTCATCATATACCTCAGAAACTGTCTTGGGGTCATACGATACGACCCCTCCAGCACAAGCCTAAGCTTCTCGTTGGTTGTAGGAATGGCGGGGTCCAGCTCTCGTAGGTCTGCGACGAACTCATCGGCGGTGAGGTGTTCGTTTAACAGAAGAATGTAATCATTCGGAGGGGTAGCCGACTGGGGGCTTTGGAGTTTCAGGACGAAGATTTTTGTGGACATTTCTTCCGAGAGGGGTTATTGTTGCGAGTGTTTTTTGGTTGGCGGACAACTGTCGGAGGCACCTACAGCAGTTTATTTTCTTTTTTTCTTCTGTCGGTGAAATACAGATTTGAGCCTCACGCTCGGCCTCTTCGACTTTCTTATATAACTGAACAACCATATAACGGTACCGTCTATAATTTGAAAATGCGCTAAATACAGGTACAAAATGAATAGAATCCAAGATTACAACTATATTGAAGGAGAACTGGAAGTAAATGACAAGTGAAAGTGTACCTAGCAGCGCTTGTACCAGCCCTCCGCTGTCATGGCTGCTTCTCCGCAACAACTCAGATACAGGCTCCAGAGTTGTTCGCAGGTTTCAGCCCAGACCTAAACAAGCATAGAATGAGCTGCATCTGGTCCTTAAGATATGTTGGCAATGATTGGATACTTTACAAGAAGGTACCTTTAAAAGTGGACCCATACATGGTACATAGGGCTGAGACCTGGGCCGTATAGGGGGGTGTTCATCAACCGTACTCAAGGAATTTAGTGACTACTGTTGTTATATGAACTAGATCATTGCCTTGTTGGAGTCTGATACCTCAAATTGTGTTTTTACAGTATTTGACCGGGTGTCCTACTAAGGGTACAAGATCTCCATGGCTATTACCTCATTATAGAAACCGTTTTCCTTTTGCCCATTAGAACTAGATGAATTAGTATCTACACGCCTTTCCTCAGATATCAAGTATGCAGACCGTTCTAGCATACATATATCACTCCAAATTTCCCAGACTACCCCCCAAAAAATCTTCTGTAGCCTAGTGCTGTTGCTCCAAGGCCCAGGAAGTCTTGTCCGAGGTTAACAGTCACTTGCATAGTCCATTTCTCATAGTCCATTTCTCGAAGGTAAGTTGTCCAACCAATAACAGGGCTATCATGTAGACAGTCTAATCCATATTTTATTCTACTTCATACACCAAACTATAGTTTTTATATCTTGGTTGCTGAATATCTGACTTGGGAGCATTTTCAATATACTACTCAGCTGTCTGGTTTGGGAAATTTTGGGTATTTGGACAAGGACCACCAGAATTCTGTGAAATCAGGGTAATTGAACATTGTATATGTAAGAGAACGGGGATGATACCTCTCTCGATCACTGTCACCTCTCATCGCACACAGGGACTCAAGCAGCCACAGCTGTTTCCAAGATGGATTGAGAGAATATAGAAATGATATAACTTGGAAGAATTAAATACATATCTAAGTACTTGTCGTGACTTCCTAATAACTTTGCAGAAACTTCGAACCAAAATCGTAGATCTCGAATCTAGGGCAACAGAAAAACAAATTCATGCACAGGAAGTTAATGCATTGAACAAGTTCCGAAGTAGTCAAATAGATAAAGCACTGTAGCCTCACATCCGTGAAGCAAGGCACTGTTCCATTGCAATTATTGTAGCGTTAATTACAGAACCCTCGGCACACAGTAGCGTAAGCGTTGTTGGAGCTGGAACCTCATATACTAACCAACCACTGGGAGGAGGCGCTTGCTCAGGTCATTTGAGATATGAAGAGGGAACATAAGCCGGGAAAATAGGTGAATGAGCTTCGACAAGTTATATAATTTACATATCGGCTCAACTGGTAGTGATTATTGAGCTCACCAAGAAATTTGTGCATAAATAGAGAGCCACCAGCACTTACCACCCTCAGACCATCGAAATGAATCTTTATTCCAAGTCACATGGGAACTTCCCCCCCTTGTAAACGGAGATTGAAAAAACCTCAATTTGACCGCTGAACGGTCTAGCCATTCCGGCAGAGTGGCCAAAATCTCACTTGTCAACCACAAACATTCTTGAGAACCTCCCAACTGGGGCACATTTTCGAGTGTGATATTTGGAAAATCGACTGCTGGTAAGATGGAGCTTCCTTGATGAAGGACAATTGTGAGCTCATGTTTGGCATTCTCATGTGTTGGCCCGAGGAATGGGGGATGTGATTCAGCTTGAGTCGTATTTCTCTTCACCTTCTCCCTGCTGCTCGAAGGTTTGGGGCTTTCGCTAATCTTTATCGCACCAAACTCTTTCGCCAGCTTGCCCATATTCGCAGAAGACGGCACGCTCAGAACAGTTGACCGGCGGCTTTGGATCTGCTGAGTCGGCTCCAAGCCCTCCCTAGAGACGACCTGAATGCCATTCCCCCGCCCCAACAACTTCGGAACACAAACCCCGCCTTCCACCTCTGGCGTATACGCGACCGTAGTCATCATATACCTCAGAAACTGTCTTGGAGTCATACGATACGACCCCTCCAGCACAAGCCTAAGCTTCTCGTTGGTTGTAGGAATGGCGGGGTCCAGCTCTCGTAGGTCTGCGACGAACTCATCGGCGGTGAGGTGTTCGTTTAACAGAAGGATGTAATCATTCGGAGGGGTATCCAACTGGGGGCTTTGGAGTTTCAGGACGAAGATTTTTGTGGACATTTCTTCCGAGAGGGGTTATTGTTGCGATAGGAGTAGAGTACTCTCTGATTGAAGTGTTTTTTAGTTAGCTTGCGGAAAACTGTCGAGATTGGAGGCACCTACTAGGAGATGACCGAACATTAGCATGACACTGTGGCTCTTTCCTGAACATGCTACACCAATAATGTTTATAGCGTTGGTGTTATACCTAATACTGATATCACTATCACTTTCGATAACCAGTCTTATTATCTTTATTTTTAGAATCTGTACGTACCTAAGGTCATGAGATGGCCCCGATGCTTCCACTTTAAGGTTCTTCAATGCCCGGTACAAACTGGTGAGCCTCAGAAACAACAAAGGAAATCTTCCAAATGACTAAACTCAAACCTCCGCCGCCACACCCTCCCTCTCTAGGCCCCTCCTATAAGTTCAGATTGGTGAAGAAGGTCTCCACCAAATCAACCATCAGCTCTTTAATCCCTTCCTCCCGTTTCCTCATCCGCAGCTGCCTCTCATCTTCCTGCTCCAATGAGTTCCACCTTCTTCTAATCTATTCTCCGGCATTGCACACCAGTCCATACTACCAGCTTCCCCTTACCGGTTCTGCATTGGGTGTAGTTCAGCAACGCCCTTCTGTTCCACCTAAGGGGCTCCCCATCCCCGTTCCCTTCACTTCTCTCTCTGCCCTCCCCTTTCTCGTCCATGCTATTTGAGACCCCCTTCCGTGATGTAGGGACCCCTTGGTACCTTTTCTAGTCCCTTCGCCATCTCACCCGCTTTTTCATTCCCTGCAATTCCGACGTGGGCTTTAACCCACTCGAATGTAACCGCATCGGGTCCTATCTCATCTTATCTCCTGCTAATCTCATTCACCACCCATTTGAGATCTCTGGTCCTTGCCTTCCCTCTTCTTCCTGCTTCCTTCGTTGCAGCTTCGTACGTGATTATTCGTTTATGTAGACCTAAAGTCGGCTGCGAGTAAATGCCGCTATTAGCTGCTTGGGAATCTGACAAGATTAATACCTTTGAATCCCGCGGTGCCGCCCTTTCACTCCTGCTACATCTCCGTCCTATACCGTTGTTACTTTCCCCAAAGACTTGCACCCGTCCCCCAATCCAAGGTGAGAAACACCCTGCTCAAACCTTCCCGTCTTCTGCCATGGTTCCATCCGTAAAGAAGGTCCTTCACCTTTCTCATTGATGGCCAGTTCCCATTTCTTATCATCCTTCGCCCCCAGCTTCAGGCCCTCTTCGGGGACCACGACTTCTTGACATGGTCCCCGGAAACTTCTTTGTCGGGTTCTGATCGTCCCACTCCCTTCCCGCCTCTTCTCTTGTCTTCTATCGCCCCATATCTTCTTTGAAGAAGAGGTACTGTAGTCTAGGTGGTTGGTAAGTAAGCATATCGTAGACGCCGTTGTTCAGCGCTACAAAAATAAATGGTAGAATTGCTGTGTCTCGGGTTCAGTCACTTACTGTACTCTTGTGCATGTACATAAGGGGAGTCAATTCGCATTTTTTTTAAATAGAAGGGGGGGGGGGGGGAATATGAGTAGGCTGGACACGAGAATATTAAGTAGTCTACTATACCTATAGTACTTAGGTACAATCGTGCTGCAAAGTGATCGAACGACACTTACGGAGTCACAACTATGGATTATTGATTGAGAGGAATGTCTACTTTGTCGTGACTTCCTAATAACTTTGCAGACACTTCTTTCCAGACACTTTGAACCGACAACAGAAAAAATAAATTCATGCATAAGAAGGTCAATTCAGTTCTAGGTAACGTGCAATTGTTATAAAAACCCTGGCAAGACAATGAATGACGTAACAGTTGAACTGGAAACTCATACTAACTAACTACTGAAGCTGCTTGAGGTGAAGAGGGAACATAAGACTGGGAAACGGGTGAATGCACTCGAGGTACCAGGCAGTGGGAGTCAATCAAATGTGGACTCCCACTGGCATCCACGAGCCCAGGCCTGCCCTTAAGAGTAAACATGTACATTGAACAACGTGAAAACACTGCGAATATCCAAGCGTGCATCTCTCAAAATAAGAAGAAAAAAACCAGTTAAGAGTACTAGTCAACAAAGCCAATACAACTGTTTGTCTCCATAGAGATTGATTTTACATTGAGCCTCCACTGACTGTGCTTATCGAGCTCACCAGGAGATACATGCTGTAATATGCAACGCCCAGTACTTACAATCCTCAGACCAGCGAAATGAGTCTTCATTCCAAGTTATACGAGAATCTGCCCTCACATGACACAGAGATCGAGCAAACCCCAATTTGACTGTTGAACGGTCTATCCATTCTGGCAACCTAGCCAAAACCTCACTTTCCAACCACAAACATTCTTGAGGACCTCCGGATTTGGGCACATTGCCGAGTCTGATGCTTGGAAAAGAGACTGCTGGTAAGATGGACCTTTCTTGAACAAGAAAAATATTCAGCACATGGTTGGCATTGTCATGCGTTGGTCCGGGGCATGGGGGATGCGATCGAGCTTGAGTCCTATTTCTCTTCACTACCCCATTTATCTTCACTGCTGCCCTGATGCTGGCTGAAGGGGGGCATGGGGGATGCGATAGAGTCCTCTCTCTCTTCACTGCCGCCCTGGTGTTGGCTGAAGGGGGCCTTGGGGGATGCGATCGAGCTTGGGCCCTGGTTCTCTTCACTACCGCCCTGCTGCTGGCTGAAGATTCGGGATTTTCGCTAGTTTGCAGTGAATCAACCTCCGTCGCCAGGTTGCCCATACGAGTAGCAAAAGGCGTTGCGCGCTCCAAGACCATTGGCTGACGCCTTGGGGTATCTTGAGTCAGTTCCAAGCCCTCATAGACGACCTTGATATCATTCCCTCCCCCCAACAACTTCGGAACACAAACACCATCCTCCACCTCCGGCGTATACGCGACCGTAGTCATCATATACCTCAGAAATTGTCTTGGGGCCATAGGATTGGACCCCTCTAGAACAAGCACAAGATTCCCACCGGCTGCTGGGTACAGCTCCTGTAGGTCTTCAACGAAGTCATCGGCAGTGAGGTGTTCGTTTAACACAAGAATGTAGTCTTTCGGGGGTGCAGTCGACTGGGGACTTTGGAGTTTTAGGGTGAAAAGTTTTGTGGACATGTTAAGGATGGTGAGGGTGGAGTGTTTTGTTGGACTCTGGCTTGGTTTGTGGTAGAGAACAAACTGTTGATTGGAGTCGAGCTCTAAAGAATGACTTTCAAATAGACGTATTATATACTTGCTAGACCTTATTCACGTGCTTAAAGTTCTATGCGTTCACTGGTACGTATATCTTACTCTCCCTTACTTCCCAACTTCCGACAAGACATCGTACAACCATCCGTATACTCTACATAGGAATCATTGAAATATGAAACTATTGAGACCCTCTCCAATTAACTTTTAGCTTCTTCAAAGGGGGTGACTAATTTGTTTTTATGTTGTTGCACGAGGGGTATTCAACGCTGAGTTTGTACTTAGTCTGGTTGGTTTGTATGGTATAAAAAAAGGTTAGAACAATGAACCTGTGAAACTGGTACTAGTGTGATTGCTATTAGGTATTAAGATCGGATTCTAGGTAGCAAAGTCGATAGGAGTCC
>Ga0307511_10002001_pt1 | contig 21404 bp, 28 predicted proteins | sample 13_EM_MG_FD_200266 | JGI IMG/M metagenome (GOLD analysis project Ga0307511, IMG submission 200266) | Populus trichocarpa ectomycorrhiza microbial communities from riparian zone in the Pacific Northwest, United States - 13_EM | ecosystem: Host-associated > Plants > Roots > Unclassified | place...
GGGGAGAGGACAGAAAAGATAGAAGAAATGATTACACTAGAATTGATTATTTGGGGGAAAAAAATATATGTTGCAGCCCGTTTTTGGGGGGTGGGGGTGGAGTTCAGGGTAACAGATATATTTTCATGAAGAATGATACCTATAAGTCTGGTTGACACAAGCCCCCTCAGTACCACCTACGGGCTGCACTTACTAGTAAAAGCCCCTACGCCAGTACCACCCTTAGTATACCATGAACTTTACAGAGGGAGAGCTCATCAAACCCCATTTCACATTCGTTAAATTCCAAGTCTACAGAGTAATTTAACCAGTCCCAAAACCATATGGATAAAAAGACAAACAAGCCTACGCCTGGTACAATAACAAGAAAAAAACATGTGGCTGAAAAAAAAAGGCAAGCCGAGACATCATATCCTAGTGCCCCCCCTCCCCTCACTAGCACTAGGCCCATGAAGCTCAAACAAACTTAATATCTTCAAAAAGCGACGCGCGGACTTGTGTCAGCGCTGCAAGCTCCATGATAAACTCCTGCACTCATTATTCATTAGTAAAAACCCTATTTATTCATTAGAGAAAGGGATATATTCAACCCACCTGCAATATCAATACATTAGTCAAAAGATGACTCAACGAAAACTCCCTCTCCTTCGACTCCACTCTCACCGAGCCCGCCACGCTTACTCCCCCACTCGTCGGCCTATCTACGGGAGTCGCACTCCTCGCGCTCCCACCCGCATCACTGCCCCCTTCCTCATCCGGTGGAGGCGGCATGAACTGCGCTGGATGCAAGCTCCGGACCTTCCTCATACTCGTATCTGCCACATGGGTTCCAAACGGTACACTGTCCCTAGCAGTGCCGCTTCGTGGCCTTCCACCCACACGGTCTCCATCGGGGGAGAACATCCTCCTCGCGGGAATCCGGTTGGACGGAGGGCGGTTGGGTGTTGAGTATCCAGAACCATCGAGTTGTGCTTGAAGTGGTCGCCCGCGGACGGAGGAGCTAGGAGAGACTGCTGAGATGAAGGAATCGAAAACGTTTTGGCTGCTGAGACTACGGGAGGGCTGAGGAGGGACACCTTGCCCGGACATGGCCTCATTGAGGTGATCTGTAAGCCTGAAGGCGTTCTTCCGCTCATAGAGTTTGTCGTCCAGATCAGGGATCTCCCGTCGGTAAGCCTCAATCTGTTTCGTCAAGGATTGTAAAACCTCCATAACTGGCGGTGTATCCGTCCACTTGGGCTCCTTCCTTGCTCTCTTGAGACCCTTCATTTGCTTCCTCTCTAGCCCTTCTAAAAGTCCATCTCCCAACTCCCCTTCCGCAATCAACTCCTCCCATTCCTCTTCAAACTCCTCGTCCGAGTCCTCATCATACTCATAATGCGCCGGGTCGTAAAGTAACCACCCCTCCGGTTTCATATAACAGCAACTCGCCAAATCCACAATCACACAAGTCAGAATCAAGTTTGTCTCCACTGAATTCGAGAAAAAGGTCGACAAAAGTTCCACCACACTTTTCAAGAGCGGATCATCGAGCCTGAGTGTATGTGTATATAAGTCCTTTGCTTTCGACTCACTCCGCTGGTTCTCCTGGGGGTTCTTAATCTCTAGTGCCTTCGCAGAACAAGAATGACATTCCAACAATTCCAAGTTATCCTTCAGGTATGCCTCGTAGGAATCCGCTCCGCTGTCATCATCCACACCAATTCTGTTAACCATAGAAAAGAGCAGTTTCATTTCCTTCGTATGTGCTCCAATGGTCCTCTGTAGTGCACCTTCGTCTATCCGCTTCACCTTCAGTAGTGTGGATATCGAGTATGAGTGATGTTTTCGTAATATTATCGAAACTAGCCGTAATGTTGCTGCTACTGTTTGCTGGGATTTCGATTTGAGTGAGGTCAAAATTAAATCAGCAAGGCTGAATAAGTCGGGTGAGGGTTTGCTATCGGCTTTTGCCGCCATGGTGAGAAGGTCAAGCGACTTTCGACGCCGAGCTACGCTAGGTGTGGGAGGAGCAGTAGAAGGCGTTGGTGGTTTTTCGTGGAGTGCCATGAGGTATGATAGGATGAGGTGAATGATATCTGGGTGTTCTAGAGTATCGAGGATAACTCGTATGTAGGTTAAGACTGCAACTGCAGATCCACCATCAATATCTGAACTTTCCAGAAGCGAAGGGTATCTAGACAATATGAATTAGCCTAACTCGAGTCACCCCTCTAGGGTAAAACGCACAACAGTTGCTGCAAGAATAATATCCGGAAATGGTCCAACAGCGTCTGCTTCACCTCTACACTCTTGCAATGATTCAGCACATCTTGCCAAAATATTAAATAACTTAAGAACGTATCCAGATGCGTCTGAAACTCAGGGCTGGTCGAAGTCTCGGCCGCATATGCAAGCTCATTGGCAGGGTTAGTGTAATCTGACAATGTTAATATTGTAGGTTGCTCCTTCTCCGAGTAGGTCATAACCAGCTTCCTGCATCCCAAGTATTGTCGTTAGAACCATGTGCGTAAGCATGCCAGTGGGCAATTACGGGACAAACCTGCTTAACTGACTGTATAAAGCCCCAAGCCCACTGGCCATCAAAGTCGCCAGATCACTCTCAATCATCCACCGCTCCAACTCGCTCCCTGGGCTTGCTGCCTCGATGATATATAGCAGCCCTGTCCTCGCAAAGTCCCCGACCCTTCCCTCACTATACACAAAGTCAATCAACAAATAGAATAACGGAAAGTCATCCTTATTTGTGACCCCTTGAAACTTCTGATGCTTTCCCAGGGATTCATACTCCTCCCTTCCATCTCCCCTATCCCCACCGCCCAGACTCGTAAACCATATCGGCAAAATCGCCGGCGTCTGCCTAATCTTCGCCGAGATATTAAACAGCAACTCGACAAACTCATTCGAAAAAGCCGAGTCCAGTCTCTGGCTCGTTCTCCTCAAAAAGTTCATTAAACTAAGCGCAAAATTCTCTTGCCCCAGGAAATTCTCATCCTCAGTATCCACAAGCGTCGAGAACGTAGCAATCGTTTCCTTGATCACATCCAGCCTCGCTGTTTGCCCAATTTTCGATAGTGCAATGTAGACCTGTTGCTGATAGGCGAAGCTCATACAGTGTCTATCCGACCGCTTTTCCTCCTCGAGTAATATGTCGTTTAACCGTTTGATATGTTCCTGAAAAAAGTCTTGCGAGGCCTCGTCGTTGTCCCGGGAATTGCGCCATGTATGCTATCAACATTGACAAAAAAAATCTCAGCTTTTCCGAATTCATACCCCATAGAGCCGAGGATCTATCTGTACCAGAATTTGCTGCCATATCCGCTTGAACTTCTGTAACCTCTGATCCGGCGTCGCGGGATGATGCGGCTGCTGTTCCTTTCTCCGCTGTAAAGCACTCGAGCTCCCCGTGCCTCCAATTAATCGATTCCACTGCCCTTGGTCAGCCTAGTTCCTCCTAAATATCGCCTCCAGCAACGTATATTATCCTCTCAATCACATGGCAATACTTACAAAGTCCATTTTATAACAAATGCTCAAGTTGCCGCTGGCTGTTCGGGGGATACGTGGGGCAGTTTCCCTGACGCTCTTGGGCAAGCTAAACGGGTGCTTACATAAACGGACAGGGCGGGATTCTGTATGTACAAAAGCTTATCTGTCCTGGACCGCGGCGCGGATCTGTTTCTTGTTGTTTCGGGGAAACCCTGCAGACACACGACCTGACCCGCGAACCCGAACCCACTTGGCCCACGATCTGTCGGTGCAACGAGCTCGACGGTCAGCTATCTGTTTCACCCCAATACCATAAAAACCCATATACTCCCCCAACATAAGGCTGAAGAAGATTGAAGAAAGGCTCTATTCCAAAGATGCCTGTGACTGGGTAAATATCCATATCTACGTCCCCTCTCTCTTGCCAGCCATAGGCTAACAAGTGCCCCCACTGGCAGCCTCTTCTTCATCCCCGAAATCAACCACGCCTCCGCCACTAATACCTTCCAGAGCTTCCTCGACCGTCTCAATAAACTGCACAACCCCACCTTTTACTCCAAATGGGCCTTTGAGCACCGCCTCTATCGAGAAGCTCCCCTCCCCCCACCGACCTCGCCCTCCGTCTCCCACCATGCACCATCCCTTCTCCCCCAACAACCCCCATCCGCAGTCAAGACCATTCAAGTCCTTGAACTATCCAGCCACGCCAAAGCCTTCACTCTCGCTGGTTCCAGCATCATCACTATCGATCGCGACTTCGACATATTAGTCAAGAACAAAATGAGTGCGTTGTGGCATATTCGACAGACTTTGAAGGCGCAGCAGGGGGATTGCTATGAAGTGGATGATTTCAGGGTGAAGATTGCGCAGGTCTTCCAGGGGCAGGATGTGAAGGGTGTACTCATTGAGGTAGGTGACTTTGTCCCACACACCGAGGCTCGAGATATCAGAACAGACGCTGATCTACCTTCGACGTAGGTGGAGTATACTCCATGTCAATACCTTGCTCAGGGAGAACCTATCATCCGGGACTTTATAGAGCAATTGCGCTTACCGAACGCAAGAGAATTTTTCTGGCCGAAGGACTACAATCCTGCGTCTGCTGGCGAAGACAAGGTATTCACCATTCTGGACACGGGCCGGCAATATATGGAGTTGCTCAGGATGAGATAAAATCGACAATCATGGTTTATTCTAATATAGTGGTGGCAAGATCGAATATAGGTATGCTGCTATGAAATCCCCTATTGAACAATACTAAGTATGATATGTGCCACAGTAATAATATAAGGCCAACGACAGAATCTGGGTATAAGATGCCTTGAACAGTAAAAACAACCCTTAATACCCCAATAGAAAAGCCCGCAAAATGAACGATACCACACTTTATGTAGTCTATCAGAAACGCCGACCCACAAAAGCCTCTACATCACGAAAAAGCTTAGTACGCTACCAAAAGCCAACCCTCCCACAAGCCATATGGACATGAATCCTCCAGCCGCAGCTCTCTCTAACTCTGTAACCATGTCAGGCGCTGCCATCAGGCTATTTGCACCCAGCCAACCGTTGGAAATTCCGAAGGCCATTTGAATGAGCCAATACATAGCGTCACTATTCAAATATGCACCCTGTCCCTTGATATTGCACATCAAGTAAAGGGGTATGAAAATTAAACGACACACTGATAGGATACCAAGTAACTTGGGGCAGTACACCCTGAAGAGGGGGTATGCGCAGATAACACGGCCTGCCAAATCACCAGTGTTCCAGATCATGAACGACAGGGGAATGAAAACATCGGGTTGGAAGAAGCGGGATTGCGTCTCCGTGGGGCGGACAGATACAATAGCCTACACATCTGTTAATTCTGCAGTTGTCGCATGTTTGAACTTTGAAAACTTACCTGAGTGTATACTGGGAAGATCATTGTGACAGCATAGGTGAAGAAGATACTGAATGCCACAGATTTCAACTTTGCCAACAACACCCAAAATGGTATTGCTTCAGCGGCAGCAGCAGTGTCATATGTCTCAACTTCTGTGTCGATAATATCACCCGGGTTCTCAATCTGTGACTCCTGGCGCCGCTTAAGGGCCGCGATTGCTACATATGCAAAAACCGAAACCAGTGTCGCAGTAATGAAGTAGAAAAATGCGCTCAAAGGTGACACAGTTGGTAACTCGTCTGCAACAACGGAGTTATTGGGCTCCGTTGGAGGAACGAGCAGAATTGACATGATCTCTATTCTCGACAGTCAGCCATCCACCCCTCCAATAGGAAACACCGGAAACATACGTGCGATGGCAGGCAGTACTCCCCCAATAGCCTGTCCCACCATCATAGCCTGTGCATTGATTGCATCAAACTTATTGACCCACGAGAACACCCCATTCTGCATCATTCCCGAGGCCAAGCTCGAAAGAAACGCATTAAACAAGGTGAAGACCAGATACACCGCTGGGCCAGCACTGCGCCATATCAAAGTACTCAAAGCTAGAAGCGTAAATGCCGCTGCGTTGATCTTGAGAGATCTCAGAATACGGCCTGGATAATCCGTCTTGGGTTGACTGGATTCAGCTAAGAAGAGGTAAACAACACTGGCTAAGTTGGTGACGGTCGAAACCAGTAGGATGAGGGACTGGAAGTTGTCTAGGATAAATGGGCTCTGTAGGGAAAGAATACGTTAGGACCCCCCATCCCATTGGTACAGAAGCTCACTATGGTTGGTGTATGTAATATACCGTCGCAAAACGCCGCTGGAAATAAGTCGCACATGCCATGAACATATTCCACGACCACAGCCTGAGCCGGAGCTTTAAGTCAGTTTCCTACTACATCCACCGGTATTACCAGATTTTATAGGATATAAGAAGAAAAAGAAGAAGGAAAAACCTACATAGCAACCCCCACCAACGCAAATACCACATACTCAAACGTTGAAGTTTCCCGCTTCACCCTCACCAAGGAGCTACTACCATCTTCATCGTCATCCCGACGGCGTTCCTGTGTTGTTATTTCGCTTTGCTCTGGCAACGGCTCATAGCTCTGTGCCCTACGGGGGCGAAGGAGCCTGTTGATTCTCTCCATTTTGGAAACTGTTGTGAAATTTTGCACGAATGAACCTGATGGTTGTTCGAGGTTCGAGGTTCACCGAAGTGCAATGATGCGGAACTGTACCTAATGCTCCTTCCTGAGCGAAACGCCAAGAGGATTGTCAGATCTCCGTATTGAGATGGGCTCATCCCTGTATGCTGCAGAACTAGTGTACAGTTAGCTGTAAGAGATCACAAGACAAGGAACATGAGATGAATCTGTGGTTGAAATTATTTAAAGTGAAGAGGGGGATTGTGAGCTGTGAGTTCTCTTCTCTACCATAGTATAAGGCTATGGTGTTACGCGTGACGTCCTGATTATTTACCCCCAATTTGTTAAATCCGCGTGTTTACGGATGTTTACCCTACACGAGCCAACCAGACTACTACACGAGAACGTCCGAACTTAGCCTTGACTCTCTGATCCGTGAACCCCAGCTTGGATAGTCTGGGGTTACCCTGAGCAGCAAGTGGTTAACATGAAAAGGATGCATGACCTTCAGCTAGCGATAGAAAGAACAACAGTAGAGCATTGCAAGCTATATCAAATCATAGTCTCGGTACATCAAATCAACTCAAAACTCAAAACTAAACCCCAGGCCACGTGACCCATATTTTTACCCTAGGATCCATCCCTTGATTATTAACTTTTGAACATCACCAGCCTGGGGTATGTTATGGGTGGTATTCTCCATCCTCGTCGCCTCCAGGCACTACAACATCCAACCTTATTCGCTTGTGTTGATGTTGCCCCGCCTGAGCCTGAGCCTCATTCCTCAACATCTCCGCAACATCACTGTCCAACTCATCCATCCCACCCATTTCATCGATCACCTCCCTCTTCCCAATTGGGCCTCCATTCAGAGCCGACAAAGTGGAGAATAGGTCCGGGCCTTCATACTGTGGGTACTCGTGCTGAGGAGCCGCGGCTTCTTCTTCGTAATCATCCATAGGAGGAGGTGTGAGAGCCTCAACCTCAGGCCTTTCGATTTCTTCTGGCGATTTCGAGGGTGTCGCACTTTCCCCCTCGCGCCCTCCATTGCCATTGGAGTCGAGACCACTAAGAATCTTATTCTCGACCTCACGCTTCATTTCGGTTGCTTTTGTACGCTTCATCGTGAGTTCATCGAGCTGTTGTTGCTCATTTGCCAATGCGGTCTTGTTTGTATCGAGGAGTAATTCGAGGTTTTTGATGAGCTCCGTTCTGGCAGTTATAGCGTCTTGTACCGCTGTATGTGCTGTATCCAGCGCCTTGAGCAGCTGGCTCAGACGGGCAGCATATACAGGTGGAGCAGGAATATTGTTCGACTCCATGTGCTTGTTGTATTCCATATTGGCCGATCCATAGGAGATAGTGGATGCAGATAGTTTCCCAGATAATGCTTGGTGGTTAGTGACAATCTGCTTGAGTTCCTGTGGAACTGCTGCGGCCCCACTCAGCCCACCACCGAGGATCCCCCCTCCAATCTTACGGCCAATACCTCCAATTGGCTTGCCCTTCTCAACAGCTATGAGATCCATGTCAGTATATATTATTTTTTTAATCAAAGGAAGCTTCCGTACCTTCCACACGAGCTTCAATTGCATTGAGAGTGTCATTATCAAAAATAAGCCTCTGCCTCCAGACCTGGACGACGCGCTTGACCTTTTGCTGAATATCTGGAGGGGCTTGGTAAGCCAACTCGGTAGCCTCAGCAATTATCTAACTTTCTTGTCAGTTTGTTTCTGTTGCTGGTGAGTAAGCGTTTCAACGTACCGGCGCGAATGCCTGGACAAAGTCTTCCCTCCTACGGGCTTTCGACTGCTGAACAACTTCTGTTGCAACCGGTTAGTATTCACCTTTGTCGGAGGCTCATGTGGGCAGGATACGTACCATTTGCAAGGTATACGAGGTTCAATTTCCTCTGGGCTGCCGACTCGCGCACCCGCTGAAGCCAAAGTTCGGCTGTGCGCTTCGCATACCGTCTAGAAGTCGCATCGCATGTTAGAGAGTCGCATGAAACACCAGTGGACAACAACAGATGCTCAGAAAATAGACTCTGAAGCAGAACAGAACGTACAAGAAAAGGGCGAAGGCATACCTATGGAACAGGACCCATTGCGCAATCGAAACAATACCCTCCTGTGTCTCATTCAACGCACTGAGCTTAGACAGCACAGTTTCATCAGAGTACGACATCGTTCCCCTTATCTGTAGCTCTGGTTACTTCTCGTGATGACCCCTTGTTTTCTTTTTCCACACCCTTTTAGAGACTCTAGCGGCGCCAAAGGCAGAATCAAGACAATTCTTTCAGCAAAAGATGGGCTGCTTCTGAGCTTCTAACTGTCCTGAACAAACAAGCGAACAGGCTGCTGTGCTACTACAGTTCAAGTTTTACCAACACGGCGTAGAATGCAATGCTGGCCAAATTCAATGTAGAGCTGTAGGAATAAGCAGAAGGGGGCAGGAAGTGTGGGGCAGTAAAGCGTATCCTCCACCAGATCCCGTGATGTCAGTCTACTACGGATTCTTCACTTAGACCAGCCTTGCTTGGTGAGATTGGATGAAGGAGAATGGGAACAAGGCACGCAAGGAGAGCGGAGGAGGGGAGGGCCTAATATATTTGGGTGCGCGGCGGCAGGGCCAAGCACTTCGGCAGAGTATGTAGCGCCAAGCCCGAGCCGAACAAGAGCAAAGCGGCTTACGTACGCAGCGCGCTGACACATGGTAGCTCTGGGGTTTATGGCTTATGTAAGATGTATAATAGAAGTGAAGGGAAGCAAGCAGGCAGCCAACATTGAGACCAATATACGTTCCATTCAGAGCATCAATCACCATCTCTAACCATTCACCCCTTCTGGCGTGAGTCCAGCCCCGATTCCTCCGTCGAAGCGTGTCACTGATTTCCCGAGGTGAAGACAACTGAGACAGCCATGGCATCCCACTTCCCCTCCATCGAAGATTTCGACCCTTCCATCGACGCTGCTGCCGGTGCCGGAGAAGGTGAGAACCTCGACTTCCTCCAGCGAGAACAGCAAGCCCTCGGCGACCTCTTCGACACTACCGACTCCTCTGCCTTCCCCGACCTGCTCAATACCGGAGACGCTGGCAATAACGCTACCAGCGAGTTTGAGAGATCGTATCCTGCATTGGACCATGACCAAGTACGGACATTATCAGCCCCGCCTAGCCCGAGGGCAGCTAGCTGACCACATGCAAAACCATAGAACCCAGCAGGGGTAATGGGTTCCACCCTCCCATACATGCCCTCCTTCGCCGCCTCCGCAAACCCCACGCCCCAACCCCCCCCCCACATCGATGACGAAGAAGAGCCCGAAGTCACCCGCGAGTGGCGTGAGCGAACTGCCCTCCGTATCGCCCACCAAGACGAGCAATCCGAGCGAAAGAAGAAGGAAAATATCGAGAAGGCCCGCCATGCCATTGATGATTTCTATGAGAACTACAACCTCAAAAAGGACAAGCTCATTGCCCAAACTAGGTACGAATTCGCTTTCCCTATCCATCAAGCAAAGTGACTTGCTCAATCTAACCTCCCATGTAGGAAGGAAGAAGAAGAATTCCTTGCTAATCGCGAGAACCCCTCGTTCGGTGGAACTACCTGGGAACGAATTGCGAAGCTGGTTGACTTGAGCGACAAGGGAGCTAAGGGTGGGAAATCCGATAAGACCAGGTTCAGGGAGATCTTGTTGAGCTTGAAGAAAGATGAGAGTGCCCCAGGTGCCAAGACGGTGGTGGAGTAAGGGTGAAGGCTGTCATTCTTACAGGCGCAGGGCGCGATATATTCTTGTCTTTAGTGCTTTTCATTATGTTGCTTATCTGGAGGTGTGGGTGGGGGCGGGTTGGGGATCGAAAACACGGTGAAGGTGTAGAAGTTGCCATGTGATGGAAAGAGATTTCCCCCTCTAATGATATCCTAAATAATTTACGAAGTACAATGATGGTGGTAGGCATCTGGGATTTTCTGTAGTTTAGCAGTATCTTTTTGTTATTTGAATTTGGATTACTACCCTTCTATGGATCTCATTTCAGGGTAACCTCTTCAGAGTTGGCCCGTCCAAACTAATCTATCTCATTTTTAGTATCTATACGTACAGAGTCACTACGGAAGTTACAATCAATGAACTATGTACAGAGGGAAGCTCTAGAAGTTAAAAGAAGCAATAACTTTAGGGAATAAATGTATATCGTGAATGACAGAAAAACGAAGAAAGGAGAGGAGGGCATAGTGCTAGATATCTATTTACAAAAAGCCCCAAAGGTGAGGGTAGTCACGTCCCAAAAAAACCCAAGTAATACATTCGCTAATTTTTTTCTTCCATCACCTCCCACTTCTTCTCGCCCGGCTTTGTCTCATAAACCCGACTTCCCCGCTCAGGTGATGGCGGTGATGCAACACCCACCTTATCCCTCTTCCTTCTCCTCTCGCTCTCTTCCTCATCTTCATCTTCATCAACCTCCTCCTCCTCTACCTGCTCCTCCAACTCCTCCCTCAGCCTCTCTTCCTCAATCTTCCGCTCCTCTTCTTCCCTCCTGACTTCCCGCTCTACCTCACTACGAGCTGGGATAGGGGCCTCATCACCCCCGCTAAGTTGCCACTCCATCAACCTCCTGAAATGCCCATCTTCCTTCGTACTCAACTCCCTGAATGTACCCTGCTCGGCGACCTTCCCATCCATACCCAGAACGATGATTGTATCGCTGCGCTTAATCGTGCTGAGCCTATGGGCAATAGAAATCGTCGTACTTGTCCCACGCATAAGGCGTCCAAGAGCCTCATTGACCAAAGTTTCAGACTCAGCGTCTAAAGCAGAGGTAGCTTCATCCAAAATCAGAATATCCGGGTCCTTTAGCAACGCCCTAGCAATCGCAATTCGTTGTTTCTGTCCACCACTAAGCATAGCTCCCCTAGCGCCCACTGAGGTCTCAAGACCCTCAGGAAAGTCGCCGATAAAGTTACAATTCGCCCTTCTTGCCGCACGGATGATATCTGTACGAGAGGCTTTGGGGACTCCATAAGCGATATTTTCCGCGATAGTTCCAGAAAACAGAACAGGTTCTTGTGCGACGACACCGATTCGGCGGCGAAGGGATTTGAGGTTCATTGTTTTGATGTCCATGCCGTTGATTTTGATTGAGCCTAATGTGGGATCGTAGAAACGTAGTAAGAGGGAGGAAATTGTAGATTTTCCTCCACCAGATGGACCTACTATAGCCACATTGGTGCCTGGCGGTACGGAGAACGTGAGATCCTCGAAGATGTTGACTGCAGGCCGGGTTGGGTAGCTGAAGAAAACACCCTCGAAGGAAATGACGCCACGAGCGGATTCAATTTTGGTACCAACTGTAGCCGGGATACTGGGCTTCCTATCTTGAAGCTCGAACAATCGACTTGCAGCACCAACCCCCTTCATAAGTTCGGAATAAAAGCTTGATAGGCCAAACAAACTCGATCCAGCATATGCGGTATACCTTGATAATGTCAATAATCAGCCTCTCCTGAGACGTGATACATAAGGCGTACTCACATGAGGAAAGATGTAAGTTCACCAATGCTTATTATGCCATTCACAACCTGTTGCGTACCAATATACAAAATCGCGATTATTGTCATATTACCTATTAAACCGGTCTGTGTTTCTCCCACATCCATCAGTTCAGTTACTTTACCGGGGAATATATTGTGACACTCACCGTACTAAAGAATGTAGCGCTGACCAAAGCCTCACGCTTTCCAAGCTCAAATATTTTCCTTACTTGACGATTGTACCTTGACACTTCCTGAATCTCACCAGCAAAAGCCTGTGACGTCTTGACATTGGACAAACGCTCTTCGGCAATCTTCGACAATGTACCCAAGTTGCGTTGTATTTTCCGAGACAGGTTACGAATGGAGCGGCCATAGACAAAGGCGATCACTGCAATTGGTGGGAACATGACAGTCAAGAGTGCCTATATAGCCCATCATTAAGGCCCATCGTCAGGTAAGATTACTAGCAAACGCCCACTTACAGTCAGCTTAAGGGACACATAAGCCATCAATCCTAGACCAGCAGTACCCGTAACCAATGCCCTCAACCCATCAGAGATGTTCTGAGTTATTGATTTTCCAACGATGATGGTGTCAGAGGAGAGCCTGGAGATCAAATCGCCTACACGGTTTGCGTCGAAAAATTCTGCATTCTGGATATAGGTCTTCCGGAAGAGCTGGGATCGAAGCCTTGTTACTATTCTTTCACCGACGATTCGAAGCATAATAATTCTTCCATAGTTGCACGCAGCACCAATGGCCATAACCTGTGGGACAGTATGAGCGGGGTTGAGGTCATCGTAAGCCGAGATAGACTCACAGCAGCCAAGGCAGCATAAAAATGAGGAGGTGTCAAGCCAAAAAGAAGCCCGTCGGTATTCTTGGTAGCCATATCGAGGATTTTGCCAATGGAGAACCTGTGCACCAAAATTCAGTATCGTTACATAGACCATCATTTAGACTAAAAGAGTGACTTACGGAACAGACATGGTGACAGCCGAGGAGAACAGTAACAGCACAAAAGCACCTACAGGCCCAATCCGTCAGCACTTCATACTCGCCTTTGCAACTGTATTCCCCATGGCCAGAAGAGTAACATACCTGACAGCCATTTGGCTTCCGGTCTGGCAATTTTGATTAATCGAATAATCTCCCCTACCCCGGCTTTCCCGTTGATGTTGGGGCCTTCCTTCCGCAGTCTTGCACTCAGATTCACTTGTGCCGCTTTCGACGCCTTCTCAGACTTTTCGAAGCCCTCCACATCCGCAGCCTTATCATCTATGACTGCGGGGTTCTGACTCTCATCGAGCTTCTTTTTGAAATCCCTCAATGGCTTTGTAGTACTCAAATACCGCAAAACTCCCCTTGGTGTCTGTTTCGGAGGAAAAAAATTTGACTCCAGCAATGCGGTAGTACGTCGCAGCTGGGCCTGCGGCCGAAGAGCCGAAAAGTCCTGACATTGTGGTATAAATGACGAAACATGAAATGGGGTTGACTGTTCAAGTGACGCCTTGCAGGTGGTACTCCGGAGGACTGAGGATGCCGACCGGGAGAGGGTTGACAGAGTCGTTAATGAGCGCATCACATGGGATCCCTAGGAGCGCTCTCTTCTCTGCACCCACAGAGGTAGCACTCAAGACTATGCTCTCAAAATAGCAATGCGGTCAAGCTCCCCGTCTAGGGCTGTGGGGTGTAGTTCTGTGATGCTAATTGACCTTTTTGTAACAGCGAATGAGTGACGAGATACCAGGTACAAGATGACAACGTTTGTCCGGTTGCTTGTGTTACCCTCCCACGCCCTGCAGTAGGCCGTTTTACTTTTTGTATCCCAAATTACAGCTGCGAGCCAGGGATTATTCAGAAAAAGAAAGAAAATATAAATAAATGCGAGCAAGATGTATGGACCAAAAGCTCGAGAATCTCGGTACGTTAGGACTTGTCCGGGATTTCTGGTGGGGGGGTGTTCCGGGGGTGGAGCATTGAGGTCTTAGCTAGTCGGCATTTGCATTGGGCACTCCCCACGAGCCACCCCCACTCCCCACCGGGGAATGCCCTCTCAAGCCATTGAATTGCTTCCACGTTCCGGCGTCCGATATTCCGAGCCTCCTCACTTCGTGCCCCCGCTACAGCTGGGCCGAATCTCTCTCACGTCGCCGGTACAATCTATCTTGCTTCTGGCTACGTCGACTAGCTATACCCACATGCCAGCATATTGTCTGTCCGATCGGAATTAGAAACAAAACCGAAGTACGACAGGGATGGGGGCGTGGGGTCGTGTGTCGACAAGTCCCGCCACAAGGCTTGGGACAAGCTGTCTTCATATTGACGTATCTCAGGCCATTTGACGACGGCACTCCTCCCCACTATCTGGTGGGGTTGGAATATCTCACAGAGCAAGATGGGTCCAGCGGTGCAGAGCAACTGACGATGCAGAGATAGGGCGGGTTACTCTATTTTTATTACATCAACCTTAAAAACGTGCGTTTATATCCAGCCATTTCCCATGACCGGCCGCGGACCGGCTTTGTTCAGATACAGACTGCCTTAAAAGCAACATCAGTGCAGAAACGTCCAGCTGGCGAGATCTCGCCCTGTGATTAGTATTTGTATTTAGCGGTATCTGGCTGTCATGCTGGGCCGGGGCCTGCCAAGAACGATGGACCCGCAGATTGTGAGATGCTCGCCCTGCCGCAGACTACAGTAGTGCGATAGCTTGACGCAATAGCAGGGTAGAGGAGGAATAGAGTGCCCTGGGTGGTTCCAGGCATGTCTTGATTTCCCACGACGTAGCGAGACACGGAAGTTAGCCGTGGACATGATTTATATGGACGGCCCGATAGGACGACGGTGATAGGGTTGCTCCTATGCTCCCGCTGACTCCAACCGTGCATTAATTTGTGGATATCTCTCCAAGCCTCCACTCTACTTTCTCTTACATATCGAATTCCCAGCACCCCAGTCTCGAAACACAAATTCAACCCTCAACCCCAAAGCCCATTCCGGCAAAGCAGATTCACCTAAATCACTAGTTGACGTTCGAAACGCACATACATACAGAAGTCTAAGTAAGTAGCGACTTGCATAGAGTAGAAACCTGAGCCCCCCCCACCTGTCCCCCTCAACCCCTCCCCCCACCCCGCCAACACCCTTCTTCCCCAGATACACATATATAGAAGCATCCTCCACTAACGCCCTTTTTGTCCTCATTTCTATCCTCGACCTCAGAGGACCCTGTGTACTACTCCCAACGGCCGTCGTTCCATAGCTCCGGAATCCACATAAACAAGAAACTGCAAAAATGGTCGACTACTCAAAATGGGATAGGTACGTTTCATGGGTCTCAACCATCCACAACAGTCACAAGAGAATAAGGCACTCAAGGCTTAAAAAGTGCAAGCAATCTGACACCTACGAGTCCAGGCTCGAGTTGTCTGACGACTCGGACATTGAGGTTCACCGTACGTCGAATCTTGTGACACGATGATAGGTTACAAAGGCTCCTAGGAGCCCCGTATGTTGTTTGTTTGTTGACAGAACGCCCTTGAGCTGACTTGAGGCCCTTCTGCCGCTTCTCCAGCAAACGTCGATAAACGCTCCTTCATCCGAGCCAAGCAGCGGATGATCCACGAAGAACGACAGAAGAGAAAGATACAGATCGAGGATCTTAAAGCCCAACGCATAATCAACGATGAGCTTCTCAAGAGGATCACCGCCCTGATCGAGACACTCGAGAGGAAGGCAGAGAATGTCGGCAGCGCCGAGGAGCAGGTCTTCAAGACCATGATGGAAATCACCGTCAATTCCCAAGCAAATGACAAGGCGCCGGCACTCTCCCACTACCAAAACCCAAAGACCAAGGATCCCCAGCCGACCTACACGCAGATGATGGCTAGCCTCGTTGACCAAGTTAAGAAAGAGGTGGATGAGTCCAACGAGGAGGACCGGTGGAAGGCTTTCCTGGCTGCCTTCAAATCCCACCATGCACAGTTAACGAAGCTTCAAGCCGATGCCGCGGCGGAGCAAGCAAAGCTAGAGAAGGAGGAAGCTTCGAAAATCACCTCAGAAAATATTCACGACGGTTTCAACTCTGGTTATGTCAACAAGTCTGCATTGGCGGCGGACAATAAGAAACCAGCGAGCAAGGTGGCAGCCGTTGAGCAAATCAATCCAAATGCCAAGAGTCAGCGAGAGCTGGCCGGTGAATTTGTGTCCTCTGGGGCAGAAGCCGATGTTGAAGAGGAGGATGAATCTGAGGCGGACGGCAATATTAGGCCCACTGCCGTTGGATATCAATTTGCAAAGATCAAAGTTGGGGACTATAGGAAGTGCTTAGAGTTCATGACTCAGAACCCGAATGTTGTTACTGAAAAGGAGGAGAACGGGCTATTAATTGAGGCATTCAATTCTCAAATGGCTGGGAAAGACGCATATGCACAGCAATGTGTTCACCAGGCACTCCTACTTCAATATTGTAGGCAACTTGGCCGTGATGGGGTTGGACTGTTTTTCAAGAGGTACGTTTAATCCGCCACCCCTTATAATACCAAATACTGAGAAATAGATAAGAATTACCACCAAGGGCCACCAAGCACAACAAGTTTTCCATAAGGATGTCAAGGAGACATACGAAAAGCTCCGCAACCGCGCTCGTGAGCTTGCTGAGGAACGGGCTAAAAACCCAGAGGGAGCCGGCGTTGAGACAATTCAATTGCAAGCTGTTGAGCCAGGAACATCCATTAATATACAAGTCCCGCCATCCAATCACGAAGACCCGGCTGTCCAGCATGCTCGCAAAATTTTTGAGAGCTTCCCACCGGGCTTACAGAGGGCATTAGAGAGCGGCAACTTAGATGAAGTCAACAAGGTGCTTGGAAAGATGAGTGTGGAGGAGGCGGAAGAGGTGGTGGAGAAGTTGGGTGAGGTGTGTAAATTCTTCCCGCATCAAAATACGGCAGATCACAATTGTGTTGGAGGTCTACAAGATATGTGCTAACTCTAATGTGACTCTATAATGTTTAGGGCGGTATGCTTTCCCTAGAGCAAGGCATCATTGATGGCACCACAGAAGAAGGCCGAGCAAAGATTGAGGAGCTTGAGAAGGCCGCTGCTGCGAGAAAGGCTGCTGAGGAATCTGGGGAGATGCAAGACATTTATGAAATCGACGAGGATGATGATGGTGACCTGCCTATTGAGGGTTATCAAGTTGAACCTGTTGTTGAGGGGAAAGGTAAAGGACCAGAGCATTAGCTTGACATTTTCTTTGTACTTCTTTACATGAATTTTTTTTTCTTTTTTGTTTACGGGGAAGTGCCTGCGCATTGAGGGCAGTTGAGAATCGATACGTGGTTGCATATAATAATGCTGCAGTAGGGTGATTCTGCCATTTAAATCTTGAGAGATCGACAGGGTTGCGGAGTCGGGTCGTGACGTGCGTTTTATTTCCGTAGGATTTTTGACGAGCCCTCCAATTGCGTTCACGCTTTAAGGCATACTGATAGTGGTGGGGTGGGGATCGGAGCAAGGTGGGTGGGGGCAGTGTGCTGCATAACCTTTACAGTTGTCGGAAACCTCCGTTGTGACGTGAGTTAGGAATCCAAGCATTGCGCGACATGACTCGAGGCAGATTATTTTGTATGGCTGTCCACCGGTTGCAGCAGCTTTAGCTATGATGACCACATTCAGAGGTAGGGTACTGTCGAGAGTATGTTGATTCAGACTGATATAGACGATGGCAACACGATGTAGCTACCAAGACGGTCGCGAAGCGCAAACAAGAGCAATGGTACTGAACCCGGAGAGCCTAGGGCTAAACCCTCCAAACATTCAACGAGTACAAAATGAAAAAAGCAAGCCCAGTACACCAGAGTATTCCCCTCACTTATGCCACATGGGAGCAACCCTTCAACCCGCTTGCAGTGACCCTTCCACACAAACTCCTAATTCTATTTACTTCTGCATCATGAGCTGGACAAATTCGTTGTCTATGATGTGTATGTCAGTAAGTGAAAGCAAGTTTAAGATGAAAAGGTAGGCGAGGACGTACAGTCGATCCTTCCATCACCATCCTGATCAGCCTCCCTGATCATCTCATCAACCTCATCATCTGTGAGCTTCTCACCGATGCTGGTCATGACATGCCGCAACTCAGCAGCAGAGATGAAGCCGTTGTTGTCACGGTCGAACACCTTGAATGCCTCCCTGATCTCCTCTTCGGAGTCGGTGTCCTTCATCTTGCGAGCCATCATGGTAAGGAACTCTATGAGCGACCAGTAAGAACCCGTATATTCTCTGGCATATTGTCCAGTGGTCACGTACCTGGGAAGTCGATTGTTCCATTGTTATCGGCGTCAACCTCGTTGATCATGTCTCGGAGCTCAGCCTCTGATGGGTTCTGACCCAAACTTCGCATGACGGTACCCAACTCCTTGGTGGTAATTTGTCCTGCCATAGGTCACTGTTTTTTAGCATGCTGGACCGGCCCGTTGCTACTCATATGATATTCACCCATCTCTATTGTGCATTGCAGCCGTGCATTACACTCGAGAAAAATGGAAAGGAATAATACGAGTGGAGCTGAGACATACCATCACCATCTTTGTCCTGTACATATCGGACGGTTAGGCACAGGTATTTAATATATAAACAAAGCGAGTAAATAGCAAAGAGGAAGAACCTACAAAGAGGGAGAACGCCTCCTTGAACTCGGAAACCTGGTTCTCAGTCAAAGAATCGGCCTGCGAATATATTTGGTCAGATAAGAAGATTTCGTTGATAACCTCCGCCGATCGAAAAGGAGGGGAAACTTGAATGTGGCGGCTCACCATTGTAAATAAATATAAACGGAAGAAAAGTAGGTATTTGATGCAAGTTTGTGTGATGAGAGGTCTTCGTGAAGTGCTCTGGAGGCAAAAGGAGCTGTTGGCGGTTATATTCAGGAGAAGGGGGAGAGTTTAGTAGGCCAAAAGAGGATTAAGGTTGAAGAGGGGAACAGTACACGAGGGGAACGACCACGCAGGTGGGGGTTATGGCTGGTACGCTAGCGTCGCGATCAGCACAACCAGACTAGATCAGCACTTACATCAATGTCATACGAATGCGGACAAGCTTAAGCCCTATGGAATAGCACTCACGTGACTGAATGCGCATCCCACTGTTAGTCAGCCCTATGGCTTGGAGAGGTACCATTTCAATTAAACAAATCCCTTCGTCTCAGCAACATACATTTCAGCCTCAGCTCTCCCAAACTCCGCCTCTCTTCACTCAGCAGATGAACGTTGTTTCTGATGTGGCGAGATAGAACGAACCTGTATGGCACACCAATCCGATTGATCGTGCAGCAGAGCTTGTTCTCGATCCACAAACAGAGAGCTAACATAATGCACTGCCTCCTAGCTACATATCCTACCGTCAATCATATTCCCACCACCCTGTGAAACGCCCCCGCTTTAGTGGTTCCAATAGGTTTGACAGCTCCGTATCTGAGGACCGCCGGGGCCTTCTCTCCTCAGACCAGGATGACGACAACTCAGGGGATGCAGTAATCGAAATGGACCTCCTCCCACCTCGCTGGGTGGATGTGTCGGACGAGGTCAATGAGATCTTAGCATCGATCAAGAAGAAGTCCGTGAAGCTAGATCAGCTCCACCAGAAGCATGTACTCCCTGGATTTGACGATAAGACGGCGGAGGAGGGGGAGATTGAGCGGTTGACAACAGAGATCACAACCATGTTTCATCAGTGCGGAAATGCAATAAAGAAGGTGGAACGTTTAGCGAAGCAAGGGGGGATTACGAGTCAGGCTGAGGAAGCTATGAGTAGGAATATCCGGATCTCATTGGCAGCAAAGGTGCAGGAGGCTAGTACTGCTTTCAGGAAGAAGCAGTCGGCATATCTGAAAAGTGATTATTTACGCATACTGAATTTCCGCAAATGTAAATGCTAACACCTTGCAGAGCTTCGGAGCCTTCAGGGCGCGGCCGGATCAATAGAACGGGCCAATTCTCCCTCTGTGCCATCCTTTCTACAGGACGAAGAAGCCGACGTTTCCTATTCTCAGTCAATGCTTCAGCAGCAATCGGCTACCCTTACCTCCAATGATGCTGTAATCAACCAGCGGGAAAGAGAGATCACCGATATAGCAAAGGGGATTATTGAGCTCGCAGATATTTTCAAGGAGCTGCAAACTATGGTGATTGACCAAGGAACTATGTTGGATAGGATTGACTATAACATCGAAAATATGGCTGTACATGTTAAAGCTGCTGAGGAAGAGCTCGTCCAGGTTTGTTTCGTCCTTTCTAGCACTATGCTCCCTAATAATTACATATATGGTGTTAACATGAGACTTAAGGCGTCGCGAACACAAAAAAACACCACAAAAAGGAAAATTATTCTACTCTTAATCTTAATCATTTTTGGCGTGATAATACTTCTCATTATTAAACCTCGGGACCATAGAACCCCGCCGATATCGCCACTACCAGATACGCCAATTCATCGACCCCCGCCTGAGGAGCCTCCTGTTTCGGAGCGACCAGAAAACCCATTTGGAAGAATGCGGGGAGTGCAGCGGAGAGAAGCATGAAAAACCGAAAAGCAGAATATCTGATTTTTTGTCATTACCTGGCATAGAGGCGTTCATGAGGTTAATAATCCTGTTTATCTGCGAGGCTTCGCCCCCCGCTAGCTCACTATTATTGTATAATAATATCCCATAGTGTCTTTTTCTGCTACATATCCAGCTTCTTTAGTTTGCCCCATTTTCCTTTTCTCTGAACAACCTCTGTTTTCACTTATGTATTTTGATATCCCCAGGACCAGATGCAATAGACGCAGACAGTTTCTATATTAGATTAGGAATACAGAGATTTTGGGCTCGCCTTGTCTCGTATGCGTAGCTGCAACGGCAGGACCGCTAGCTTGGGGCAAGAGATGATTTACAGGGTGTTTAAAGTTCAACAACGTGAAGGCATCAATGCGAGATATACAACTATCTCAAATCGCTGGGAAATAACCTGATGGACAGGCCAAATTAAAATTGCTGACTAAATTATATCACATGACAGCCAAGTATGGTTATAAATTCAGACATTCATTTATATTAACGACGTCTATATATGACTAGCTACCACTACCTATCCCTCGAAAATAATATCAACGTTAACTAGATTAAGGATACCTAACATCCCCTCTATCCCTGGGCCCATAAACTTTCTCGGCTGGCTCAGTTCCCCCCTGAATTCGAAATCCACACACAATATTTTACCATCTAAGACTACATCTTCGCCTCAGTGCC
>Ga0307511_10002002_pt1 | contig 21396 bp, 23 predicted proteins | sample 13_EM_MG_FD_200266 | JGI IMG/M metagenome (GOLD analysis project Ga0307511, IMG submission 200266) | Populus trichocarpa ectomycorrhiza microbial communities from riparian zone in the Pacific Northwest, United States - 13_EM | ecosystem: Host-associated > Plants > Roots > Unclassified | place...
CTGGCGGCGTTGACCACGTGGCTGTCGTTCGGATTGCTGGCCGTGTCCAGCACCCCCGCGGTGAGCAATTTCGGGTTGTCGGTGAGCCTCGGCCTGGCGTTCAGTTTCATCCTCGCGCCGTGGGCCGGACGGCAGATGCAGGCGACCACCGTCGCGGAGTCGGCAGCGTGATGGTCGTGCTGTTCTGGGCGATGGCCCTGGCGCTGTTCGCCGTGGCCACGCGTGTCGGGCGCCACTTCGGTTTGATCCCGATCGTCAGCCAGTTGTTGCTGGCCACCGTCGGTTTGCCGCTGCTGATGTATTTCTGGATCGAACCTCAGTGGCACTTGAGTGGCGCGACGCTGGTCGCACCGATCTGGCTGAAAAACCTCTACAGCCTGAGTTTCGCGTTGTTGCTGGGCTACATCCTCAGCGACGTGATCGACCTGCGCCTGGACCGCCAGAGCCTGAAAATCGCCCTGCCGAGTTTCTGCATTCCGTTCGCCGGCGGGCTCGCGACAGCGATCTGGCTGCTGCCACCACAGCCGTGGATCAGCTCTCTGGCGGTCGGCCTGTTGTTCGCCATCACCGCGATTCCGGTGTTGTACCTGTACCTTCGGCATATCGATTACCCGGTCGCCGCCACTCGCCGTCTGGTGCAAACCGCGATCCTTATCGACCTCACGTGCTGGACGCTGTTCGCCATCGCCCAAGGCAGTCTGCACCTGAGCAGTCTGCTGCTGCCACTGGCCGGCGCGTGCCTGCCCGTGCTGCTGCGAGTTATCGGTTTGCGCCAGCCACGGCTGTACAGCGGCTGTTTCTTCGCGCTGCTGGTGGTGGCCGAGCACTACAAACTCAATGCGCTGATTTTCGGCATCGGTTACTTGTTGTGCATGGCCGCGCTGAAAGTGCCGCTGGTGCTGCCAATGCCGGCGGTGTGGCTGAATCGCCTGCAGACCTGGATCGCGATCCCGTTGATCCTGACGTTCGGCATCGTGCAGATCAACGTCCACAGCGCCATGGACAGCCTGAGCTGGATGCAACTGGCCGCGCTGCTGTTGTTGCCGATTGCCAGCAAACTGCTGGGCAACTGGCTGGGACTTGGCTGGGCCGGCGCTTCGTTTGCGGGCGCCAGCCGCTGGCGCGAAAGTGTGCTGCTGAACATTCGCGGCTTGAGCGAGATCGTCTTTCTCAACCTGCTGCTGCAACAACACCTCATCAGCCCGCCGCTGTACTTTGCGCTGATGCTGATGGGCCTGATCGCAACACTGCTGCCGGCATTGGCTGGCATGCACCGAATCCCTTTGAAAGCTGCCGTCCCGGCAAGGAGCCCCCATGCCAACCGTTGAAATGGAACGTCGTCAGGTAGTGATCATCGGTGCCGGTCCGTCGGGCGCCATCGCCGCCGCGCTGCTCAAGCGCAAGGGGCATGATGTTCTGGTGATCGAACGCCAGCATTTCCCACGGTTCTCCATCGGCGAAAGCCTGCTGTCGCACTGCCTGGATTTCGTCGAAGAAGCCGGCATGCTGGAGGCAGTGAACGCGGCCGGTTTCCAGCTGAAAACCGGTGCGGCATTCGCCTGGGGCGAGCAGTACAGCGCCTTCGATTTCGGCGACACCTTCAGCAATGGCAAGCCGACCACATTTCAAGTCCAGCGCGCCGATTTCGACAAACTGCTGGCCGATCAGGCCGCGCTGCAAGGTGCGGAAATCCGCTACGGTGAAGCGATCGTCAGCGTCGATGTCGATCGGGCAAAACCGCTGCTCGGCGTGCAACGCGAGGACGGCAGCGAGTACCGCGTCGAAGCGGATTTCATGCTCGATGCCAGCGGCTACGGCCGCGTCCTGCCGCGCTTGCTCGACCTTGAGGCACCGTCGAATTTCCCGGTGCGCCAAGCGGTGTTCACCCACGTCGAAGACCACATCGACCACCCGGGTTTCGACCGCACGAAAATCCTCGTCACCACCCATCCGACTCAACGCGATGTCTGGTTCTGGACCATCCCGTTCAGCAACGGCCGCTGCTCGGTGGGCGTGGTCGCGGCGGCGGAGCATTTCGCCGGTCGCGGAGAGAATTTGGACGATTGCCTGCGCGGTTTCATTGCCGAGACGCCGAGCCTCAGCGGCGTGTTGAACAACGCTGTGTGGGATACGCCGGCGCGCACCATCGGCGGCTACTCGGCCAACGTCAAAACCCTGCACGGCCCGGGCTTTGCGCTGCTGGGCAATGCGGCAGAGTTTCTCGACCCGGTGTTCTCCTCCGGCGTGACCATCGCCATGCGTTCGGCGAGCATGGCCGCTGCTGTGCTGCACCGACAACTGCAAGGTGAACGTGTCGACTGGCAGACCGAGTTCGCCGCACCGCTCAAGCGCGGCGTCGACACCTTCCGTTGCTACGTCGAAGGCTGGTACGCCGGGACGTTCCAGGACGTGATTTTCCATCCGGACAGTTCCCCCGATATCCGCCGCATGATCAGCTCGATCCTCGCCGGGTATGCCTGGGATGAGCGCAACCCATTCGTCGCCGAACCGAAACGCCGGCTGCGGATGCTGTCGGAACTCTGTGCAAGGGATGCCACATGAGCTACTTGAGCGACAACTACGTCGAGGAAACGCGCTTCGGGTTCTGGTTCCTGCGCAGCCACACCTGGCAACACCATGTGCTGCGCGTCGCGATCAATGATCTGCGGAGCCTGTTCAGCGAACCTTTGCCAGCCAATCCGGTGTTGCTGGATGCCGGTTGCGGTCAGGGCAAGTCGTTCCAGTACCTGCGCCAGACCTTCTCGCCACAGCGCCTGATCGGTGTGGACGCCGACCCGCACAGCCTCGACCTGAGCGGCGAAGAAGCCGCCCGTCAGGGCATGGAAGTGGAGTTGATCGGCAGCGACTGCGCCACGCTGGCCGTGCCGGATGCCAGCGTCGATCTGCTGTTCTGTCACCAGACCTTCCATCATCTGGTGGAACAGGACAACGCGCTCGCCGAGTTCTACCGGGTGCTCAAGCCGGGCGGCTATCTGCTGTTCGCCGAATCCACCGAGGCTTACATTGATACCTGGGTGATTCGCTGGTTGTTCCGCCATCCGATGCACGTGCAGAAAAGCGCCGCGCAATACCTCGACATGATTCGTCGCCAGGGCTTCGAATTCGGCCCGCACAACGTGTCTTATCCGTATTTGTGGTGGAGCCGCGCCAAGGATTTCGGCCTGCTTGAACGCTGGGGTTTGCGCCCGCCGAAACCCTTTGGCCAACGGGAAGAAACCCTGGTCAATGTGGTGGCGCGCAAACCGCTTGAAGGTGGGGTGTGATGTTGATTGTCAGTGGCTCAAAGTGCGGCCCATGTGGGAGCGAGCCTGCTCGCGATAGCGGCGGGTCCGTCAACATTAATGTCGACTGTGCTGGCGTCATCGCGAGCAGGCTCGCTCCCACAGGTTATGCGGTGTTAATGCGATTTCTGCTTATCGGCGCGGTCCTGCTGCTATCCGCCTGCGCAAGTAAAGCACCACTGCCCGAGCAAACCCCGAACCTGCCGTTGCCACAGCAATTGCACATCCAGCGTCTGTTGGACGGTCAGCGTCAGGACTGGGTGCTGGTGATCGCGCGTGAAGGCCCGGGCATTCGCTGGTCGATGATGGATTTGCTGGGCATTCCACAAGCCCGTCAAAAACTGATCGACGGCCAATGGCAGGCGGACGGCCTGCTGCCGCCCAATCCGGAAGCCCGAGCGCTGTTCGCCGCGTTGCTGTTCGCGCTGACGCCCAAGGATGAATTGCACGGCAACTATCCTGACGCCTGGCAGCATGGCGCACAGCGATCCTTGCCGGAACACTGGGAAGTCCGTTATTCACAACCGCTGAGCTTTGAATTGAAACTGCCCAAAGGTCCGATGTATCAAGTCACGCCCCTGAGCGGTGAGACGCCATGACCGCTTACCTCAACGCCCTCGGGCTGATCTGCGCCCTGGGCCGCGACAAACGCGAAGTCGCGCGCAACCTGTTGGCCGGCGATTGCTCCGGCATGCGCAGCGAGTCTGGCTGGGTGCCGGAACGTTCGTTACCGGTGGCCGCGGTGCGTGGTGCACTGGCGCCGATCCCGACGGAACTGGTGAAGCAGAGCAGCCGTAACAATCAGTTGTTGCTGGAAGCCGCGCTGCAAATCCGCGACGACATCGATCAAGCGATCCAGACCTACGGCCGCGACCGCATCGGCGTGATCCTCGGCACCAGCACGTCCGGGATCGATGAAGCCAGTCACGGCCTGGCCCATTACATCCGCGAACATCAGTTCCCGGACTATTACGACTATCAGCAGCAGGAACTGGGGGCGCCGGCGAATTTCCTTGCCGACTGGCTGCAACTCAGCGGCCCGGCCTATGTGATTTCCACCGCCTGCACCTCCAGCGCCCGAGCGTTGATGAGTGCCCAGCGCCTGCTGGATCTGGGCCTGTGCGACGCGGTGTTGTGCGGGGGTGTCGACAGTTTGTGCAAACTGACCCTTAACGGGTTCTCGGCGCTGGAAGCGGTGTCCGAACAACGTTGCAACCCGTTTTCGGTGAACCGCAACGGCATCAACATCGGCGAAGCGGCGGTGCTGTTTCTGATGACAAAACGTGCTGGCAACAAGCAGTCGATTGCCCTGCTCGGCAGCGGCGCCAGTTCCGATGCGCACCACATTTCGGCGCCGGAACCGACTGGCCGTGGCGCCCTGCAAGCGATGCGAAAGGCCCTGGGTCGCGCGCATCTGCAACCCGAGCAGATCGGTTACCTGAACCTGCACGGCACCGCCACGCAACACAACGACGCCATGGAAAGCCTGGCGGTGTCGGCATTGTTCCCGGCCGGCGTGCCGTGCTCTTCGACGAAACCGATGACCGGCCATACCCTCGGCGCGGCCGGGGCACTCGAAGCGGCGTTCTGCTGGTTGAGCCTGAGCGCAGACAACCACGGGCACGCGCTGCCACCCCATGTCTGGGACGGCAAACCCGACCCGGACCTTCCGTCCCTGAACTGGGTGACCCCGGCCGATCGCCTGGCGTCCATTGCACCTCGCTACCTGATGAGCAATTCCTTTGCCTTCGGTGGCAATAACGTCAGCCTGATTATCGGAGACGCCCCATGATTGACTGGCCGCTCGCCGAACTGCTGCCGCACGCTGGCGACATGATCCTCATCGATCAGATCCTCGCGTTCGATGACGAGCAGATTCACACCCGCCTCACCGTCAAGCCCCATGGCCTGTTCAACCGGCCCGACGGCAGCCTGCCGGCATGGGTCGGCATCGAACTGATGGCCCAGAGCGTGGCCGCCTACGCCGGTTGCCATGCGCGCCAGCGAGGCGATGCGGTGGAGCTGGGTTTCCTGCTCGGCACCCGTAAATTCGAATGCAACGTCGAACATTTCCCCGCCGGCACCGAGCTGACCATCCACGGGATACGTTCACTGGAAGACGACAACGGCATGGGCGTGTTCGAATGCCACATCAACGCCCCCGGCATTCACGCTACCGCTCGTCTGAACGTGTTTCGTCCACCTCAGGCGGCTCAATATCTTCATGAAACCCCACAAAGCTCTTCACAAGGGACGCAGGCATGACTGAATCCGTACTGGTCACCGGTTCCAGCCGTGGCATCGGCCGCGCCATCGCCTTGCGCCTGGCTCAGGCCGGGCATGACATCGTGCTGCATTGCCGCAGTGGCCTGGCTGACGCCGAAGGGGTGAAGGCCGAAATCCAAGCCTTGGGCCGCCATGCACGCGTCCTGCAATTCGACGTGTCCGACCGCGCCAGCTGCAGAGCCATTCTCGAAGCCGACGTAGAGAGCCACGGCGCCTATTACGGCGTCGTGCTCAACGCCGGCCTGACGCGTGACGGTGCTTTTCCGGCGCTGAGCGAGGATGATTGGGACGTGGTGATGCGCACCAACCTCGACGGTTTCTACAACGTGCTGCACCCGGTGATGATGCCGATGATCCGTCGTCGCGCCGCCGGGCGAATCGTTTGTATCACCTCGGTTTCCGGTTTGATCGGCAATCGCGGGCAGGTCAATTACAGTGCCTCCAAGGCCGGTTTGATTGGCGCGGCAAAAGCGTTGGCGATCGAACTGGGCAAGCGCAAAATCACCGTCAACTGTGTCGCCCCCGGCCTGATCGACACCGCCATGCTCGACGAAAACGTGCCAGTGGAAGAACTGATGAAAATGATCCCCGCACAACGCATGGGCACCCCGGAAGAGGTGGCCGGCGCGGTGAATTTCCTGATGTCGGCGGAAGCGTCGTACATCACCCGGCAGGTTCTGGCCGTCAACGGAGGCCTGTGCTGATGAAGCGCGTCGTCGTCACCGGCATGGCCGGCATCACCTCACTGGGCAGCGATTGGGAAACCATCGCCGGCAACTTCGCCGCCAACCGCAGCGGCATCCGCCGGATGGACGAGTGGGATCGTTTCACCGAACTCAACACGCGCCTGGCCGGGCCCATTGATGATTTCAAAGTGCCGAGCCACTGGACCCGCAAGCAACTGCGCAGCATGGGCCGCGTCTCGCGCCTGGCCGTCGGCGCGGCGGAACAGGCGTTGGCCGATGCAGGTTTGCTGGGTGACCCGTCGATCAAGGACGGGCGCATGGGCGTCGCCTGCGGCTCATCCACCGGCAGCACCGACGAGATCAAGGCATTCGGCAACATGTTGCTCAACTCGGTGGCCGAAGGCCTGAATGCCAACTCCTACGTGCGCATGATGCCGCACACCACGGCGGCAAACATCAGCATCTTCTTCGGCCTCACCGGCCGATTGATTCCGACCTCCAGCGCCTGCACCAGCGGCAGCCAGGGTATCGGTTATGCCTACGAGTCGATCAAGTTCGGCCGCTTGCCGCTGATGCTTGCCGGCGGCGCCGAAGAACTGTGCCCTACCGAAGCCATGGTCTTCGACGCGCTCTACGCCACCAGCTTGAAAAACGACGCGCCGCAAACCTCCCCACGCCCCTACGACAGCGGCCGCGATGGCCTGGTGATCGGTGAAGGCGGCGGCATGCTGGTGCTTGAAGAGCTTGAACACGCCTTGGCACGTGGCGCCCGCATCCATGCCGAACTCGTCGGTTTCGGCAGCAACGCCGACGGCCAGCACACCACCCGTCCTGAGCAGGCGACCATGCGCCGCGCCATGGAGCTGGCCCTGGAAGACGCCGGTTTGCAGCCATCGGACATCGGCTACGTCAACGGTCACGGTACCGCGACCGAACAGGGCGACATCGCCGAAACACTCGCCACCAGCAGCCTGTTCGGCGAGCACATGCCGATCAGTTCACAGAAGAGCTTCCTCGGCCACACCCTCGGTGCCTGCGGCGCACTGGAGTCGTGGTTCAGCATCGAAATGATGAACAGCGATTTATACGCGCACACCTTCAACCTTGATGAGGTTGATCCGCACTGCGGCAAGCTTGATTACCTGCGTGGCGAGTTTCGGCAGATGAGTAATCAGTACGTGATGAACAACAACTTTGCGTTTGGCGGGGTGAATACGTCGTTGATCTTCAAGCGCTGGTCCTAACGCCAAAATCGACAAAGGGCGCCTTTCGGCGCCCTTTCACAAACAGGTCGGCTTGTCATCGCCCTGTACCTGTCTGGCTCTGCGATGGCTGGTTACCCAGGATCCTCAGAGTCTCACAAGTCCCTTTAGGGATAGTGTCAGTGCCCTGACGTATTAAGGTGGGTCGAGGTTATCCAACACGCGGTTCACTGCCAGCTCCCCCAACATGATCGACTGTTGAATCCCCAACAGGGTGTTGCTTTGCGATCCCTCCAGATACCTCGCGAAATCGCTGGCCATGACGTTGGCTGATGCCAGGGATTCACAGGCATATTCCAGTAGGGTGTGGTTGTCGATATCGGGAGCGACGAGGAAGATGTTGCTGGGTTGGCGTGGAGCATCCGGATCAATGTCCGGTGGATTTGTGGGTTTAGTCATATTTAGGCTTCCTTGAAAGAGGAGCCACCGAGTTGCTACTAATCAAAAGGGTGGCAGCTGTGCGCAGGTTAGTAGACCGGGGAAGCGCGAAGCCGGCGCGCCCGAAGGCGCCCTGCGCACTGCTGCCATCAAGCGCAGGTATCGAAATACCTGACTGTATGGAAAGCAAATACGCTTCGCAAAACCACGGACTACTAAACCCGATCACTGGAAATCAGTGATGCGAACCAAGTTACCGATGGCCCCCAAAGCGCACAAGCCGGCGGATTCTGGAGTAGTTGTAGGCAATGCCGCAAGGCGCTGTGGCCTGTTCAAGGTAGTTCAGAAAGATCCTACGCTACTCAGCGAAGCGTCCGCTTTGGCATAGGCAACTGCACCATTTCCGGTGAGCTTGCGAACGCTTTCGCGGGCAAGCCCGCTCCCACAGTGGATGGGTGGTGGAACAAAAATCGTGTTCACACCGCAAAAAACCTGTGGGAGCGAGCCTGCTCGCGAATGACTGCGCAGCAGTCACGCTTTCAGAGGCTCAACCTTACGCGTCAGCAGTTCCACAAACGCCTTCGCCATCGGCGACTTCTGATCCTTGCGCTGCACCAGCCACACCGCCGAAACCGCTTCAGGATCGAGCAGCGGTCGATAGACCACGCCGTCAATCCGCATCCGCTGATAAGACGCCGGCAGCACCGACACGCCGAGTCCCGCCGCCACCAACCCGATAATGGTCATCGCCTCGCCCGCCTCTTGCGCAAAGTGCGGGCTGAAACCGGCGTCCCGCGCCAGGCTGAGCAATTGTGCATACAGACCACTGCCATAACTGCGTGGGAAAAATACAAACGGTTCGAGCGCCAATGCCGACAGAAACAATCCCTCTTCGCTGTCCAGCACCAACGGATGCTTGGAACTGAGCACCGCCACCAGCGGCTCGCGCATCAACTCCACCACGCTGAGCGAATCCGGCAACCCCAAGGGTCGCATGATCCCGACTTCGATCGACTCGTCCACCAGCGCTTCAGCCACTTGGGTGCTGCTCATTTCCCGCAGGTTCAGGTGCACGGCCGGAAAACGTTGGCGAAACGAAAAAATCGCCTGGGGGATGGTCGAATTGAACGGTGCCGACGAGGTGAAACCGATTTTGAGTTCGCCCAACTCACCGAGCTGCGCCCGCCGCGCCACATCCGCCGCTTTGTCGACCTGCGCCAGCACCAGCCGCGCCTCTTCCAGAAACAATCGCCCGGCTTCACTGAGTTCCACCCGACGATTGGTTCGCTCGAACAATCGCGCACCGACTTCCTGCTCCAGCGCCTGAATCTGCTGGCTCAGCGGCGGTTGCGAGATGCCCAGCACCTGGGCGGCGCGGCCGAAGTGCAGTTCTTCGGCGACGGCAATGAAGTAGCGCAGGTGACGCAATTCCATGAAAACTCCAATAGGTCGCAAAACCTCTTAAACAGGTCGAACAATATATTGGATTGAATCATTAGGCAGCTATATGCTTTTTTCATTGCCTGACCGGCTGCGCTCCCCCGAGGTCTGAAGTGAAAACTGCTGTCGCCCCACTCGCCCATGAAGTTCCGCCCGCTGCGCTGGACGATGTCGTCTCTGAACTGAAGGAGATCTACATCGAAAAGGGCACACCGATGTTCATGCGCACGGTACTGGCGCTGTTCTCCGGCGGCTTCGCGACCTTCGCGCTGCTGTACTGCGTGCAACCGATGATGCCGCTGCTGTCCCACGAATATTCGATCAACGCGGCGCAGAGCAGCCTGATTCTGTCGGTGGCCACGGGCATGCTCGCCATTGGTCTGCTGATCACGGGGCCGATCTCCGACCGTGTCGGGCGCAAACCGGTGATGGTGGCGGCGCTGTTTGCCGCAGCGCTGTGCACCATCGCCAGTTCCATGATGCCGAGCTGGCACGGCGTGTTGGTGATGCGCGCATTGATCGGCTTGTCGTTGAGTGGCCTGGCGGCGGTCGCCATGACCTACCTGAGCGAAGAGATCCACCCGCAACACATCGGCCTGGCAATGGGCCTGTACATCGGCGGCAACGCGATTGGCGGGATGTGCGGACGTTTGATCACCGGGGTGTTGATCGACTTCGTCAGCTGGCACACGGCGATGCTGGTGATCGGCGGTCTGGCGCTGATCGCGGCGGCGGTGTTCTGGAAAATTCTCCCCGAATCGCGCAACTTCCGCGCCCGTTCGCTGCACCCGCGCAGCCTGCTCGACGGTTTCACCATGCACTTTCGCGACGCCGGTTTGCCGCTGCTGTTCCTTGAAGCGTTCGTGCTGATGGGCGCGTTCGTCACGCTCTTCAACTACATCGGCTATCGCCTGCTGGCCGAGCCGTACCACATGGACCAGGCCTTTGTCGGGCTGCTGTCGGTGGTGTACCTGTCGGGCATCTACAGCTCGGCAAAAATCGGTTCGCTGGCCGACAAACTCGGTCGGCGAAAAATGCTCTGGTCGACCATCGTGCTGATGCTCGCCGGCCTCGCGCTCACGATGTTCACACCGCTACCGGTGGTGATCATCGGCATGCTGATTTTCACCTTCGGCTTCTTCGGCGCGCACTCGGTGGCCAGCAGCTGGATCGGCCGTCGCGCCACGAAGGCAAAGGGTCAGGCATCGTCACTGTACTTGTTCAGCTATTACGCCGGGTCGAGCATTGCCGGTACGGCGGGCGGTGTGTTCTGGCACCTCGGCGGGTGGAACGGGATTGGCGTGTTCATCGGTGCGCTACTGGTGGTGGCGTTGTTGATTGCGTTGAAACTGGCCCGCCTGCCGCTGCTGCCGGGGAGCGGCTCGACTACCTGAGCACCACCCGCGCTTCAAGCACCGCATCGCGCTTTTCCAACGTCAGCGATTGCAAGGCGACGCCGTCACGTTCGGCGTGGTCCAGCCATTGCAGCAATGCCTTCGCGTCGCCGCTGAGGGTCAGGCGCACTACGTCGCTGTCGGTTTCCATCTGCTGGATTTCAAGCCCCGCGGCTGTGGCACTTTCGCTGACACGCAGCGATAACGGCTGATGGGTGACGACAGGCGCAGTGCGTCGCGGTTGTGCCCGTTGCAACTGCGCTGACACGGCCAGTTGCTGTTGGTACTGGCGCTCCACGGTATCCAGGCGCTGGCGCGTCGGTTGCCAGATCAGGCTGAACGCCACGACAGCCAATAAAAATGCGCCCATGGCCAGCAACAGTCGTTGCTCGCGAATGGACAGGCGTTGCCAGGCCGCTTTCATGCTCGGTCCTCCACTGTCAGGGTCGCCTGCACGCGGTTGCGCTCTTTGTTCGCACTGTCGATCCTGAGTGGCACCCCTTGTTCTCTCCCGCGTTCGCGCAGCTGCTCCAGCTCGGCAAAGCTGTTGGCGCTCAACTGAATTTTCCAGCCATCGCCGACACGAAATTCGATGCGCCGGACCTCGACATTGCTTGCGCCGATCACCTGCTCGACCAGCTTCACCAGATCGGTGATGCGTGTGCGCGGGGGCTCGGCAGTCTGCTGTTGAAGCGCGTTGAGCTGCGTTGCCAGGTCGACGACGCGGCTCTGCTCGGGGTAAAGCGTCTTGAACCGCTGCTCGTTCTGGCTGTAAAGCGTACGTGTTTCACTCTCGATAAAATGGATTCGCGCAGCACTGGCGCCCCAGGTCAGCAACAGCAGCGTCATGATCGTCAAACCGCCGAGGCGCCAGGGCAGGCGCTTGTTGCGCAGGGCGAATTCGCCTTGCAGCAGATTGATGGCCTGCGCGGGGCGGTTGACCAGGTATTGATCGATATCCGTCGCGCCCTGACGCTCGTCGATCCATTGAATACCCGAAGGCAAGGCCGGTCTCAGCAACGTCAATCCGTCGTCCGTTAACGTCAGGCGGACCGGCAGCCCTCCGCCGACCAGCCATCGACCGAACCACCACACTCCGAGTGCCTGAGCCAAGGGCAAAACATCGGCATCGACGAACACCGAACGCACCTCGATGCCTTCTTCGGCCAATAACGCGAGCATGACGGCAAACCGCTGGCGGTCGATCACCATGACCGGATAACGCCCCTCCTGATCACGAGTGCCGATGCTCAGGTGCAGCTTTTCCAGCACTTCGCTCAGTTGATCTTCCACGGCAAACGCGATGGCTTGCGCGCCGGGTTGGCGCTTGGAAGGCCACGGATCACTGCGCACCCAACTGCACAATTCCATAGGCAACAGCAGGTCGACCGCCTGCCCGCTCAGCAGGTGCGCAGCTTGATTCAATGGCATCGGCTGGCGTTGCCGAGTCGAGGACCAGACACAGCAAGGCCAGTCTGTCGACGGTTCGTCCAGGCCTTCGGCAGTCAGGTAAAGCCAGGTATTCATCGCGGCATCTCGTGGGCACTCGAAGGAAGAAGGCGTCGTTGCAAGACGTTGAATTGGTGCGTGTCGGCGTCGCGTTCGACCTCCGTGGCCAGTCGCAAACGGCGCTGTCCCTGAGTGACCTGCACGGTGATGCGGAACCAGCGGCTGCCGGTGCCAAGTCCATGACTGCTCAGGCCCACACCGGAGAGCAGCGGGTCTTGCGTAAAGGCCTGAACGCTGGCCCATCCCGTCGTCGAAGCCTGACGAACCAGTGCCGCGGCCGTGGTCGCGTCCACGCCATCGAGCGTCCTCAGCACCAGCGACGGTGCGGTGTTGACGTTCAACGTTGCATGGCCGGGCAACATTGCCACCCAGGGTTCAAGTTGACGCAGCACCTGAGCGTCAACCCCCGGCAGCAGGCGCAGTTGGCTCAGTTCTCGTAAAGCCCCCACCTGATCCAGTTGCAGCGGTGGAAGATCCAGCACGTCGAGCAAACGCGCCCAGCGCTTGAGAGTGACCTGATCGATCTGCCCCTGACTCAACAATGAGTTGAGATTGAACCGCCCGGCGAGGTCCTCGATATCAACGCGGATCTGCGCGTCTTCGACGTCGAAGTCGGGTGTCATCCGGGCCCAGTCCTGGGTCAGGTCGACGTTTTTCTGCGAGCGCTGCGCCGCGTCCTGCAAGCGCAAAAGCGCCCAGGTTTCGCCGGCAACGGCGAGTTGGCGCAATTGAATGTGCTGCAGGGCCTGGCCGCTACTGTGCAGCGACAGGCGATGGCTGCGCAGCAAGCCGCTGGTGATCAACAGCGCCAGACTCATGACCAGCAACACGCTGATCAACGCGATGCCACGTTGCCCGCCCTTCATGGAGTCGCGCCGGGCAACAGCAATACCCGACGAATCGCCTCGAAACGGCCCGTAGAGAATTGCACTTCCAGCGCCATCGGCGGCTTCACGTCCCGCCCGGATGGCCAATCGCTGCGCCAACCGGACTGTGCGTCGAACAACCGCCAGCTCAAGTCTCGAACATCGCTCAGCAGTTTTTGCCGTTGCATTATCGGCGTGCCCTCCCCCTGACTTTCACGCCACAACGTGCCGTTATCGAGTCGATAGGTCAGCGTCTGGCGCTCGCTGCGCGGTTGATCCAAAGGGTTGCGCCAATGGCTGCGCTGCAACTGCAGCACCGATTGCTGGAGCACGACAGGTTGATCGGTGACGTGCAGCACATCCCGTTCGATCACCGCCACCGCCCGTTGCAGGCTTCTGAACTCACGCTCATGCGCCGTCGTCCCTCGCTGCACACGCACCACGCCATCGAACAGGCCCCAACTGGCAAGGCCCAGCAACGCGAAAATTGCCATGGCGATGACCAGCTCCAGCAAGGTGAAACCGCTCTGCTTATTCATCACGATGAGGTATCCCGCCACTGGCGCGGTAGACGGTTTGCTCGCGCCCGGAAAGGCTGACGTCAATATCGACCTTGAGCAGGTGCGGGTCAGGCGACGCGCTGATGTGCTGGCGCAGCAGCCAGTCGCGGTGATCCATCGGCACAACCCGTTGTAGCTGGCCGAGGGTCAATCCGGTTTGCAGGCGCAGTTCATTCAGATGGTTGTCTGCCAGCCATGCGGCGAAAAGTCGTTCTTCGACCGCGCCGGTTTGCCTGACCACGTATTGGCTCGCCGACAGCACGGCGGCCGCCAGCGTCGAGAAGATTGCCAGGGCCACCATGATTTCCAGCAAGGTGAAGCCACGCATGCGTGAAGCAAACGGTCGGCTAGCCATCGATCACCACCTGGCCAAGGCCATCGCTGGACAGGCTGAGCCAAGTGTTTTTGTCGTTGCCAAACGTCAGCGTAAAGACACTGGTTTCATCGTTGCTGAGCATCAGCAACTGCGGAGGGCCTTCGTCGACGCCAAGGGTTACCCAATGACCATCCTGTTCAAGTCGTAGCCGCACGTTTTCGGGCCATCGATAAAGCGCCGCCATCGGCTCCCAGCCTTGAACATCGAGCCTCATCACCCGGTAACCCTCGACACTCAACCGCAGGCCGAACTCCTGGCCATCGAGCACTGCGCGTTCACGCAACTGTTGAATCACGCCCACGATCCCGTGCGCTTCCTGGCGGGCCTGACGCGCCGGATTCGGCCCGGCGGCGAAGCTCACCATGCCCAACAGCACGCCGATCAAAACGATCACGATCATCAACTCAAGCAAGGTGAATCCCCGACAACGCTGGCGCACGATTCAGCCGCCCCAGTTACCGATATCGGCCGCATGCCCTTCGCCGCCCTTCACGCCATCGGAACCGAGGGAATACAAGTCATAGCTGCCGTCCACCGAATACACACCTGGATTGAGGTACTGATAGGGCGTGTTCCACGGATCGAACGGCAGGCTTTTCAGATAACCCTGAGGGTTCCAGTTCCTCGCCGCCGGCATTCCGGAAGGTTGCTTGCTCAAGGCTTCAAGCCCCTGCTGCGTCGAGGGGTAGTTGAAGTTGTCGAGGCGATACATTTCGAGGGCCGTGGCGATGGCCTGGAGGTCAATTTTGCTGGCGGTGACTTTGGCCTGGTCGGGACGGCTCATGAACTGCGGCACCACGATGGCCCCCAGCACGCCGATGATGACCACCACCACCATGATTTCGATCAGGGTAAAACCGCGCTGAGCGCGAGGGCTGTTTCTTTGTGCAGCATTCATGGGTCAATTCACCAATTGGTTGAGGCTGAGAATCGGTAGGAGGATGGCCATGACGATCAGCAGCACCACGCCGCCCATCAGCACCAGCATGGCCGGTTCGAAAAGGCTCACGACCAGTGCGATACGCGCCGCCAGGCTGCTTTCCTGTTGCTCGGCGGCCCGCACCAGCATGCGATCGAGTTCACCGGCGCGTTCGCCGCTGGCAATCATGTGCAGCATCATCGGCGGGATGTCGCCGCTCAGTTCCAGACCGCGGGTCAGCGTTCCACCTTCACGGACCGAGCGCGCGACATCGGCCATGCGGGCGCGGATGGTCAGGTTGCCGATGACGGCCGCCGCGATCTCCAGCGCGTCCACCAATGGCACCGCGCTTTTGCCGAGGATCGCCAGCGTGCTGGCGAACCGCGCAGCTTCCATCGCCCGCAACACCTCGCCCAGGACCGGCAGTTTCAACGCGAGACGATGCCAGCGCAGGCGCCAGACCGATTGGCGCAGACTCCAGCGCCACAGGCCGAGCAGCGTCGCCAGCACGCCCATCAACAGCAGAAAGTGATTGCGCAGCCCATTGCTGAGGGCGATCAGCGCCTGCGTCAGCCAGGGCAACGGCTGGCCGCTGTCGACGAAGATCTTCACCACGTCGGGCACCACGAAGCCGAGCAGAAAACCAACAATTGCGATGCTGGCCAACATCAGGATCAACGGGTACACCAGGGCCATCTGGATTTTCTGTCGCGACGCCTGGCGGGCCTGGGTGTAGGCCGCCAGTTGTTCCAGCACATGACCCAAGTGGCCAGAACGTTCACCGGCCGCGACGGTGGCGCGGAACAATTCGGGGAATGCCTTGGGAAACTGAGCCAACGCCGTCGACAGGGCATGACCTTCCATCACCCGACTCCTGACCGTCGACAGCAGACCGGCAACCTTGCGCTTCGCACTCTGCTTCGTCACCGCTTCAAGGGCTTCCTCCAGAGGCAGCCCCGCCTGAACGAGGGTGGACAGCTGCAAGGTCAATAGCGCCAGATCCGCCGCGCTCAGACGTCCGCTGCGGGGCTGCGTCCCCGTGTCGCCACCCGCCCTGACCTCGTTCAATTCACGCGGCCATAAGCCGCGTTCACGCATCAGTTGCCGGGCATGACGCGGGCCGTCGGCCTCCAGTCGGCCTTTGCAGCGTCGGCCCTGAGCGTCGTCAGCGCGGTAATCGAACGTCGGCACTCGCTAGTCCTCCTGCGTCACGCGCAGTAATTCGTCGAGGCTGGTCGCGCCCTCCAGCACCCGCCGGCAACCGTCCTGAAACAGGCTGCGGGAGACCTTGCGCGTCTCTTCTATCAACGCCTGTTCACTCGCACCTTGATGAATCAGAGCCGAGATGGCGGGTGTCACGCTGATCAGCTCGTAGATCCCGATCCGCCCGCGATAACCGTGCTGACACTGGTCGCATCCCACTGCCCTGAACAGTTGCGGTGGCGCTGCCGAATCGAGCCCGAGGCGCTCGCACGTAGCCTCATCGGCGCCGTACGCCGCTTTGCAATGGGGGCACAACGTACGCAGTAAACGCTGGGCCAGAATGCCCACCAGCGACGACGCCAGCAGGTAGGCATCGACGCCCATGTCCACCAGCCGCGTCACGGCACCGACCGCACTGTTGGTGTGCAACGTCGAGAGCACCAGGTGCCCGGTCAGTGAGGCCTGGACGGCGATTTCCGCCGTCTCGCGATCACGGATTTCGCCGACCATCACCACGTCCGGGTCCTGACGCAAAATCGCCCGCAAGCCTCGGGCAAATGTCATGTCCACTTTCGGATTGACCGGCATCTGACCGACACCCGGCAGGTGATATTCGATGGGGTCTTCGACCGTGAGAATGTTGCGTGTCTGATCGTTCAGGCTGCTCAGCGCGGCGTACAGGCTGGTGGTCTTGCCGGAACCGGTCGGGCCGGTCACCAGAAGAATGCCGTGAGGTTTTCCGAGCAACTGGCGCAACGCTGCGAGGGTATCGGCAGGCATGCCGAGTCGCGGCAATTCCAGGCGCCCGGCCTGTTTGTCGAGCAGGCGCAGCACCACCCGTTCGCCGTGGGCCGAAGGCAGCGTGGAGACCCGCACATCAACTTCGTGCCCGGCCAGCCGCAGGGCCATTCGACCATCCTGCGGGACCCGCTTTTCAGCGATGTCCAGGCGCGCCATGACCTTGATCCGCGACACCAGCAAGGTGGCCAATTCACGTCGTGGCCTGAGCATTTCGCGCAATTGCCCATCGACACGCATGCGCACCGACAGGTACTGCTCGAAGGTTTCCAGGTGCACGTCCGATGCATGCGCGCGCACCGCTTCGCTGAGCAGTGCGTTGATCAGCCGGATGATCGGCGCGTCGCCCTGCTGCTCCAGCAGGTCGGCGGTTTGCGGGACCTGATCGACCAAGCTGAGCAGGTCCAGCTCTTCGTCCAGCCCTTGGGCAACTTGCTCGGCTGCGCTCTGACCTTCGCGATAAGCGGCGGCCAGGCGTGCGGCGAACACATCGGCGTCCAGCACCTGCATCGGCAGATCCTGAGCGCTGGCACGACGGGCTTCCGACAGCGCCGTGAGCGGCGTATTGGCGCGCAGTACAAGGCTTGAACCCGGCCCGTCGTGCTCCAGCAGTACGCCGAAACGCCGAGCGAAACCGAAAGGCAATTGTTGGAGGGATTCACGCGATACGCTCATGGCGATTCCGCCGCTGGCTTACGCAAATCGAACACAGGAGCGTCGGGCACAGGGTCGAACAACTGACGCGACTCGGCCGGCAACAGCAAGGAGTTGTTCCCTCGCGCGCCGGGCTTGCTCAACTCACGCAGCGCGTTGTAACGCTGCTGGCTGACGTCTGACAGGTCTTCTTTGCTGCGCACGATGGTCGGTCGCAAAAACACCATCAGGTTGCTTTTGGTCTGGGTGTCGCGAGTCCAGCGAAACAGCGCACCGAGGTAGGGAATATCGCGCAGAAACGGCACCCCGCTCTGCTGGGTGCGGACGCTGTCTCTGATCAGCCCGCCGATCACGATGATTTCGCCATCGTCCGCCAGGATCGTGCTCTTGAGCGCACGTTTATTGGTGATCAGGTCCGAAGAATCGATGCCCGATACCGAAGGCGCGATGTCCGACACCTCCTGCGCAACTTCCAGACGCAACGTCGAGCCTTCGTTGATGTACGGTTTGATCTTCAGGCTGATGCCCACGTCCTTGCGCTCGACGGTGGTGAACGGATTCTCCGCGCCGTTGCTGTTGGTGGCGTAGGAGCCGGTCTTGAACGGGACGTTTTGGCCAACGATGATTTCTGCCTCCTGATTGTCCAGGGTCAGCAGGCTAGGCGTGGACAGCAGGTTGCTGCGGGTGTTGCTGGCCAGCGCCGAAACCAACGCGCCGAAGCGGTCATTGCCCAGTTGCAGGATGGCCCCTTCCGGCGCGGATTTTTTCTCGTCAAAGTTCAGCCCGCCGATGATCGGAATGTCGGTACCGGGGAAGTTGATGAAGCCTTTGGCATCGCCCCCGCTGACGCTCCACTGAACACCCACGGCCTCGGCGATGTCCCCGGAAATCTCGACGATGGCGGCATGGATCAGCACCTGAGCCCGAGGCTGGTCCAACTGACGCACGATGTGCTCGATGGTGCGGATTTGCGCCGGTTCGGCGATCAGCACCAGCGCATTCTGGCTTTCGTCGGCCTTGATCATGAAGGTCGTACCGGCTGAGTTATCCCGGTTGCCACCGACGGCCGTTGTCGGCTTGCGGCCCTGCCCCATCGTTTCGAGGACTTCGGCCAATTGCCTGGCATCACTGTGACGCAGGCGAATCACCCGCGCATTGTCGAGGGTCGCGGTAGCGGGGGTATCGAGACGGCGGGCGAGGTCGATCAGGCGCTGGCGAACCGACGGTGGACCAATGAGGATCAGCCGATTGGTTCTGCTGTCGGCCAGTACCTGGATCGCCGTATCAGCGCCGCGTTTGCCCAGCGAGGACTCCATGACAGTCGCTACATCAGCGGCCTGAGCGTGCTGCATTTGCACCACGGCATGCTGGTTGTTCTGCCCGGAATCCAGTTGCCGGATCACCTGCGCGACACGGTTCACATTGGCTGCGGTATCGGTGACCACCAGCGCATTGGCCGACACCGATGGACCGACATAGCCGTTGGCCGACACCAGCGGCCGAACCAGGCCAGCGATGTCGGAAGCGCTGCTGGTATTCAGTTCGACGACCCGGGTGATGAACTGCGAAGCCGTGGCGTTTTTGGCGATGCCTTGGCCGGCGCGGGTTTTCGCTTCGGTGACCGGCGTAATCAGGATCCGGTCACCCTCGTCGATCACCGTGAAGTTGTGGGCATCCAGCACCGAATAAAACAATCGGCGAACACCTTCGCGGTCGAGGGCCTGACGGGACATGACAGTGATGCGCCCGGAGACTCTGGGATCAAGCACCACCGTGGTCCCGAGAATGGTCGAGATTTCCTCGACGATGTCGCGCAACTCGGCATTGTTCATCGCCAGTTGCCATTTTTCTTCCTCGGCCTGCGCCGCACCATGAAAGAGAGACAGCGCCAACGCGGCGAGAAAAAACAGGGTGCGCAACGCCTGCGCGCTGATGGAGCTGTTCATGGGTTGATCACTCTGACGGCCCGGAGAGCGGGCGTAGAAAAGGCGCAGAAATCGCGGGGGCCGGAGCCTCGGCGTGCGGGTCGAATCGACGCAAGAGGCCCGTGGCAGACGCCTGTAGCGTCAGCACTTCTTCTCGCCCCTTGTTCCACAACACCGCCCGGTTCGCTTCGACGCGGCGCAGGACGCTGCCGCCCGGCAACGGATCGCCCACCTGATAAATCCGTGAGCCTTGAGCGTCTGCCAGCAGCGCTCTGGACAACCCGGTGGCGAGGACAAAACTGGCCTGCAGGGTCAACGGCTCGGCGCTGGGCAGCAATGGGGTTCCAGCGGTCAGGCCGAGCACCGTCGCCACCGCAGTGGTATCCAGGGGCGCACGAGGCGATGGCGTCGCCATCGTTGAAACGACGGGCATCGGTACGACACGACTTTGTCGAAAACCCCACTCTTGCCACACCAGAAACGATCCGTAACCGACTGTCACCAGCAGCAGGCAGAGGGTGCAGAGTCGCCCGTTCACTCGGCGCGGTCACTGCGAACAAGACTGCACAAGGACATTCGCCGCAGTACGCGGTGACCGCACAGCTCATGGAAAATCACCGCACCGACATGCATCACGATCAGCAGTGAAAGTACCAGGCACGACCAAACGTGAATCGTGACAAACAGCGCGACAAGCACTGGATCACTCAGCGGCTGCGCAATATCGACCCACCCGAATACATCGATCGGACGGTCCATCATCAACACACCAGTCACCAGCACGACAGCCACCATCAGGTAGATCAGCGTGTGGGCAAACAGCGCGAGTTTTTCCATGGACGACAGCGTGTTCACGCTCGTCTGCCGGGCGTGAACGACAAAAATAAACAGCCGCCAGACAAAAAACGGGATGAACACCGTCGTCAGCGACACATTGATAAAGGCAACCCGCTCACTCACGCGGGCTGGCACGTCCACACTGGCCACAAAGAACCCCGACGCCAGCGTCCAGATGATCACCGCCGCCGATAACCAGTGCAGCCATACGCGTTGGGTGGAGTAACCCAAAACCGTCATTTTCAACTCGACTTTTCAACAGGAAGATAAGCCTTCAGGCAATCCTGTTCCGGATCGCCTGAAGTGTTACGAGAGACTTAGATTTTGTCCCACGCCATGTGCCAGTGCGCCCCTACGCCGGGCTCAAAGCCGTTGGCGGTCGGGCTGTATTGCTTGCAGTAACCGGACTCGGGGAATGGCTTGCATTCAAAGACTTCATTGGTCTTCGGTTGCAGCACTTTGGTGCCAGCGGTGTACTCGCTGATGCCTTCGGGGAACACGAAGTCATGCTCGACGCCGGCGCCTTCACCGGTCATGTGAGTGGGTTGGGTGTCCTGGCGAGTGGTGCGGCCATCCAGCGTGGTGCCGACCAGCGTCAGGGTGTGTTTGCCGGGATTGCTGCGAACATCCATGGTCAGCCAGGTCGGACCGCTTTCCACCTGCTTCGCGACGGAGCCGACCGGCTTGTTGTTCTCGTCGAACAAGGTTGCTTCGACGTTCATCGGACGGTTCGAGATCATGCTGAACTGGACGTTGGCCAAGCCTTTTTCCAGAACGTATTCGGCTTGCTGGGAGGCCACCGACATGCGCGCTGCAGTGTCTTCCTTCATGTCCAGCTGAACTTCGTAACGGGTTACGCCGCTTTCTTTCTGGGCGTAGAGGGTGTTGTTACCCCGGACCGGTTCGATGTTGCCGTTCTCATTACGAATACCGGCGCGGATAAGCGAGTGAGTGCTGTTGATTTTTTCTGCCAGTTTGAACGCCCAGTTATTTGGCGAGCT
>Ga0307511_10002003_pt1 | contig 21390 bp, 24 predicted proteins | sample 13_EM_MG_FD_200266 | JGI IMG/M metagenome (GOLD analysis project Ga0307511, IMG submission 200266) | Populus trichocarpa ectomycorrhiza microbial communities from riparian zone in the Pacific Northwest, United States - 13_EM | ecosystem: Host-associated > Plants > Roots > Unclassified | place...
GGAGGTCGTGGCTGGAGACGACGTTTTGGATTGGGATCTCGACAAGTATTTCCTAGATGGACTCGAACACCTCCAGAAGAATCGAGATGTTCGGTGGGACTGAGTCGGTACACAATTTGTTGGATAGCTGGTTCTGACAATTCACAAGCACAACCTCCTTCCAGACAGAAGATTGAGATACCTCTTCTAGCCATCCGATGATGGTTATCGGATCCCAGGTATTCGATCCATTCCACGTCCCTAGGTTTCTGGACGGCCTCAAATCGTACCCCCAATGTGAGGAGAAAATGTAGGGATGTGTATGCTTTCAATGTGATTGTAGTACATGCGACTTCCGATACAGTAGACTAATCGGAGTTTGGCTTTGGAGATGGCAAACGAGTTTGCGGTGGAAAGCTGTTTCGCCGCCGTGTCCACAAGTTCATCCACACTGTTTTCTCGCGTCTGAGCCAACTGTAAACGATGGGAGGTGGCGGGGCTCACATTTCCTGAGCGGTCTTGAAATCTTTGATGGATGCGGCGACCCTCCCCATAAGCCCTGCAAGCGGAGTGAATTCAAAGGTCCACCGCAGTAGATAGCATCCAGAACATACACGCCCGAGCTTCGATACTCTTCTCTGGGTGTTGAGATACGTCCGCTTCAATGGGTATCTTACCCTCAGCAATGTAAGCGCCGATCTCCTGCATCTTGTTTTCCCTCTCATGTGGGTCGGACACGCGAACGGGTGGACTGGAATCAGACACGGTGCTCACGAACGTATGGAGTCCTGCGTACGTTCATGGGTCGGCCAGAATAAATGGTCGTACGTGTCACGCCATCGAAACCGGCAGAAATGACGAGGTCCTTGTGCATTTTTGGGGCACCAGACTCAACGCTGGCGACGAAACGAGTTCCAACCCAGACTACGACAGCCCCATAGCTGCGGAAACGTTTTGAGCGTGGGTGTCAACCAGACAAAGGGGTGATGTGAGGTACGAGAGGGCCGCAGCGAGACCTGTGCCTTCCGAAACACCACCTGTAGCATAGCTTGAGCGACTTTCCCTCAGAAGTAGGGAGGCAACGGGTACCAGCTGCAACGACCATCACTGGTCCACCTGTGAGCGGGCTTCTGCGACCCTTCGCGGCGTCAGCACAAGCCGGGATCAAGATTGAGAACGGGGTATCTCCTGTATGTCCCCCGCCTTCTCCCCCTGATATCCCAAGCGTCAGGGAGGGAACCATCACCACCAACAGAGACATAGCTTGTGCGCATATCACATCGACACCTGGAGGACCGTTATTAGTTCGTTCGACGAGGGCAAAACTAAGGGTGCGCACCGAGATTGGTGCTTTGGAAACATGCTAGGTTGGCAGTGAATCACCACATTCGGGGAGAAACTAGTTGCTCGCGTACTGTTGGGTGCCCCACCATGCTATGAGTAGAAAGTCGGTCGCTTTGGAGTGGTCCGCTTAATCGCGGATACGTACTTCATCACGACAATTCCAGCTTTGTGCAGCCGCTCAACCGCTTCCTACGGAGGAACACCGATCGCACAAACAAACAATTTCGCCTTACTAGCAATAATGATGTCCACAAGTTTGCCAAGCTGGCCATTGGTGTGATCGTACTATGTATCCAACGTTTCAGATTCAGTGATCAGTCATACTGAGGCGGTATCAACATACGTTCGTCTTCCTTGCGTCCCCTCCAACCTGGGGCAGAGCGAGGTCGACACCAAAAGGCACGTCCTTGTCCTCGAGTTGCGATTTCAGCTCGTCAACTGTCCCTTGGAACATCTTCGGGCTCATGCGAATACCCCCAATGACGCCAGTACCACCCTTATACCAAATTCAGCGACAAATGCGTGTGGATTAGGTGGAGAACATACAGCGTTCGTAACGGCGGCGGCGAGTTCAGGCTCAGCAACGACCTACGTCTCACTCTGGTCAGTATAACACTTGCGCACGGAGCTATTCGTTGTGGTACTGACGTTCATCCCCGCAAGCATGAATGCGGACTTTGACGGTGGCATGGTGGTGGTATGACACTCCGAGCTTGGAAGGGTCGGCATTCTACCAACCGAGCTACCGGATCACGATCGGCTTCTTTGAATGAAGAGCCTGGATGAGTGACACGGTCGTTGGATGCGAGATGAGAGAGCGGTCGATCAGGACGGGTGAGCTCAGAATCGAGTGTGAAGCCAATCGTTCGTTCCCAGTGTCAAGACCGGGAAACGTGGTGCGAAGCAAGCACGCATGCGAAACTGTTTTACTTCCGTCACGACTCGGAGCCCATCAGTAAACGAGCTCAGCCGTTGTCCGGGTCAACACTCGCCGCATTCTTCAACAGTCGGCGCGTGTGTTCGTGGAGAGAAAACCTGAAGCTTGGGAGATCGACTGCTGCATTCGCGACGTGCCCCGTGCGCGGAACTGCTCAATACAGTTTCACCCTTGTTATGCTCCGCGGAATAGCATCCCGAGACTTCTCTGTTCATCAAATGTGCATAGTCCCCAGCCCGCTCCCATGGCGCCGATCGGCCGGTCAGCTTCGGACAACCTGAGTTTCACCGTGACGCGCTTCCGCCCGGGCTGAGGCTCAGCTCCAACATTGAGTGACTGGGATGATCCTGAAATCCACGGATTTGTTTGCGCCATAGCAGGCACGAGTTACGTAACACACGTCCAGCCGCTCTACCAGCGAGTGAGGGGATGCGGTTTGGTGCCGTGTGCCCATCGGTGTGATCTTTCCCTTCCACAATGGATCGCTCCACCGGATCCGGTGAAAGGTCCAAGAAATCACTAAAACCCTCACAACATGTCTTTTCGCGAATCCTCACCAACATCGCTGCTGGGCCACTCGGTTTCCGGGCAGACCTGGGCATAGGGCCCGAAGGTGAGGAAAGTCGTCCCCTCACGATTTCGATTCGATCCGACTGGGACTCCAGGTGAGAAGGACCCCGGGACTTCGCGGATCGTGTTTTGCGACGAAGAGAGGAAAGATCAAGGGGATCCGGTGCAGGAGGCCTCGACCTCCGGCGCAGTAGTTGGCGGTGATGAACAAGGCAACGACCTTACGAGTGGGTGTCACTGATCCCCGCTATCGCGGCCGACGCTCATGCAGATCTCTATTCTCCTCCCGTCAGAAGCGAGTCCCGACGATACCAGAGATAAAGATGAACCGCCGGTGGCATCGCTAGGTACGTGCAGGAGCTAGTGTATCGTTCGTTTCCTGCTAACACAGACCAGTTCCGGAGAGGGATCGCGAGGACAATATCACTCCCACAGATGTCACAGAGGAGGTCACAGGCGGATTCGGTTCTCTCAACGCTGCCTTGGGGATTGTTTATACCAATCACGAAGTTCGCTCGCGACCCCCTGCCCGAAATGATTCCCTGACTAACATACCTGCAGGGAACCACCGCCGTCAGGAACAAGATCGAAATCCTCCTCTCACACATTGCTGCGCTGGAAACACTGTTTGCAACGCTTCCGGGTAACGTGGGAGAGCAGCGTCGCCGGGACAAACTGATACGGTATAATTTTATTCCTCCACTAATCCTGGTACTGAATTCCTCTCAGCAAGCTCGGGGTCACCGAGGGACAATTGGGGTCACTCTACGGGAAGCCAGGGCTACAACCGCCTCGTGAACCCGTTCAAGGTGGCGGAGATGTATTCGGACTTCTCGAAGACCTACAAGAGGCCATCTCCCACTATCAGGTTCGTTCATAACCTGACTCCCTTCTCGATGTTGACAAGGATAACAACAGATCAAACGAGAAAAGACGATCCATGAAGAAAGGTGTAGACTGATAGTGAGTGGTTCCCCTTTCACACTCAAATCAACGAAATAACGTCTTTCGGTAGGACCCAGGTCCGAAAGTCTTCCGTTTTTATGATCGACACCTGACATGAGTCCTCAACAGCTGATGCCGCCATCCTCAATAATTTCCGTTGCGCGCAGGCAGCCGAATATCTGCACGGCGACCGCAACGGCTGCATGAAGGGAACCCGCGGAGCTGTCCTGGACGAGATCGAGCTCTGGGTGGAGCGTGTAGACAAGCCTCTCGTCTACTGGTTGAACGGGCTGGCCGGAACTGGGAAGAGCACCATTGCCCAAACGATCGCGGAGAGGATGTTCGCGTCTGGGCGGCTCGGGGCTTCCTTCTTCTGCTCGCGAGACTTCTTGGATCGGAGCAACCTTCAGCTCATATTCCCCACCCTCGCCATCCAGCTCGCACGCAAGTTCCCCGAGTTTCGATCGTCCCTCGTCCCTTTGGTTCTGTCGAGTCCAGGGATTGTCAACGAGTCCCTATCTCACCAAATGGAGAAGTTGATCGTGCGGCCCCTCAAGAAGTCCGGCGTCTCCACTGTGATCGTCATCGACGCTTTGGACGAATGCAGAGATGACCAACCCGCTTCAGCCATCCTGTCGGTCCTTGGACAGTTTGTGACCAAGATCCCCAACGTCAAATTCTTCCTTACTGGTCGCCCGGAGCGAAGGATTCGCGAAGGGTTTCGCCTCCCTCAGATGGCAGAAGTGACGGACGTGTTCGTCCTCCACGAGGTTGAGCCGCGTCAAATAGATGGCGACATACGGCTGTTCTTCGAACATAGCTTTTCTACCCGTTGGCGCGGGCCGGAGGGCTGGCCGACCAAAGAGCAGCTGGACCTGCTTTGTGACCGGGCAGCGGGACTATTCGTGTATGCCGTGGCAACCGTCAATTTCATCGATCACGGGAATAATGGTCCCAGGGAGCAGCTGGATCGCCTTCTAACGTCATCCGAGAGTAGTGCTCGTGAAGGGAAGATCAAGCTCAAGCAGGGTATGTCGCTGGATTTGCTCTACATGACCATCCTTCGGGAGGCTTTCGACAGCGATGACCTGGAGGACGACCACAGGATTCGTTCTGTCATCGGTGCCGTTACCCTGGCTGCAAACCCCCTCTCTCCATCCACGATCGCGACACTGTTGGGGTTCCCTACCGAAGGCGTATTCCTCCGGCTGTTATCGGTTCACTCACTTCTGATCATTCGGGAGGACACCAACCACCCCGTTCGGCCCTTCCATAAATCATTTCCTGACTTCATAATCGATCCAACCCGGTGCACCGACCAAAGATTTCGCGTCTCTCCTCCCGATCACCATTCAGAACTTCTGATAGGCTGCCTTGAGTTAATGAACCGAAGGTTAGAGAAGAATATGTGCAAACTCTCGGACGGTGTCGTCAACTCGGAGGTTGGCGACATGAGGGAGAGGGTTGAGCAATACATTGACCACAGTTTGCAATATGCGTGCAAGTCTTGGCACAAGCACCTCGTCGATCCACACACGGTGCCAACCCATGCACCCAAAGTCACCCCCGTCCTACACCGGTTCCTAGAGGAAAAGGTTTTATTCTGGCTGGAGGTGCTCAGCGTCCTCGGGTCCGTAAGGGATGCAGTTGACGCATTAGAGGCGGCTGCAAAATGGCTGGAGGTGTGTTGAGTTTCCGCACCCGGTGACCTGCCAACATTTACTGAGACTCAATCCAGGGGTCGCCGACTCTCGAGCTAATCAAGGACTGCTCCCGATTCGTCACCGGATTCTTCGAGGTCATCAGCACGTCCGCTTTGCATATCTATCACTCGGCCCTCCCACTATCGCCCCGGACGTCAATCATCCGGAGATTGTACGAACGATATGCTCATCCCTTGGCGAGGATTGTGCAAGGGGTGCCGACGGCATGGGATCCGAGCACTGCGACCATCAAATGTTCCGACACAGTCGAATCCATCGCATGGTCACCGTGTAGTAGGTTCATTGCAATCTCATTTTGCCGTGAGGACGAGGTACACCTTCTTGACGCGGTGACTCTCATGCGGCTCAAATCATTCCAATCCTTCACATCTCTATACCGTTCCACCGAGTCCATTACTTTCTCCCCGGAAGGTCGCTCGTTGATGTGGTTCGCATCGGAAGAACTTACCAGTCTGGACATTCAGACGGGTGTTCGAGTTAGTGAAATACCTCTTGGGAATGTATTCCCCACCTCGATCACGCATTCTGGATGCGGGACAATGGTTGGGGTGTTATTTAAAGAATCCGGCAGTTCCTCCACCATCGGTACCTACAACATTCTCTCCGGTACGCTCATATCTCGTCACCCAATCGATGGGAGGGCCGCGGGCGGAATTTGGAGACATGGCGATTGTGTTCAATTCGCCGCTGTTAGGCCAGGGTCCATTACCGTATGGGAAGTCGGATTTTCCTCACAACTCCCACCTACCGAGGTCGAGTTCTTCCCTACTCCAAACGACTTTGATATCTCAAGTCAATTTCTCTTCCATCCTACCCCTCCCCGGCTCGCCTCCATTATTCGTGAGAAGACTGTCACTATATGGGATCCTCGATATTCAAAGCTCCTCCTGAATTTTGTGGATTTTGAGAACCTGCGGAGCATGTCGTTTTCTTCTGATGGCCACTTCTTCGCGTGTGGGTCCGTTGCCGGGATGGCCTACCTCTGGAAGGAGTCTCCGACCGGCTATATCCTTCATCGTAAGCTCCTGCCCAATGGCTCAGGCAGGGAGGCATCTTCCGCAGTGTCTTTCTCCCCAAACAGGCAATCGATCGTCACACTTCGTGATAAGAACCTTCAGCTGTGGCACACAACAGATTCATCCTCCACTTCCAGCGTCCAGGATCGGGAATACCGGCGCACCGACCAATTTATTATTGCATTTTCGCCAGATGAATTGTTGGCAGTGGCCGCGCGGTTCAGGGAATGTACGGCCACAGTTCTCGACCTCAAGTCCGGTGCCACCCAGTTGGCCGTCGACACGAACACGACAATTTTTGCCCTGGGAGTAGTTAGGAGCGCCATCGCTGTTGCCGGCGACGGTAAGGTCATCACTTGGAACCTGCCAACGGGGGTCGACGCTCTCAGTTCCAGGGTAGACAGTAACGACAGCGTTCGGGAGACCACGATCTATCGTCCGTATGTCGTTGAATTCGAGTCTGTTTGCATGTCCCCGGATTTGGGCTCCTTTGCCGTTGCAGTGAGGTCCTGGCCCAAGGACCACTATGTGCTCGGTTATAAAATCTACAATGCGTCCACTGGGATACATCTTGAATGGGTGGAGTCACAGGGTCGACCGTGGTTCACTCCAGACGGACGGGAATTCTGGGTTCAGGGAAAGCCTCCTGGAGAGCTGAAAGGATGGGCGATCGTCAGGAATAGCGAATCCGACGTCGACAGGCTGGAGCCCCTTGACCCAACCGTGGGCCCATCGAGAGGGCCCCCCTGGGAATCCTCTCACAGCTACCAAGTTACGGATGGTGGGTGGGTACTCAACTCAACCGGGAAGCGGCTCTTGTGGTTGCCTGCTCATTGGCAGTCGGAGGAGATATATAGGAGGTGGAGCGGGCGGTTTCTTGCGCTGTTGCATGCTGAGCTACTGGAGGTTGTCGTTCTGGAGCTACTAGTGGCGGAATGACCTACGGCCATTGTACCCATTCACCCCTCATATATTCTCTCTCCGTCCCACACTCTTTGTCGTTGTCATGTGTTCTTCGCGATTTCCACTACTACTTACAGGTGTCTCAGCAGCGCACGTTCTTCGAATGTAACAAGTATGGTTACTATGAAGGGGCTCCGGTCTCTCAGATTTCTGGATGAATCGCACGGGGGATTTCCGAGTTGATCCCCAGCTCCTCAAGCCCAAGCTTCAGTGGACGGCCACCTCTTGGTGACGTTGAAGCAATTTCGAGAACAGGTGGTATATTTTCAGGGCAGACACATAATATTTACAGGGTTGACCAGATTATGTCCAGCCGAAGGCAAACCTCTACGCATGGATGCCACCACACTAAACGGTGCTGAATACCGGGGATCATGGCCAGGTGGGAAAGCAGAACCTTTTTCGGGGTTGTTCAATCACACCCAAGTGATCCTCCTTGATGGTACCGATGGCGAGCTGGACGACGTGGTCAGTGTCGCCAGAGGAGACGGTGGCGGGACTGCTCACGATTTCCGTCGCGTCCACTCGAGTCCCCGTGATCTTCAGCTGAACTTTTTGTGCTCTTCTCAATGATCTGGAAATACTTGCGCAATGGCACGGGATGATGTCAGGGTGGATGAGTTTGGACGGAGGTCAAAACTTCAAATCTGTCTCATTATTCCTTCGCGGTGGCCTGGAATGGGATTTGGAAGAGTTCTTGAGATCGAGGGATTGCGTCGGTGAGTTGGGGGTTGTTAGTGGAGGCGACTTTTTGGATTGGGATGTCGACCGTCAGTATTTCCTAGATGGACTCGAGTACCTCCAGAAGAACCGAAATGTTCGGCGGGATTGAGTCAGTACACGATGTGTTGGATAATTGGTACTGACAATTCACTGGTATAACCTCCCTACTGACAGAAGTCAGCGTGCGGATCGGTCGCATCAGCCTACGCAAAAGTTGGAGGCCTCTTCCTCCAACCCGATCGATAACCGAATCCCTCGGATTTTATTCACTCCACGTCCGGACCCCAAATTGTCCCTCCCAATTTTAGGAACAGATGTAGGTATGTGTATTATTTAGATGTGATTGTAGTACAGGCGACTTCCGATACGGTAGACTGTTCAGAGTTTGGCTTTGGAGATGACAAACGAATTTGCGGTGGAAAGCTGTTTCGCCGCCGTGTTCACGAGTTCATCCACACTGTTCTCTCGCGTCTGAGCTACCAGCAAACGATGAGAGATAATGCGACTCACATTTCCTGGGCAGTCTTGACATCGTTGATGGATGCCGCGACCCTCCCCATAAGCCCTGCAAGTGGAGTAAATTTTACGACCCACCGCGGTAGATAGTATTGGAAACATACACGGCCGAGCCTCGATACTCTTCTCCGGATGTTGAGACACGTCCGCTTCAACCGGTATCTTGCCTTCAGCGATGTAAGCGTCGATCTCCTGCGTCTTGTTTTCCCTGTCACTGTGGGTCGGACACGCGAACGGCTGGACTGGAATCCGACACGGTGCTCACCATTCACGAACGTATGGAGTCCTGCGTACGTTCATTGGCCGGCCAGAATAAATGGTTGTACGTGCCACGTCATCGAAACCTGCCGAAACGACGAGGTCTTTGTGTATTTTTGGGGCACCAGACTCAAGGCTGGCGACGAAACGAGTTCCAACCCAGACTCCGACAGCCCCGTAGCTACGGGGAAGAATTAATAAGCATAGATGTCAACCGACGGGAAGGAGTGAGATGACGGACGAAAGCGCCGCAGCGAGACCTCTGCCATCCGAGATGCCACCTGTAGCATCGCTTAAGTGACTTTCCCTCAGAAGTAGGGAGGTAACGGGTACCAGCTGCAACGACCATCACCGGTTCGCCTGTGAGCGGGCTTTTGCGACCCTTCGCGGCGTCAACGCAAGCCGGGATCAAGATTGAGAACGGTGTATCTCCTGTATGTCCCCCGCCTTCTCCCCCTGATATCCCAAGCGTCAGGGAGGGAACCACCACAACCACCGACGGAGACATACCTTGTGCGCATATCACATCGACACCTGGAGAACCGTTGTTAGTTCGTTCGATGGGAATAAAACCAAAGGGTGTGCACCGAGATCGAGTGCTTTGGCAACATGCTGGGCTGACGGTGAATCACTACATTCTTGGAGAAATTAGCCGTTCGTGTACCTTTGGGTGCCCCACCATACTGTGAGTAGAAAGTCAATCACTTTGAGCCTGCTTATTTGATCGCAGATACACACTTCATTACGATAATCCCAGCTTTATGCAGCCGCTCAACCACTTCCTTCGGGGGGACGCCGATCGCACAAACGAACAGCTTTGCCTTACTAGCAATGATGATGTCCACGAGTTTGTTGAGCTGACCGTTGGTGTAATCGTACTATGTATCCAACGTTTCAGATTCAGTGATCAGTTATGCTGGGGCTGTGTAAGCATACGTTCGTTTTCCTTGCGTTTCCTCCGACCTGCGGCAGGGCAAGGTCAACACCGAAAGGCGCGTCCTTGTCCTCGAGTTGCGATTTCAGTTCGTCGACTGTGCCTTGGAGCATCTTCGGGCTCATGCGAATACCCCCAATGACGCCAATACCACCCTTAAACTAAATTCAACAACAAATTTGCACGGAGCTGGCGGAGAACGTACAGCGTTCGTAACAGCGGCGGCGAGTTTAGGTCCCGCAGCAACCTACACCTCGCTCTCGTCAGTACAACGCTTCCGCACAGAGTCATTCGTTCTGGCACTGACGTTCATCCCCGCAAGCATAACCGGGTGGTTGATCCCGAATAGCTTGGTGAGCGGGGTCGAGAATACGGGCTTCGACGGAGGCATGGTGGTGGTACACTTCAGAGCTTTGAAGGGTCGGCATTCTACCGGCCGAACTACCGGATCACGGTCAGGTGCCGAGTGCTTCTTCAATCACGAGCTCGGATGAGCAAAACCAAAACGGTTGTCGGATACCAGATGAGAGGGCGGAGAGATGTCGACACTGGGAACGAGCGATTGGCTACAACACTCAAGACCGGGAAACGCGGTGCGAAGTAAGCACTCGTGGGAAACTGTTTTGCTTCCGTTACGATCCGTTCCCTCCGTCCGCATCCATGTCGTGTCCCGTCGACCACTCCACTCACTCAAACCCACCCCCAAACGCAGGTGGCTGCCCGGTCGACCACAAAAGCCCCTCCCAGCACCCACCATCTTCTTTGTCAACAGACAAATGCCCCGTCGACCACCAATCCTCTTCATCACCTTGGTCACGCTTATTTTCCTCCAAAACTGAGGGTGACAGCCATCCTCCCCCACGCCCACACGTACCTGGGAACCTGTCCACGGAACGAGAAACTTCCTCGATTCCGCGGTTAGAGGGGGACAAATGGGTGTACCCTTCCGAATCACAATTCTTCGCCGCTATGGCTAGGAAGAACCACGACCCCCAGACGAAAGACATGAAGGTCATCGTCCCAATCCATAACGCTGTGAACGAGCGTACGTGGTATGAGATCCTAAAGTGGGAGGAGGGGAGGGGGTCGGACGCGTGCGGTGGGTTGAAGCTTGTCAGCTTCAAGGGAAAATCACAGGAGCTCAGTCCAAGGGCGAGATTTAAATCGCTGCTAGGGTTAGTTGTCACCCTTTCATCCCCGTTGCTCCACTCAGTATCTCACTGGCGTTTCTAGATACGCACCCCCGTTTGACCGACACGACTGGGTAGTTGATCGGTGCGGCCACCGCGTCCGATACATCATAGACTTTTACACCGGCAAAAACCTCGGTCCAAACAGCAGTCCCTCTTTTTACCTCGACGTCCGGCCAGCTCTCGATAATTGGGAGGGCGCGAAACTGCGATTCGAGAGGTTCTGCGGAAGGTGGTTCGGTATCACTCCTCAACTGTCCTCCTCGTCACCCGGTCCACATCCTCCTTCACAACCCCCCGTGGGCTCGTAGACGCATTCTCCCATGCACTAAGTGGGATAAACGCGAACACCCTGTATATTACCACGCGACTAATGAATAATACCCTCCTCCACCTTTACCTAGGTGCCCGAACTCTGGCTTTTTTGGTCGGTCGTTCAGGTTCAGATTCCTCTCCGCTCTCAGATGGTTCATCTTCCTCCTCTTCCACTTCGCCCTCGCTGATTTCCTCTTCATCGTTCCAATCGTCATCTCCGCCATCTTGCTCAATGTCGTGACTGGCTGCGTCCTCACCCTCTTCATCTTCATCCCCCTCCTCACCTTTCCCCTTCTGACCAGCAAGAGCTTTCTTGTTCTCAACGTTTCTTTGTTGCTCCTCTCTCCGCTGTTTCCTGAGCCGTTCCCTCTCAACGGCGGCAACTTTAAGAGCGTTCGCCTCTTTCTTCGTCTTCTTGACTAGTAACCATCCAAGTGTCAGCAGGCACAAGAGCCGCGTCACTATGTCTGGTACTTACCGATATCGTGGTAAATCACGCCCCCTTCCTTACCAGGAAGACCTTCCGTGATCTTTATCAACCTCAACTCCATCCTCGGTCCAATTTCATCGAGCTTAACGGCCTTCTTCTGCCCCTTCCTGTTATTCCTCCCAACATAATCGCCAGCGAGGCTCACAGCGTCCCCCTCATCCCCCGCCGCAGAACTCACATCAGAAGCAGCCGACTCGTACCCACCTCCAGGATCAGGTTCACCCCTCTTCCTCAACAAGAAATCCGCAACATCCTTCTCATTTCCCAAATCCAGGAACCCAGAAGGTGTCTTTTTCGATGACGAGGTGACGCCTTCGAGCACTTTTCGTACCCGCTTGGACACGCCGTAGGGTTTGACTGAGATCAGGTAGTGGCGGAAGTCGATGGTGCCTTTTTCGGGGTTGTAGGAGATCAGGACGACTCGGCGGGCGGAGGAAAGGGAGATCGTTCCTGGGGAGAGGGGAGGGAAGAGGCTTTGGAAGGCTTTCATTGCAAGGGAGAGGTGTGGAGGGGTGTTCGGTCCCGGCGGAGGGAAGGATGCGAGCACGAGCTTAGGTAGTCGTTAGAAAAGTTAGAAAAATCCGATAGGCACCCACGGGACACACTCACCAGTGGAGGAGATAGATACTCCAATCCGACGCTCTTCGCTCGCCTCACACTGCACAGGATATCCTTGACAAGACTATACCTCTCGATCCTAAAACTCAACGTCGGTCCACCAGGTAACCTGATAACCCTCAACGACGGCGCGACGTCCGTCAGAGTGAACGCGAGCAGGTGGGTCACATGAAGAGCAGGAGCAAGGACGATGTAATCCTTCAACTTGTTTCGTGTACGTTCCTTCACTTGTAATCAGCCGTCAGCGACACCAAACCAAACACAGAGACCTAAGAAAACAACCGCGGTGAACGGGAGGAAATCGAGAAAGAGGACTGACCCGTAACCTGCTAGCTGTGTTCGGCTCCATGACCTTTCGCATGTCGTGCACGAGCTGGGCGAGCGACCGTCCAACCTGCCCATGCTTGATCACAAAGCTTTTTGGGTTATTGTCCGAAGTTCCAGGTACGGTCTTGACATGTGTGCGATTTTTTCGTTTGCGAGCCATCTCAGAGGATAAGGAAAGGTCGGGACCCACAAACTCGAGTTTTTTCGATCACTCGGCCGCATCGCCAAAACAGGTAGTTCTGCCGTTTCGCCAACCAGGAATACACGCGGAGAGAAAGAGGAGCTTCCGAAGCTCGGGGAGGGAAGATATGTATTCACAGGGTGGGAGGGTACTTAGTATGGGGGAGTAGTAAGAAGGGGAGTAAAACAAAAAGGAGTAGACACAGTTGAGATAGGCGACGGTAAGGGCTACAGAGAGCAGAGATAGGCTATACTCGGGGAAACAATAGAGAAGTACGAGGGGGGAAAAGACGAGGGAGAAAGAAATAAAGCTAGAAACGACAGTGTGGTGGAGCTATAGCATTAACGGACACGATCAGGGAGAGACAGGGCACAGAGAGGCCAATAAAGTAATTGGTGGTGGTAGCAAGCAGATAGAAGAGAGCGAAGAAAAGGAGAGGTAATAAAACTATCCCAAAAGTTCTCTTGGGGTGGAAATTATCAGGCGGATAACCCGCAGGATTAACGGTGGAGAGCAACGAACAAGAGAATAAGAACAAAGACTGCAAGAAGGACGGCAAGATGAATGTAGGGATTGTTCGAAGGGTGGACCATGGGGGGGGAGTGGGAAAAGGTGGGAGACTCAGAATCCCACGAATGCGTAGTTGAGCGAGTCGATGCCTGGGACGGCTTCGTTCCTCATCAATCCCGGAATATCCTCCGCAGGAGGAAGGGGAAGATGAGAGAAATGCCGCGTGTCGTCCAACGATGATACGTGGGGAACGATGGGTGCCTACGTCAATCACGAGTCAGCACAGGCCGGTTCACAGACGGAATTGATGGAAGAGCTTACCCGGATCTCTTTCCGCTCCAGAGCGTCCCAGTCGACACCACTGAACCAAGGGTGGTCCAGCACGTCTTGTGAGCCACCAATGAGGTTCCCCAACCGTTTGGTACGATCTGGATGGAGGAAGGCCCTGACGAGCTCCTTGGACAGCCTATCCATCTCCTTAGGCCAATATATCCTTCCTCTTAGGATCTTCTCGTAGATCCCAGGCGCGGTCTCGTCGAAGAAGGGTGGGAACCCGACCATCATTTCATAGGCGAGGACACCGCATGCCCACCAGTCGGCAGGCTTCCCATGACCCTCATTAAGAATTATCTCGGGAGCGAGATACTCGGGCGTTCCACACAATGTCCATGTACGATCCTCAACAATCTTGGCAAACCCAAAGTCGGTAAGTCGCAAGTATCCCCGAGAGTCCAACAGTAGATTTTCTGGCTTGAGGTCGCGATAAATAATGTTGAAGGAATGCAAATATTTGAGGGCGACGACGATTGTCGCGAGGTAGAACCGCGTGACGTCGGGGGTAAACCTTTGGGCGCGTCGAAGGTGCGTGAACAGCTCGCCTCCGGGGACGTAGGACAGCAGCATGTAGATGTTGAGGCTGTCCTGAAAGGTGGAATAGAGATCGACGATGAAGGGGTGCCTCACGCGAGACATGATGTAGCGTTCCGCGTTGACGTGTTCCACTTGTCTCAGCCTGACGATCTCTGACTTGCGGAGGACCTTGAGGGCAAAACAATTGACAGATCTCGTTTGGTGGGAGGGACTGCGCAGTCGAACGAGCAGTACGCGCCCAAACGTGCCGGTACCTGAGTGGCAATCAAAAGCAGTGAGGAACAAAACCCTACAAATGTCGCCTAGAGGACAGCGTGACGGACGTACCGAGAGTCCCTCTCACTTCAAAGTCTGTGAGACGCAGGCTCCGGGGCAGAGTCTCTCTCGATTCATCCAAGGTTCGGATTGGCGGATGGATCCGTAGTGGCTCTGGATCGATTTCCGAGTCTTGTATGGAGAGACGGTCGGCATCGGAGTCCCTGGAGTGAGGTACGACGTGGTCGACCGCCATATCGTCCATCCGTGATACCGGGTTTGTCGGCGACATGGGCGGGGTCATCGGTGCGATGGATCGCGAGTCTTTCCTAGCGATTGGGTGGAAGACGCTGAGGCCATTGTCAGGGAGAGGGGGCGCGATGGTGGGTAAGGAGGTTGACCGAGGGGCAGAAAACATGGCGGTGTAGGAAGGGACAGGAGGCTGGAGACCGTTGGTTCGCGTATGTCGGGTGGTGGTGGGCGTTTGTTGGAATTCACGTTCCACTTATTGTTGGCTGAGGGGACCGTGCCCGAGCGAGGGAGAGACTCTTGCCTTGACCCGCTGAAAGACGTGAAAAGGGTAGAAGGAGAGGGAGGGGGGATATATTTTATGAAGGGAGACCCTGGTTGCCGCCAGGGAGCTTTTGAAGAGAGAGGAGAAATCAGTCGCATCTCCATCTCCATCACTTCCGGAGTTATTTCCCCGTCGATTTACAAATCCCCCAGACCGTCCCAAATAAATATATTCTCACTTAGTACCGCCTCCTTCTCCTTTGACAACACTGGCAACCGCATCGTCCGACGCTGATACCCCGGAGAACAAAAATATTCCAGACCGCGTGTCTCACTGAGGTCGCTACGCTACAGACACGGCAAGATCTCGCCTTCCATGACACCACCGCCCGGGAGCCGTCCGACAAAGACGACATATTTATGAGATATTCACCACGACAAGCGACTCAGATAGTGGAGATCGCTTGGGGGCTCCCCTAGTCCTGTGGTACGCAGTTTCCATGGTGTTTGGCCGACTGAGGACTTCCCCACCCCGGCTCGTTGATCGATGGCGTTTCGCAGGTGTGATGGTGGCTTCGGTGGCATGTCCCAAGGAATGACATGTGACAGAGCGCTGACAGCCTGTCCCAGACCTTCCCATGCCACGCGTACCACCCGCCCGGCCCGAGGACGCCAATCTTGACCACTCTTGGAATCAACTCACAACACCCGACGCGCTCCTCGTGGTCCCAAGGCCAAGCTTGCACCACGCTCTAAATCTGTATCAACGCAACAGCAATACTTTCTCGTTTACGACGACAATTTAGGCCACATCTGGAGAGAGATAAGCACCCTATCTGATGTGGTGGCGGCGAATCCTGGACACAATTACATTCCAAAAGCGACCGTGAGCGCTCCATGGATTGCTGCTAGGACCTTTGTGTTCCCACTCCCACCAGCGCCTCCAGCAACATAGAGGGGAACGAAATGCTCCGCCGTCGGATGCGAGGCCGTAAATCCCTGATGGTTCATCAGGTCGAACATGACCTTCCTCCGTTCCTGCGGCTAAGAGAATAGGCATGGACGAGAGAAAATGAAGTTAGACCACGTCGTTCAACAACGCTCCAGCCCTCGTGAGTCTTGGAGATCGGGTTGCAATGGCTATACATCGACAGATCCGGGCGCAAGCGATCACGAGGGAAGGAGGAGAGGATCAAGAGTCTGAGAGACCACTTACGTCCTGGACTTGAACAGCCTGCATGACAGCATTGTCAAACTGTTTGTATATATCAGCCGAGTTGACCTCTTCGAAGCAGACTCGATCACGGAGATTGTGAATCGTCAATCCGCCGGAGAGTATCAATACTCCCTCAGATCTTCCGCGAACAGTTGGATCAGCGAACCGCACCGTATGGAGTCTCAAGCTCAAGCCCGGACATACCTCAATTCATCTAAAACTCCACCGATTCTCCATTCTTCTTCAGGATCAAAGCTCGAGTCAATAGAAACCTGGACGATCGGGACGTCCGTCTCCACTCCAAACATCTCTCGGAATGGGATGAAGACACCATGATCAAGCCCGGAAGATCTTTTCCCCATGCCATCTACACCACGAGGCTCCGAAACCGTTGTGATTCTGGCAGTCGACCCGGCCTTGCGAAATGTGGGTTAGCGAGGTCAACACTCGCAGAAGATCCAGATCGTATACCTTGTTGTACAGATCGACGATACGGTTTGCCAACTGCGAGTCCCCGCGTGACTTGAATTTGATCTTGTAGAAGTCCGGGGGGCAACCGTAATAGTCGAAATGCAATGGGTTCTCTTCTCCGTAATCAGTCACTGGGATCATCCACAGGCGTAAGCGCTCATCACTAAGGCGGCATGGGGTCATCGCGTACCAAGTCGTGTTCCGCCGGTGTCCCAATGAGCACTGAATACCACGATGGCCTTTGGATTGTACTTCTTGACAAGGGTTCCTCCAAAATCTTTGAGGAAGCGAGGCAAAGGACCACTTTTGCTCATGGCAACCGCCGGGATGTCCATCAACATCAACGGGGACGAGTGAGCGAAGAAAAACGCGGGGATCTTCTCAGGAGAGGAAGGGAGGTCATCGAGTGCCTTCAACCACTCGTCCCTGGTCTTTGGAGCGTTCACAGTCATGGGTGCGGCGGGTTTGGTGGTGGCAGTAAGAGACCTACACGGGACAGCGAAGAGAAAAGACGAGAGGACTGCGTTTGGGTTCTGACCACGGGCGGCCAACCCCGAGAAAGAGTGGGTAATGGATATCCCGTACAGTGATGACCGTTTAGGCTTACGAGATAACTCGAGAGCCACCAGCGATCCGGACCCCGCATGAACAAGTCATCCCATGCAGATGGGGACTCCCACCACAACGAAGGGGTGCTTCGGCCCGTGCGTCGTTCTGAAGTGACGGACGAGGATCGGAGGAATGTGAGCGGAGTTTACCGATCGTCCGTCACCAGCGCCACCACAGTGCCGCCACCAAGGGCTTCAGTACTTTGAAGATTGAATACCCTTAACTTCGAAAATGGGCTTTGCTTCCCCGCCTGACCATGGACCCTGACATTCAGCACCGTTCAACGGGGTGGCCATCCGTAGAGGGTTGCGTTCGGCTGTACACCACGGCGGGACATGATTTGGTCGACCCTGTAAGTATTCGGTACTTGTATTGAAAACATATCCGCCGGTTCAATCTCCAACGGCCTTCAATGTCACAGAAACGGCCATCCGTTGAGGCTTGGGCTTTGGGACTTGGTGATCAGCCGCGGAAGTCCCCTCGTGCGGTTTATCCGGAGATGAGACAAGAGCCCCTTCATAGTGATTGCGTTTGTTACATTCGAAGAATATGAGCCGCTGAGATACATATAAGTACCGATAGGGATTGCGAAGAATATGTGGCGGCCAAAATGAATTTAGAGGGCGGAAAGAAGATATGTGAAAGATGATGGGGAACCTTGATCATTCCACCAAGAACTCCAGAATGACAACCTCCGGCAGCCCAGAATGCAACAACGTAAGAAACATCCCGTTCCACGCCTTATTCGTCTCCTCACTTAACTTATCCTCCCAAAACCCTCCCGCCTCTGGCCGCCAACGAGGGGGCAACCACAAGAGCCGCTTGCCGGTGGAGTTTAATACCCACCCATCATCCCAAACTCGGTAGCCATGAGAGGATTGCCAGGGGGGGCATCCTGATGGGGCCACGGTTCGGTCAAGAGGTTCCAGTTCGGTGACGTTGGATTCGCTATTCCTGACAATTGCCCATCCTTTATGTGGATACCAGAGTTCCCGCCCGTCCAGAGTGAACCACGGAAAAGTGTCGCGTGACTCTATCCGTCCGATGAGCATCCCGGTGGAGGCATCATAAATAGTAGGACGGGTTTGAGGAGGCCTTCCAGCAACAACATAGTTCAAACCGGGGGATATAGCAAAAAAAGCGCCTTCTTGCAGCTGTGACCTGGACGGTTCCCAAGGATCGAGCCTGGTCGTTTGAACGCTGCGGCTCCTATCTGCCCTGGCACCGAGAACGTGGCCCTCCGTAGGGAGGTTCCAAGTGGTGACCATACCATCGCCAAAAACAGCGATGGTGTTCCTAGCTACCCCCACGGCATAAATGTCCGCGCCCGCGTTGATGGTCAGCCGAGTGGCACCAGACTTGAGGTCGAGGACTATGGCTGTGTCACCACCGCACCGCGCGGCCACTGCCAACAGCCCATCTGGTGAAAATCCAACAATAAGATTCTTGGTGGGCTGGAAACCCCGAGCCGGGACGCTGGAAGTGGAAGAGGATGAATCTGTTGTGCGCCACAACTGAAGGTCCTTTCTACCAATCGTGACCATCGATTGCCCGTTTGGGGAGAAAAATACTCTGGGAGACAGCATGCGAGTTTCGCTGTGTAGGAGCTTACGATGAAGGATATAGCCAGTCGGAGACTCCTTCCAGAGGTGAATCTCTCCACTCTGAGCCTCGCACGCGAAGAAGTGGCCATCAGAGGAGAACGACATCTGCCTCGGGTCCTCGACGCCCGTGGAATTCAGGAGGAGCTTGGAATATCGAGCGTCCCACACAAGGAGAGTTTTCTCGGGACCAGTGATGGAGGCGAGACGGGGAGGGGTAGGATGGAAGAGAAATTGATTTGAAAGATAAGAGTCGTTTGAGGTAGGGAAGGTCTCAACTTCCGTGGGTGGGAGTTGTGAGGAAAATCCGACTTCCCACACAGTAGTGGACTCTGACCCAACAATGGCGAATCGAACATAATCACCGTGTCTCCAAATCGTGCTTATGTCCGTCCCTTCGATTGGGTGACGAAACATAAGCGCACCGGAAATCATGTTGTAGGTGTTTATGGTGGGGGCTTTGTCCTCATCCTTGAACAACACCCCAAGCATTGTCCCACATCCAGAATGTGTGATCGAGGGAGCACGAAGGGACCCCTCTGTGAATATTTCATTAGCTCGAACGCCCGTCTGAAGGTCCCAACTGGTAATCACTCCTGCAGTAGAATCGAAGCATGTCAACGAGCGACCCTCGGGGGAGAACGCAAGCAAATTAGCGATGAAATGCGGATTCCTGAAGGATTTGAGCCGCTGGAGAGTTACCGCGTCCAAAAGGTGTGTCTTCTCCCACATGTTTGAGATCGCAATGAACCTACTGCACGGCGACCATGCGATGGACTCAATTGGATAAAAACATTTGATGGTCGCAATGCCGGGATCCCATGACATTAGGTCCCCTTGCACAATCCTCGCGAAGGGATGAGCGTATTGTTCGTACAATCTCCGCACGATTGATGTTCGGGGAGATAGGGGGAGGGCCGAGTGATAGATATGTGGAGCGGACGTGCTGATGACCTCGAAAAATCCGGTGACGAATCGGAAGTAGTCATCGATGAGAGCAAGAGTCGGCGGGGCCTGGACCCAGTCTCAGTTAATTTTCGTAGGACACCAAACGCAGAAACTCGACACACCTCCAACGATTTCGCAGCCACTTCCAATGCATCAACTGCATCCCTTACGGTACCGAGAACACTGAGCACTTCCAGCCAGAATAAAACCTTCTCCTCTAGGAACCGGTGTAGGATAGAGGTGATTTTTGGCGCATGGGATGGCACCGTGCGCAAATCAACGAGGTGCTTATGCCACGACTGGCACGCATACCGCAAACCGTGGTCAATGCATCGTTCGACCCTCTCCCTCAAGTCGTCAACCGCAGAGTTGGCGACGCCATCCGAGAGTTTGCACATGTTCTTCTCCAACCGTCGGTTCATTAACTCAAGGCAGCCAATCAGAAGTTCTGAATGGTGGTCGGGGGGAAAGACGCAAAATCTCTGGTCAGTGCAGCGGGTTGGATCAACGATGAAGTCAGGAAATGATTTGTGGAATGGCCGAACGGGGTGGTTGAGGTTCTCCTGGAGGATCAGAAGGGACTGAACCGATGACAGTCGGAGGGATACACTTTTGATGCGGAACCCCAGCAGCGTCGCGATAGAGGATGGAGACAGGGGGTTTGCAGCCAGGGCAACGGCACCGAGGACAGAACGGGTCGTGGGGTCATCCTCCGGGTCATCGCGGCCGAAAGCCTCACGAAGGATCGTCATATAGAGTGCGTTCAGTGACATGCCCTCCTTGAGTTCGATTCTCCCTTCGCGTGAGCTGCTCTCGGATGACTTGAGAAGCCGATCCAGCTGCTCCTCGGGGTCGTTGTTCCTCTGCCCTATGAATTTGACCGTCGCCACTGCATATGCAAACAGGCCCGCTGCCCGTTCACAAAGCGGGTCTAGCTGGTCCTTGGTTGGCCAGTCCGCCAGCTCAGGCCAACGGCTGGCGAGCTCTGAAAAACTGTATTTGAAGAACAATCGTATGTCGCTCTCAACTTGGTGTGGCTCGACCTCGTGGAGGACGAACACGTCCGTTGCTTCTGCCATCCGAGGGAGGCGAAACCCTTCGCGAATACGTTGCTCCGGACGACCGGTAAGGAAGAATTTGACGTTGGGGACCTCGGATACAAACTGTCCGAGGACGGACAGGATGGCTGAAGCGGGTTGGTCATCCCTGCATTCGTCCAAAGCGTCGATGACGATCACAGTGGAAACGTCGGACTCCGCAAGGGGCTGTACGATCAACCTCTCCATTTGGTGATACAGGGTCTCATCGACAATCCCCGGATCCGACTGGATCAACGGGACAAGTATCGATCGAAACTCGGGGAACTT
>Ga0307511_10002004_pt1 | contig 21377 bp, 20 predicted proteins | sample 13_EM_MG_FD_200266 | JGI IMG/M metagenome (GOLD analysis project Ga0307511, IMG submission 200266) | Populus trichocarpa ectomycorrhiza microbial communities from riparian zone in the Pacific Northwest, United States - 13_EM | ecosystem: Host-associated > Plants > Roots > Unclassified | place...
AGCGAGGTGGCCCCACTCCTTCCCTTCCCGAACAGGACAGTGAAACGCCTCTGCGCCGATGATAGTGTGGATTCCCATGCGAAAGTAGGTCACTGCCAAGCTGTTTAACACAAGCAAACGCCCGGTACGAAAGTGCCGGGCGTTTTGCTTTTCAGAACTACGGCACACACGTTCCCGAGCGCGACGTTCATCGCGCTGGCCGGCCTCGCCCTGCTCGGCCCGGCGTTCTTCAAGCGCCGCAAGCAGCCTTGAGTTCCGTGGCATCGCGGGCACCGTGCTCCACCGGCGCCCGCTTGCTTGCTTCCACGGAGGCCGTGTTGCGGACAGTCGCATAGTGTGCACCGCCCGCACGCAGTGACTCAAACCCGATCCAGCGCCCGATGTGGCGCCGGCGGCAACTCGATGCGGACCGTGTCGCCGGCCTTCACCTCTCCGCCCTCGAGCACGATGCCCATTACGCCGGCCTTGCGGATCAGGTTGCCATCCGCATCACGGTCCAGCACCGCGCGCGTCAGCCCGCTCTGGTAATCGTCCAGCTGGTGGCAGGGGTTGCGCAGGCCCGTTATCTCGACCACCGCATCCTCTCCCAGGCGCAGGCGCGCGCCCTCGGGCAAACCAAGCAAATCGACGCCGTGTGTGGTGATGTTTTCGCCAAGGGTGCCCGGATCGACGCGAAACCCGCCGGAACGCAGTTCGTCGATCAACTCGGCGTGAATCAGGTGCACCTGGCGTAGATTGGGCTGGGTCGGGTCGCGCGCCACCCGGGAGCGGTGCTGGACCGTCTTGCCCAGATGCGCATCGCCCTCCACGCCCAGGCCGGCGAGCAGGCGGATGCGCTCGCGCACCGCTTTGCTGAAATCATGGCCGCCGGAGAGACTGACCGAGACAACGCTGCCGGACATGAGGCGACTCCCAAAAATCGAAGTCTAGCAGCCGTCTCTTACCGTCCCGCTACACAAGTCACGCCCTACAGCCCGGCCAGCATGCCGCCATCGACATAAAGCACGTGCCCGTTGACGAAGTCCGACGCGCTGGACGCCAGGAAAATCGCCGAGCCGCCGAGTTCCTTCACATTGCCCCAGCGCTGCGCCGGCGTGCGGTTCTTCAGCCAGGCGGTGAACTCGGCGTTCTCCACCAGCGGGCGCGTCAGCTCGGTATCGAAATAGCCGGGCCCCAGGCCGTTGACCTGGATGCCGTGGCGCGCCCAGTCCACGCACATGCCCTTGGTCAGGTTCTTCAGCGCGCCCTTGGTCGCGGTGTACGGCGCGATCGAATAGCGCGCCGCCTCGCTGTTCACCGAGCAGACGTTGACGATCTTGCCGCGCCCGCGCGGGATCATGTACCTGGCCACCGCGCGGCTCATATAGAACACACTGGTGAGATTGGTGGCCAGCAGGGTATGCCAGGCCGCGGTCTCGAATTCCTCGAGCGGCTTGCGGATCTGCACGCCGGTGTTGTTGAACAGGATGTCGATCGGCCCGATCTCGCGCTCGATGGCGTCGACGTTGCCAGTCACCGCTGCTTCATCGGTGACGTCAAAGGCGCGCAGGCTGGTCTGCCCGGTGAAGAGGGCTTGCGCCTTCTTCAGCTTCTCCGCGTCGCGCCCGTTCAGGATCACGTGCGCTCCCGCGCCGGACAGCGCCTGGGCCAGCGCCAGGCCGATGCCCTGGCTGGAGCCGGTGATCAGCGCGCGCTTGCCGGACAGGTCGAACAAATGAGTACTCATGATTTTGTCTCTGCGTTGTTGTGGATCGCCCCGCATTATAGAACCCGGCCCGATGCCATTTTCCGCACTCGGCTATCATGCAGGCTCAAGGCATTACGTACAACGGCATCACGCACAACGATAGCGGAGACAAATCATGCGCAGCGCCATGCTTTTCGGCCCCAAGGACTTGCGTATCGTCGAGACCCCCGACCCCGCCGCCCCTCCCAAGGGTATGGTCAAGCTGCGCTTCGGCGCCGGCGGCATCTGCGGCTCCGATCTCTCCTACTACGGCAAGTTCAAGGTCGGCGATTTCGATGTACGCGAGCCCATCGTGCTCGGCCACGAAGTCTCCGGCGAAGTGGTGGAAGTCGGCGAAGGCGTCACCCGCGTCAAGCCCGGCGACCGCGTCGCCGTCAATCCGAACCAGCCCTGCCGCGTCTGCCGCACCTGCATCGCCGGCCAGGGCAACTTGTGCCTGCAGATGAATTTCTACGGCAGCGCCGCGGTCTACCCGCATATCCAGGGCGTGTTCCGCGAATACATCGTCTGCGCCGAAATCCAGTGCTTTCCGGTGCCGCGCTCGCTGGACTTTCGCACCGCCGCGATGGCCGAACCCCTCGCCGTCACCATGCACGCGGTGAGCCGCGCCGGTTCGCTGCTTGGCAAGCACGTGTTGATCACCGGCTGCGGCCCGATCGGCTGTCTCACCCTGATGGTGGTGCGCCGCGCCGGCGCCGCGACGATTACCGTCACCGACCTGTCGGATGCCGCGCTCAAGCGCGCTCTCGAACTGGGTGCTGACCGTGCCGTCAACTCCGCCACCCAGCAGGACCAGATCGAAGCCTGGTACGCCAACAAGGGCACCTTCGATGTCTCGATCGAATGCTCCGGCAGCGGCCCCGGCATGAACACCGCCATTCTCGCCACCGCCTCCGGCGGCCGGGTGGTGCAGGTGGGCATGATGGGCGATACCCCGGTGCCGATCAACCGCCTCATGTCCCGCGAAGTCGACTACGTCGGCGCCTTCCGCTTCGACCGCGAATATGGCTGGGCCGTGGCCGACCTGGCGAACGGGCGCATCGACGTCTCCGCGCTGCTCACGCACCAGTACACCATGGCGCAGGCCAATGATGCCTTTGCCATCGCCGCCGACCGCTCGCAGTCGATGAAGGTGCATCTCACCCTCTAGCGCGCCCGTATCAGCGTTGACGGCGCGCACCGCACCCAAACGCCTGCGCGCCGCCGGAACAGGCCCGGCACCGCCGAGCCCTGCGTTCATGCAGCACAACAAAAGGGGAAGCGCATGTCTCGCAATCTCACTCACCTGATCCGCGCCTGCATCGGCGCCGCCTTGCTCGCCGTCGCCGGCCTGCTCTCGTCAGTGCCCGCCCAGGCCCAGCAGCCGCCGCCGTTCGCCACCACCAAGGTGACCGACAACGTCTACCTGTTTCGCTATGGCGGCCACCAGTCGATTTTCGTGGTCACCTCCGAAGGGGTGATCGCCACCGACCCGATCGCCTACCTGCGCCCGCAGGCGGCGCGCATCTATATCGAGGAAATCCGCAAGGTCACCTCCGCGCCGATCAAGTACGTGGTCTACAGCCACCACCACTATGACCACATCGCCGGCGGCAAGCCCTTCAAGGACCTGGGCGCCACCTTCATCGCGCACAAGAACGCCAAGGCGCACCTGGAACGCCTGAAGTACGCCGACGCCGTGATCCCCGACGAAACGGTCGACGAGCGCCGCACCCTGGAACTGGGCGGCGTGAAGGTCGAACTGATCTACACCGGCCGCAACCACTCCGACAATTCGCTGGTGATGCTGATCCCCAAGGACAAGATCCTGTTCACCGTCGACTTCGTGCCGATCGAGGCGGTGCACTTCCGCGACATGCCCGATGGCTTCATCCCCGACCACCTGGAATCGCTCAAGCGCGTCCTGGCCCTGGACTGGGAGCGCATGATCCCCGGCCACCCCTACGCGGGCGGGCGCTTCGGCACCAAGCAGGATGTACAGAACCTGATCCAGTACACCGAAGACCTGTCGGCCGCGGTCAAGGTAGCGGCGGACCAGGGCAAGTGCTTTGATACCGCGATGAAGGAGATCAAGCTGCCCAAGTACGAGAAGTGGGGCGGCTATGAGCAATACCTGCCGGGCAATATCGAGCGCTTTTGCGAGTACTGGGGGCGCGGGTATTGACGGACCAAGTACCCCCGCTTTCGTCCGGCGCGAGCGCGAAAAGCCCTGGCGAAGCTGGCCTGCTTTTGCAGTTCACGAGCCGGAAATAAAAAGCCGCATGCGCGGTTGAGCTTGTCGACAACGGGGCAAGCCAGGTTCCCTTGATATTGCGCGGACGTCCAAGTCGCCGTAAAGGATTTGCGTAGCGTCCATTGCAAAAGCCGGGCTTGTCAGCAGGCTGTGCCGCATGCGCGGCTTTTGCTCTCCAAGGTTGCGCGCCCGCGGCTTCACGTGGCCAGCCCGCTATCCGGCCGCACTTCATCAGCGCCACGTCCGAATCACCTCGCCCGCGACGGCTTGCATGCCCTGGAAATGAGCATCGCGCGGGACGTTCCCCACGCTGATCGGCTCGAAAAAAACGACGTGCTTCGGAGGGGCGGCAATGCCTTGCGGCGCACCATTATCGGGCTCCGATCTTGCGCCAACTAAATCAATTGAAGACAACTGAAACAGTTGCGATCAGGCGCAAACGACTGCAAAATGCGATCTTCGATTAGCGATTGCTTATGTGCCATATTCGCCAGTGCATATGGGCCTTCCATGACGAGGCGGCACAGTCATCGCGAAGGCAGAGCTGTCCGGCAAATCCAAACCGAGGACAAGATAAAGATGTACAAGTTGTTATTCGCCGCTTTCACCCTGTTGCTGGCGCTGCCTGCGGCGGCCCAGGTCGATGGCATCAGCGCCGACACCATCCTGATCGGCCGCAGTGCCGGCATGACCGGGGCGATCGCTTCGCGCATGAAGCCGGCCACCGAAGCCTTCATTGCCTATTTCGACGCCGTCAACGAAGCGGGCGGGGTCAACGGCCGGCGTCTCAAATTCATCAACGTGGACGACGGCAACGACGCCAAGCGCGCCGTCGAGAATGTCAAGAAGCTGATCAGCGAAGACAAGGTGTTCGTTCTCCTGTCGCCTTCCGGCGCGCCGCAGACCCTGGCGGTGCTGCCGGTGGCCACTGCGGCCCAGGTGCCGTTGGTCGGCTCGACTTCGGGGGCCGAGAGCCTGCGCAAGCCGAACTAATACTTTTTTCACCTGAAAGCCGGCTATAGCGACGAATTCTCCAAGATGGCCGAGCACATGAAGACCACCGGCGTATCGCGGGTGCAGGTGATCTACAGTGACGATCCAGCCGGACGCGAGGGACGGCAATTGGCCGAGGAGGCGCTGCAAAAGTATGGCGTCACCCAGGCCGCCGCGCCGATCGGCTTCAAGCCTGGCGAAGCTAAGGCCGCTGTCGAGAAAATGGTCAAGGCCGATCCGCAGGCGGTGATCCTGCCGTCGCTGGCGGGGCCGGGGGTTGAGTTCTACCGCGAGTTCGTCAAGCTCGAGAACCGCCCGCAGGTGTTCACCTGGTCCATCATGGTCGTCGAAGGGCTGTACAAGGAAGTCGGCCCCAAGGTCTATGGTCTGGTGGTGTCGCAGATCGTGCCTTCACCCAACGACAGGACGGTCGGTGTATCGCGCGACTACCAGGCGCTGCTGAAGAAAAAGGGTCTGGAGGATGGCGGCTATTCCGGCATCGAAGCCTATATTTCCGCGCGCGTCCTGGTCGAAGGGCTGGTACGAGCCGGCAAGGCGCCGACGCGGGAAAAGCTGATCGCCGCCCTTGAGGGCATCCGCGATTACGACCTCGGCGGCGATTTTGTCACCTTCGTCGGCGCCAACCACGTCGGCCGCCACTTTGTCGAACTCACTATCGTCGGACGCGACGGGAAGTTCTTGCGCTAAGAGTCAGGGGCGCGCCAAAAAATCCGGAGCGCGGCTGCCCGCCGCCAGCCGCGCGCCCGGAATCAATGCAAGCAGGACCCCGGTGCCAGGCAGCTTGCCCCGGTATCGTTGCTCCCGTTGCCAGGGCGGCAAACAGCCGCCCACGCCCCGCCGCCGCTATGCAGGCTGCGGATCGACGGTTTGCACTGCCCTGTCGCCAGCCGCGCTTTAACACGGCAGGTTGGCGCATGGGAAATCGCGGGGCATGGATGGTTTGCCCCGTGACTTGCCGGCTTGCCTACTGGCGCTATCCGCCTGAACCGCGCCTCGCCAGCATGCCAAAAAAGCAGCGCGGATTCAGGCTTGGTGCACTCAGTCCACCACCGGTTTGAAGCCCGCCCGGTTCGGCATGTTCACCTTCGGCAGGGTCCTCGCATTCATCACGTCATTCTCGCCGACGATGCCGTTGAGATAGAGGATGTAGGCGGTCAGCGAGTACACCTCGTCGGTGCTCAGGGATTGCGGGGCGTTGTGCGGCATGGCGCGGCGGATGTAGTCGAACGGCGTGGTCGCGTAGGGCCAATAGCTGCCGATCGTCTTTTGCGCGCCGGGGGTCGCCAGCGTACCGAGCCCGCCCGCCAGCTTGTTTGCCAGGCCGCCCTCGCCCTTGACACCGTGGCAGGCCAGGCATTTCGCGGTGTAGATGGCGGCGCCGCGCGCGGCGCTGCCGCTCCCGGGCGGCAGGCCGCTGCCGTCGGGCTTGACGTCTATGTCCCATCCGGCGATTTCCGCTTTGGTCAGAGGCTGGCCCAGGCCGTAGCTTTGCTGCGCACCGGCGGAAGCCGGGCAGGCCAGCGCCATCACGCTCAGCAGGCCCGCCAGGACGGCGCTTGCGCGAGCGCGGGAACGCATCGGCGTATCAGATGTGAACATTTTTCACCTCGCCGTTGGCCGCGACGCTCCAGAACTGGATGGCGTTGTTGTGGTAAAGCGAGTTGGCGCCGCGGGTGCCGAGGATGTCGTTCAGCAGCGGCTGGACATTGCCGGCCTCGTCGATCGCGCGGCTGGCCAGCACCGCCGGCCCGCCGTCCCACCGCCATGGCAGGCGGAAGCGCGTCAGCGCCTTCGACAGGACCGGTTCCTGCAAGGCCGCTTCACGCCAAGTCTTGCCACCATCGATCGACACCTCCACCTTGCGGATCTTGCCGCGCCCGGACCAGGCCAAGCCCGAGATTTCATAGAAGCCCCGCGCCTTCAGCGCCTGTCCGCCGGAGGGAAAGGTGATCAGTGACTTGGCCTCCATGTGAAAGGTGAACTGCAGCGCCGAACCGTCGGTAAGCAGGTCGGTGTAAGCGCCGGTTTCCTCGCGGGTCTGGAACGGTTCGGTGCCGGCCTTGAGGCGCCGCAGCCACTTGATGTTCATGTTGCCCTCGAAACCGGGCAGCAGCAGCCGCAGCGGATAGCCCTGTTCCGGGCGCAGCATCTCGCCGTTTTGCGCGTACACCAGGATGGCGTCGTCGAGCGCCTTGGATACCGGAATGCTGCGGGTCATTGCCGCGCCATCGGCGCCCTCGGCGAGCAGCCACTTGGCCTCCGGTTTCAGGCCGGCTTCCTGCAGCACTGTCGAGAGCAGCACGCCGGTCCATTCGCAGCATGACAGCAGGCCATGGATTTCCTGCGCGGTGCCGTTGGCGGTCCTCTTGAGTTCGGCCGAGCTGTTGCCTGAGCACTCAAGAAAATAAATCCGCGACACCGAGGGAAAGCGCACCAGGTCGGCCATGCTGAGCAGCAGCGGCCGCTCGACCAGGCCATGCAGCATCAGGCGATGGTCGTCGGGATTGATGTCCGGCACTCCCGCGTGGTGGCGCTCGAACACCAGCCCGTTGGGGGTGATGATGCCGTGCAGGCTCTGCAGCGGCGTGCGCGTGGCCAGAGGAAACGGGCCGGGCGACGCGGGCAGCACACGCACCACGCCGCTTTCGTATTTCGATGGCAGGCCGTAAGGCGGGTTGAGAAACCCGCTGCCCTGCGAGCGGGTCCATGCCGGCACGTTCGGCGGCAGATTGGCTCGCCCCGAAGCCAGGTCGGCGGCGCGCGCCCGTTCCGACATCATCAATGCGCCCGTGGCGGCCGCGAGGCCCGCCGCGGACCCCTGTTTGAAAAACCGGCGCCGGCCCCTGTCCGGCGCGGGCTTGCTTTGTTCCATCCGCTTTGCTCCCAATGAACGACTTGAATGAATTGAACGATTTGAATGAATAAACGATCAAGGCGTATGGCAATAGCATAGCATTCTGCTGCGCCGCAGCAGGAAAATTTCGTCTCATATGTTTCCGCCGGTGACCACGAGCCCTCCCGCGCGGCCGGGACGCGTCATTTTTATTCTTGCCGGCGGAACCCGGCAACCGCGATACTAAAACGGCAAGTAGCCCGCCAGCGGCTGCGAGTAGCGCAGGTAAACCAGCGCGCCGGTATCGGAGACCAGTTCGGTGTGGTGCGCGCCCTCGAGCACGGCTTCGTAGTCGCCGGCGTTCAGGATTGAGCCGCCGACATAGCGCACCGAGCCTTCGAGCACCACGCATTCCTCGTCGCCAGGGTGGCCATGGGCGGGGGCGCGGGCGCCCGGTTCCAGCCGTACCAGGTAGGACTCGGCGGTACCGTCGGTGTACACCTGCTTGATGTGGATCTTCGGCAGCGCCTCGATCCAGCCCTCGTCGCTGGCGGGAACGGTGATGATGGCCGGCGCACGCTTCGGCTTGGCGGCCGCTTCGGTAGCAGCGGCGCGCGCGAGAACGCGCGACTTCAGGTCCGCGCTGCGCTTGGCGGCGAGCTTGACCGGCGCCACGCCCATCAGCAGCGACTCCAGCATCTCGTCCTGGGCGGCATCGAACGGCAGGCCGTCGGAGGCGGTATTGCGCGCCGGAGTTCGTGCCGGCGCGGCACGCTTGCTGCTGGGTTTCATGAACAGGTCCTGCGGAGTTTCAATATGGACACAGACTATGGACGTAGGCCGTGGACACAGACACACTGATCAAGCTGCCTGGAAGGCCAAGCAGGGCTGCCTGCCTGCACGCTGTCCTGCTTCCACAGGCATTGCCATTACGCACATGCCCGGAATCTGGATTCAACGCCGCTTGATTTCAGCTCCGGCCGCAACGTTCATCCTACAGGGTGGCAAACATCCGGCCAAGCTTCCTATTCCCCTATACTCAGGGCATCCTCAAGCCGTCGCAAGGCTTGATTATAAGCCCATGTAATCAAAGAGTTAATTATGGTGCAAGCCTTGCTGTTCGACCTTGGCAACGTCATCATCGACATCGATTTCGAGCGCGCCTTCGCCATCTGGGCCGCGCATGCCGGCGTGCCGGCTGCCGAGCTGGCCGTGCGCTACAGTTTCGATGAACCCTACCAGCGCCACGAGCGCGGCGAGATTCTCGCCACCGAGTATTACGCCAGCCTGCGCCGGAGCCTGGGCATCGCGCTTACGGACGCGCAGTTCGAGCAAGGCTGGAACGCCATCCTGGTCGGCGAAAAGCGCGAGGTGACCAGCCTGCTTGCCGGCCTGCACCAGCGCATCCCCACCTACATGTTCAGCAACTCCAACGCGACCCACCAGACCCACTGGAACGCGCATCATGCGCAAGCGGTCGCGCCGTTTCGCCACGTGTTCGTCTCCTCCGACATCGGCATGCGCAAGCCGGAAGCGCGCGCCTTCCTGCATGTCGCCAAGGAGATCGGCGCGCCGCCCGAGGAAATCCTGTTTTTCGACGACATCATCGACAACGTCGAAGGCGCGCGCGCGATCGGCATGCAGGCCGTGCACGTGACCTCGGCGCGCGACGTGCAGGCCGCTCTTGAAACGCTGCCGCGGTGGCGCTAGCCGAGGGGCCGGTCAGACCGGCGCCGTTGTCACGTCATACTCGAACAGCCAGTCATAGCGCTCCTTGACCCGCGCCTCGCTGAACTCGCGGTCCAGATAGGCCTGCGCTTCCCCGGCGCTGGACAGCGCCTGGCTGTGAAAGCGCTTCGCGTTGGCATTCGAGCCATGCACCACTTTCGCGGTGCGCTCATGGCGCGCGGCCTCGTAGTGTTTCAGCGCCGCGGCAATGTCGGCATACGCATCAAGGGCGCGCGCCAGGAGCACGCCATCCTCGATCGCCATCACCGCGCCCTGCGCCATGAAGGGCAGGGTGGGGTGGCAGGCATCGCCCAGCAGGCTCACCCTGCCTTGCGACCAGCGCGCCATCGGCTCGCGGCCCATCAGCGCCCACTTGTACGGCGTGCCGATATTGCGGATCAGGGTCCGCACATCCTCGTGCCAGCCGGAAAAATCGCGCAGGCACTCCTCGATCGAGCCGCGCACGCTCCAGCTCTCCACCTGCCAGTCGCCGCGCTCGATCACGCCGACGAAATTCATCACCGCTCCCCCATGCAGCGGGTAGTGCACCACATGCCCGCCCGGCCCCAGCCAGTTGGTGCCGACCAGGCGCGCCAGGTGCGCCGGCAGCCTCTCCATCGGCACAATGCCGCGCCAGGCCACGCAGCCGGTGAAATGCGGCGCGTCCGCGCCCCACAGCTGCGCGCGGATCTTCGAATGCACGCCGTCCGCGCCGACCAGTACATCGCCGCTCGCGCTGCCGCCGCCCTCGAAATGCAGGGTGACGCGCCCGCCCTCTTCGGTGAATCCCGTGCACTTGCGGTTCAGGTGGATCGCCTCCGGCGCCGCGCGACGCACGCCGGCCACCAGCGCGTCCAGCAGATCCGGCCGGTACATCGTGTAATAGGGAAAGCCGAAGCGTGCCACGGACGTAGGGCCGACGTCGAACAGCTTCCACGCCTGGCCGCTGCTCCACAGCCGCACTTCCTTCTCGCGCGGCTCGCAGGCCAGCGGCCGCAGATCGTCCTCCAGCCCCAGGCCGAACAGCGCGCGCGTGCCGTTGGCGCTGATCTGCACCCCCGCGCCGACCTCCTTCAGCTCGCTGGCCTGCTCGTAAAGATCGACCTTGTAGCCCCGCTGCAGCAGGGCCAGGGCCGCGGTCAGGCCGCCGATGCCGGCGCCGGCGATCAGCACATGGGGCTTGCCGTCTTGACTAGTGCGTTGATTCATTCGAGCTTCTCATTCCGCCTTCTCATTCCACTTTAATCCCCGCGCCCTTGATGATCTCCGCCCACTTCGGCGTCTCGCTGCGCACCGCCTGCAGGATCTGCTCCGGGCTCGCCTGGTAGGGCTCGAAGCCGCGCGTGGTCAAGGCCTCGCGCATCTCGGGCGTGGCGATCAGCTTGGCCAGTTGCGTGCGCAGCAGGTTCACCACTTCCGGCGGCGTGCCGGCAGGCGCCACCCAGGCGCTCCAGGTGGAGAACTCGATCTCCTTCACGCCCGACTCGGCGGCCGTCGGCACCTGCGGCAACTCGCGCAAGCGTGCCGGGCTGGTCACCGCCAGCGCCTTGATCTTGCCCGCCTGCACCATCGGCACCAGCAGGGTGGGTGCGTCGAAAAATATCTGCACGTCGCCCGCCATCAGCGCCTGCGCCGCCGGGCTCGCGCCCTTGTAAGGCACGTGGACCAGGTTGATGCCCGCCGCTTTTTTCAGCATCTCGGCCGCCAGGTGCGGCGTGGTGCCGAAGCCCGGCGAAGCGTAGTTGAGCTTGCCCGGGTTCGCCCTGGCGTAGGCGATCAGTTCCTTCAGATTGTTCGCCGGTACGCCGTTGGCCGCGCCCATCACGAAAGAAAACTGCGATACCCCGCCGATCGGCACGAACGACTTCTCGGCGTCGTAGCCCAGGTTGCGGTACAGGCTGGGCGTGATGGTGAGCGTCGAGGCGTTGGCGAACAGGATGGTGTAGCCGTCCGGCGCGGCTCGCGCCACCTGCGTGCCGGCCAGGGTGCCGCCCGCGCCCGCGACGTTTTCCACCACGATGGCCTGGCCCAGGGCCTCGCCCATTTTCTGCGCCGTGATGCGGCCCACGATGTCGGAGAGACCGCCGGCGGCGAACGGCAGCACCAGCTTGATCGGCTTGGTCGGATAAGCCTGTGCCTGCACCGCCGGCGGCAGGCACAGGCAGGCAATCACAAGTGAGATGCGGGAAAGCAGCTTCATCGGCGCCTCGCTCCCGCCAGCGCGAACACGCCGCGCGGGAACGCCTGTCTCCAGACTATATTTGGAGTCGAATGATCGCCGTTTTCGTGCTTCGCCGCCATGTAGGGCCGGTTATATCCAGCATATCTCCAACCGAAGGGGTCAAAGGGCGCGACTATCCATGGTGCCGAATTGATCTTTCGGACTTATGGAATGATTGATCGGCGGGCGGGCGACTCGCCAGTCCTGGCCCGGGGCAACGGCACCAGCATGGGCACCTGCTCGCGGTAGTCCAGGTAGGCCACGCCCAGGGTGTCGATCAGGTCGCGCTCCTCGAACCGCAGGGCGATCAGGATGTAGGCGGTGGTCGCAACGGCAAAGACCAGATGCCCCAGCGTCATCACTGGAGCGGCCCAGAAGGCGATCACGAAGCCCAGCATGAGCGGATGCCGCACGAACCGGTACAAGCCCCGGACCACGAACACCGGGTGCTGGTAGGTTTTTCCCCGCAGATTGAGCCAGACCTGGCGCAGGCCGAACAGGTCGACATGGCTGATCAGGAAGGAGGAGGCCAGCACGACCAGCCAGCCGAGCCAGAAGAGGGCCTGGATCATCACCTGTGCCGGTCCGGCCGAGCGATCCCAGATGACGGCGGGCAGTGGGCGCCACTGCCAGAAGAGCAGGAACAGCAGCAGGCTGGAAATCAGTACATAGGTGCTGCGCTCGATACTGGGCGAAACGATGCGGGTCCAGATGGCCTTGAATCCGGGCCGTGCCATCACGCTGTGTTGTACGGCGAACAGGCCCAGCAGCAGGGCGTCGATCACCAATGCGTCCAGGGGCGCGCCGGCGAGGCCCGAATCGATGGTCTTGGGCACGAGGAAGTTGCCGACGAATCCCACCGAGTGCACGAATGCTCCCAGGAAGACCACGTATGCCGCCACTCCATAGGCCATTGCCGCTATTTTTCGCATGGTTGCTCCTTTGCTTGAATCAATTTGACTGGATGGCCTGCCCGCTGATCCCCGCGGGTGGGTCTTATCGGTGCGGCGATTCACCGTATTGCATCGGCAGGCGAAATCACGCGGCATCCGGAAACGCCGTGATCAATGCATTGGCGATTGCCGCTCACGGGACTGTGCACCAGCACCAGCGGCGGGCCCGCCCCGTCTTCGGCCACGTCTATCGCGAGGCCATCGTATTCAATCAGCGCCATATCGTCGGGATCAATGGTTACGCGTCCCGGCGCCGTCGCAAGTGCTACGGTTCAGGGGACGCAGGTATGCCCGGCAAGAGTGTGCCGCGATGGTCCGTTATCGGCTAATCGGGAAACTACTGCAATGGCGGATCCCGGCTACGGTAGCTACCGTAGCCGGCACTCAGGCGAAGAGCTTGAGTTCGCTCGCGCGCCGCACGGCCTCGGCCCGGGTGCGGCACTGCATCGCGGCCAATGCGCGCCCGACATGCATTTCGACCGTGCGAGGGCTCAAGGAAAGCTTGCGCGCGATCTCCTTGTCGGTCTGCCCCAATCCCACCTCGCGCAGGATCTCGAGTTGCCGCGGGGTCAGTTGCGGTGTGGCGCCGTCGTCGCGGCGAGCTTCATCGACGTGGCGCCCGCGGGATGCGGCGGGCAGGAAGGCGCGCAACTCGGCAATGAAGACCGGCCACGCCGCCTCGGTTTCAAAAGGCAGATGGTTGCGGCTGGCCAGCGGCACCAGCCGGGCGTTGGGAATCAGCGAGGCCAGCAGACGCCCCTCTTCGAACGGAAAGCAGGGATCTTCCTTGGCGTGAAACACCAGGGTGGGGCAGCGTACGCGCGGCGCGGCCTCGCGCACATCGATCTCGAACACCTCCTGCATGAAGCGCACGGCATTGGCGCCGGAGATGGTCAGCCGTTGCGCCTCGTCCACCGCGCGCTGCTGCTCGGCCGTCGCATCATGCAGCATCTGGGAAATGAACACCTGGCGGAACGAGGAGCTGTCCGCTCCCCAGCCGATTTCGGCGGCCTTGAGCATCGCCTGCGCCGCCGCGGCAACCTTGGGCGGTGGATTGCGCTTGAGCAGGCCGCGGGCGCAGCCGCCGTACAGCACCAGGTGGCTCACCCGGTCCGGATGGCGGGCCGCATAATTGACGGCAATCGCCGCCCCTTGGGACATGCCCAGCAGGGGGAAAGGTTCCCTGTCCAGGGGGGCTGTTACCGCTTCCAGGTCCTCGATCCAGGCCTGCATGGAAATGCGCCCGGCTTCGCGGTCGGACAACCCGCAGCCGCGCGAATCATAGCGAAGCAGCGCATGGTGGCGGCTCAATTCGGCCACCCAGTGACGGGTGAACAAATTGCGCGCATCCTTCTCCACGTGAGTCAGCCAGGTCGCCGCCTTGACCAGCGCGGGACCCTGGCCGACCGTGGCCAACGCCAGACGCGTGCCATCAGCGCTGGTACAGAAGCGGATTTCTTGTCCCTGGCTCATCCTGGTGATTCCAAGCAAAAACCGGAATTGGGAGATTGTCGACCTGCAAGCTTATACGAGCAAGGCGCCCCTCCGGTTGATGTCGCATCACGCGGGTGTCGGCCTGATTGCACAAGCAAGCCGGCGGCAGCGCCGCGGGCCCGTCAGTCCGCCTTCGCCCCCGAGGTCTTCACCACGCGGGCCATGCGGTCGTAGTCCTCGCGCAGCAGCTTGTTGAAGGCGTCCACGCTCATGGTGCCCTCTTCGATGCCCTGCTTGTGCAGGCGCTCGATGATCTCCGGGCGGCTCATCAGCTTGGAGACTTCGGTGTTGATCTTGGCGACCACGTCTTTCGGCGTGGCGGCCGGCGCGAGCAGGCCGAACCAGGTGTCAAAGCTGTAGCCCTTCAGGGTATTGGCCACCGGCGGCACGCCCGGCACGAACGGCGTCGGCTTCTCGGAAGTCACGCCGATCAGGCGCACCCGGTTGTCCTTCACAAAAGGCAGGATGCTCACATTGGCCCCGATCAGCGCCTGCGAGCGTCCGGCCAGCACCTCGACCAGCGCATCGCCCGTGCCCTTGGTCGGCACGTGCACCATGTCGATCCCGGCGCTGCCGACGAAATAGGCCATCGAGAGGTGGCTGGCGCTGCCCACCCCGGCGGTGGCGTAGTTCAGCTTGCCCGGGTTGGCCTTGGCATAGGTGATGAATTCGGCGACGTTCTTGGCCGGCACTTCCGAGTTGATCACCAGCACATAGCCGGAATTGCCCAGGTAGGCGGCGCCGGTGAAGTCCTTGATCGGGTCATAGCTGAGCTTGCTGTACAGCGAAGCGTTGATGTTGTGGCTGGCCGCGGCCAGCACCAGGGTATAGCCGTCCGCCGGCGCCTTGGCGACAAAGCCGGTGGCGATCGTGCCGCCCGCGCCGACCCGGTTTTCCACGATGATGGGCTGGCCCAGGGCCTTGCCCATCTCGTCGGAGATCGAGCGCGCCAGGGCGTCCTGCACCCCGCCGGCGGAGAACGGGATCACCACCTTGATCGGCTTGGTCGGCCAGGGGTCGGCCGCGTGAGCGCAAAGGGATGCGGCGGCCAGCAGGCCGGCGGCAAGAAACGGGAGGAAGGAGCGCAGAGGTCGCATGGGCATCATTATGAGAAAGTAAAACGTCAATTATGAACGCAGTTCGCCCGCCTCCAGCTTGCGCTCGAGTTCGGGCGGGGCGACCGGCTTGTGCATGACACGGCCGGCATCGTCTTGCGGAGCAAACTTCGTACCGGTAGTCTTTACCGCGGCATCGGATATCCCGGAAGACCGGATAGGGAAAGGACTGCCTCGCCCGGGCATGATTGCGCATCGGCGCGCATCGTACGGGAAGGTACGGGACTTGCTGGAGGAGAACGGGTTCGCGGCAAAGAGGCCGGAACCGCCGCCATGCCGCGAAGTCTGAGCAACCAGCCGCGCAAAAATCACACAAATCACACAACACCCCAACGGGCCTGCAACAACACCCGCATCTCCCCGCCAAGCGATCCGCCCATGCCAGAACTGAACCCCGAGACCCGCATCGCCGGCGTGCTGGCGCCCATTTTCACCTTGAGGCGCGCCGATGACGCGGGCATCGGCGACACCCGCGCCCTGATCGAATTCATCGACTGGGCCGCCGCCCACGGCTTCTCCCTGGTCAAGCTGCTGCCGGTCAACGAGACCGGGCCGGACAACAGCCCCTACAATGCGATCAGCTCGGTGGCCCTGGACCCGATCCTGCTCGACACCTCGCCCGGCGCTCTGCCGGACCTGATGAATGTCGACGCCCAGGCGATCCTGGCGTTTGAGGCGTCTGCCGCCCCGCCGGACGCCGTCGCGCCCGTCCTCTCCACCGCCCCGGTCAACTACGCGCGTGTGCGCCGGCTCAAGCTGCGCTTGCTGGAGGCCGCGTTCGCGCGCTTTGAAAACACGCAACTGGAGGCTGGCGCCTTTGAAGTATTCTGCAACGACAATGCCGGCTGGCTGGACGACTATGTGCTGTTTCGCAGCCTGATGGTGGAGCACGGCGGCAGCGAGATGTGGACCCGCTGGCCCGCAGCACACCAGTCCCCGTCCGCGGCGCAGGCCTGGCTGGCCGCGCTGCCCGAGGCGGAGTGCGCGCGCATGGAGCGCAGCATGCACTTCTACCAATACGTGCAATGGCAGGCGGCGCGCCAGTGGGACGAAGTCAAACGCTATGCGGATGCGAAAGGCGTGGCCCTGATGGGTGATGTTCCGTACGGCGTGAGCTACTTCAGCGCCGACGTGTGGGCCCAGCGCGAGCTGTTCCGGATGGACTGGAGCGGCGGCACCCCGCCCGACCACATGTTCGAAAGCGACGCCTTTGTCGTCAAATGGGGTCAGAACTGGGGCATCCCGCTGTACAACTGGGACGCCATGCGCGCCGACGGCCTCGCCTGGTGGAAACGGCGTGTCGGCATGGCGCGCCAGTATTTCGACCTGCTGCGCATCGACCACGTGCTCGGCTTTTACCGCTTCTACGGCTTCCCCTGGCGCCCCGAGCGCAACGACGAATTCCTGCCCCTGAGCCTGGAAGAGGCGGGGGCGCGCACCGGGGGCATCCTGCCCAAGTACCATCCCGCCGGCGACGAGAACCACGACGACGCGATCCGCAACCGCGACACCGGCACCGCCCTGCTCGAAGAGCTGGCGCGCGAGGCCGGCCCCCACCATCTGATCGGTGAAGACCTGGGCGTGGTGCCCTGGTATGTGCGCGACAGCCTGGCGCAGGTCGGCCTGGCCGGTTACCGCATCCCGCAGTGGGAACACAAGGACGGCCATGCGGTGCCCGGCGGCGAGTACGCGCGCCTGAGCCTGACCACCTACGGCACCCACGACCACGAAACCCTGCGCGAACTCTGGGAGCGCTGCTGCGCCCACCCGGAGGGACAGGATATGCGCTCGCTGGCCGAATTCACCGGCCTGTCCGCCGAGCCCGGGCCCTTCACGCCCGAGATACACGAAGCCATGCTGCGCGCCCTGTTCGCCTCGAACGCCTGGATCGCCGTGCTGCAACTGGCAGACGTGTTCGGCTGGGCCGACCGCATCAATCTCCCGGGTACCACCTCGGACGCCAACTGGACCCGCCGCGTGCGCATGCCGCTGGGAGAGGCCGAAGGCGAAGGCCTGGCCGCGCGCATGCATGATCTGATCGCGGCATCGGGCCGCGCGGTACCGCAATAGCGTCGCGGAAAAGCAGGATCGGAAAAGGGCGCAATGAGAAGAGGGCAGCGCGAACGCCTAGCCCGGCTTGCCCGGCGCGTGCTGCGCCAGAAAGCGGTCCAGCTGATTGCCGAAGGCCTGCCGGTCCGCCATGCCGAAGGGCGCCGGCCCGCCGGTCTCCACCCCGCCCTGGCGCAGCGACTCCATGAAGTTGCGCATCGACAGGGTCTCGCGGATATTGTCCACGGTGTAGAACTCGCCGCGCGGGTTGAGCGCGTGGCCGCCTTTTTCGATCACGATGGCGGCCAGCGGAATGTCGGCGGTGATCACCAGGTCGCCCGGTTCCATCAACTGCGCGATTTTCGCGTCCGCCACGTCCAGGCCCTTTTCCACCTGCAGGGTGCGCACGTGGGAGGAGGGCGGCGGGCGCAGAAAACTGTTCGCCACCAGCGTGGTGGTGATCGCCAGCCGGTCGGCCGCGCGGTAAACGATGTCCTTGACCGCGCCGGGACAGGCGTCGGCATCTACCCAGATTTGCATGGGGGCAATGTAGCACCGAACGCCCCATGCAATCGCCGGCAAGGCGCTATTCCACCTTCACGTTCGCCGCCTTCGCCACCTTGGCCCACAGCGCCAGTTCGTCGTTGATCAGGCGCGTCAGTTCGCCCGCCGGGGCGTACTTCAGCTCCACGCCCTGCGCCTTCATCGAGGTCACCAGCTCGGGGTCGCCCAGTACTTTCTGCAGCGAGGCCGCCAGCGCCTTGGTGACCGCGGCCGGCGTGCCCCTGGGCGCGACAAAGCCGAAGTAGTTGTTGATGCGGAAGTCCTTCACGCCCGCCTCTTCCATGGTCGGCGTGCCGGGCAGGGAATCGATGCGCGCGTCGGCGGCCAGGGCCAGCAGCCTGAGCTTGCCGGTCTTCACATGCGGCAGGGAGGCGGGAATGCTGTCGAACATGAAGGCGGAGCGGCCGGCGATCAGATCGGGCAGGGCGAAGCTGGAGCCCTTGTAGGGCACATGTACCACCTCGACCCCGGCGCGCAGCTTGAACAGTTCGGACTCCAGGTGCGAAAGGGTGCCGTTGCCCTGCGAGGCAAAATTGTAGTTGCCCGGCGAGGCCTTGAGCATGGCCACCAGTTCGGACACGCTTTGCACCGGCAAGGTGCTCGGCACCACCAGGATGTGCGGCACCGCGCCGATCGCGGCGACCGGCTCGAAGTCTTTGGCAAGGTTCGCCGGCTGGCTCGCGTAGGTGGCGGCGGCGATCGCCGCGTTGGTCACCGCCATCAGGTGGATGGTGTAGCCGTCCGGCGCGGCCTTGACCACCTGGCCCAGGGCAATCGCGCCGCCCGCGCCGGGCCGGTTCTCGATCACCAGCGACTGCTTGAGGTCGGTGCCCATGCGCTGGCCGATGGCGCGCGCCAGGATATCGGTGGCACCGCCGGGCGGGAAGCTCAGCACCATCTGGATCGGGCGTGCCGGATAGGTTTGCGCCAGGGCGTTTCCCGCATGCAGGGCGCAGGCGCCCAGCAGCAGCGCCAGTGCGCAGGATTTGAACAGACCCGGCAGCCGTGGCTGTGCCGGAAGGGTGAATGTATCGAACATGTAAAGGCCCTGTTTGACGCTGTTTTGAGAGACGATTTCCTGCCGCTGCAGTGCTGCGCGCGGACACCCGTCTTTCCATGCACGGATTGGGCCAGGGCCTGGTCACGAATTGATCAACTCGGCGCGGTAAAGTACGCGCTTCGAAGACCGTCCCTGCCTGGCTCAAACGCATGTCCCTGCATCAGCCGCCTGCCTGCTCCCTGCCTTTGCCCGCAATCTCGCGGTGGGCCCGCGCATGAGCGCCGCATCGGAAGCCGCCAGTGCGGCCGGGCCGGCACGCGTGTCCTTCTGGTCGATTCTCCTGATCTTCCTGCGCCTGGGCCTGACCAGTTTCGGCGGGCCGATCGCGCACCTGGGTTACTTCCGCGAAGAGTTCGTCGCGCGCAGGAAGTGGCTGGACGATGCCGCCTACGCCGACCTGGTCTCGCTGTGCCAGTTCCTGCCGGGGCCGGCGAGCAGCCAGGTGGGCATCGGCCTGGGCCTGATGCGCGGTGGCCTGCCGGGCGCGCTGGCGGCCTGGCTGGGATTCACGCTGCCTTCGGCGCTTGCGCTGATCGCGTTTGCCGTGCTGCTCGCGCATGCCGGCGCGGCGCAGGGGCCCTGGCTGCATGGCCTGAAGGTGGTGGCGGTCGCGGTGGTCGCGCAGGCCTTGTGGGGCATGGGCAAGAGCCTGTGCCCGGACCGGGCGCGCGCCAGCATCGCGGTGGCCGCGGCGGTGTTCGTCGCCGTGCTGCCGGGGGCGTGGGCGCAGATCGCGGTGATCGTGATCGGCGGCCTGCTGGGCCGCCTGCTGCCGGCGCCCGCCGCGCAGGCGGACGTGCAGCCTTTGCACGTGCCGCTCGGCCGGTGCGCGGGCGTGATGCTGCTGGTGCTGTTCGCCTTGCTGCTTGGCTTGCTGCCCGCGCTGGCGTGGCACAGCGACAGCTACGTGCTGCATCTGGTCGATGGCTTCTATCGCGCTGGAGCCCTGGTGTTCGGCGGCGGCCACGTGGTGCTGCCGCTGTTGCAGGCCGAGGTGGTGCCCACCGGCTGGGTCAGCGGCGACCAGTTCCTGGCCGGTTATGGCGCGGCCCAGGCAGTGCCCGGGCCCTTGTTCACCCTCGCGGCCTATCTCGGCGCCGCGTCTTCGCAATCACCGAATGGCTGGTTTGGGGGCCTGATCGCACTGCTGGCGATCTTCCTTCCGGCTTTCCTGCTGGTGCTGGGCGCGCTGCCTCTGTGGGAAGGCCTGCGCCGCCATGCCGCGATGCGCCGGGCGATGGCCGGTGTGAACGCGGCGGTGGTCGGCCTGCTGCTCGCCGCCTTCTATCAGCCGGTGTGGACCAGCGCGATCTTCACCCCGGCCGACTTCATGCTCGCGGCCACCGCCTTCCTGCTCCTGGCCATGTGGAAGCTGCCGCCCTGGCTGGTGGTGGCGCTATGCGCGCTGGCAGCGGGGCTGGGCTGGGGCTAGGGGGCTGGCGCTAGGCGCGCCCGGCGGCGGGTTTTTTCGCGGATGTTTTCTTTCGCGCCGCCTTTTTGGCGGCTTGATTCGGCGCCGATTTTTTTCCCACCGTTTTTTTCGGCGGCACCTTCCTTGCCGCCCCCTTCTTCACGGCAGCCCTCTTTACTGCCGCCTTCTTCGGCAGGACCTTTTTTGTCCCGGCCTTTTTCACGGCTGCTTTCTTGGCCGCGGCCGGCGTCGCCGCTTTCTTCGCCACCGCTTTGCCCGCCGGCTTGATCCGGGGTAGAGGCAAATCGCGCGCGGTCACCCGCGCCAGTTCGGTCAGCCACTGCGCATCCTCGATACGCGCCCCGGCGGTGAAATAGAGCTTGGAGCCGGGATAGGCGTGGCCTTCCCTGAGAGCGTCGCCCAGCCAGGCTCGGCCGGCGGGCGTGGGCTTGATGAACAATTGATTGTCGCAGACCAGGGCGAAGATGACGCCGTCGATGTACAGGCCGTATTCGCCGAACATCTTCTTGCTGGTGATGCTGCCGGCGCCGCGCATCTGCTCGCAGACGTAGGCGACGAAGTCAGGGTCGGAGGCCATGGGCGGGTAGCGCGGTTGCGTCGAGAAATCGAAGGCCGCCAGCATAAACCAGGCGGCGCCTCATGGTTGCCGCCGGCTTTTATTGACCGCATGCCGCGGCGGCTCAGGCCTTTTGCGACTTTTCGTACAGCGGCATTACTTCCGGCAGCCGGCGCTGCACCTCGGCGACCCGGTTCACATCGCTCGGGTGGGATGACATCCACTGCGGCCCGCCGCCCTGGCTGTTGAGTTTTTCCATCTTCTGCCAGAGAGTCACTCCGGCGCGTGGATCGTAACCGGCGCGCGCCGCCAGTTCCAGGCCGATGGCGTCGGCTTCGGATTCGTCGTCGCGCGAAAAGCGCAGGGTGAGCAGGCCCA
>Ga0307511_10002005_pt1 | contig 21364 bp, 7 predicted proteins | sample 13_EM_MG_FD_200266 | JGI IMG/M metagenome (GOLD analysis project Ga0307511, IMG submission 200266) | Populus trichocarpa ectomycorrhiza microbial communities from riparian zone in the Pacific Northwest, United States - 13_EM | ecosystem: Host-associated > Plants > Roots > Unclassified | place...
GACCATGTAAAGCAAGACCAAACTCTATACATAACAGATACACGTTCCATGGACGTGCTACTATGTGGTTCTTGTGCACATGAACATTAATGGATCTCCGGAGGTGGTGCTGGTGGGTTCTTGGGCTAATATGGCACGAAGTGGCTCGAGGAAGTGGTGGGTTCTTGGGCTAATATGGCACGAAGTGGCTCTAGGAAGTCATGGACTCTTGGTTAGAGAGCATTTATAAAAATGAATGTGATCCTCATTTTTTACCTCTTCAATTTCTATTTCCTTTATTTAATTTAAAATATTTGAGTTTTGAACCTGAACTTATTACGGAATGGAATGTGTTGATTTGCATTATTTTTTCATTTTTTAGCACAGAATGTGAGGTGACAATGTTGCTCCAACTCTCCACTCAATCAAAGAAATAATCTATAACTAATATTAAATCCACCCTATTTATTAAAAAATAGAAGAATATCTAGGGCTGGGAGAAGAATAATAAATACCTCTTCTAAAGTTTCGATTGTGAATTAATTAGCCCTTCTGTCTATAAACACTGTCTAAAATAACGGAAAATACATTCTTGGTTTCCTTCTGTACCTTCCGCTGGTAGCCGCCTGTTTCCCCCGGCGGAGTTTTTCTTCAAAACTATTGTGGAGGTTCAATTCGTTTTCTTTCCTTTCTACACATACAAGCTCATAATTCAAACTGCATGGAGAATCCATATTATTGATGGATCATTTTTGGTCTACAAGGATGCTGCCTGAGACTGTCATAGAATTCTACCTTTTCAGACTAATTTGAAGAAAAAAAATTCAAAAACATTTTTACAACACAAAAACAATCCAGAAACCTAACCATTATATGAAGCAATTATTTCTCTGCAACTGAAGAGCCCAAACTTAACAATAACATTCTTCAAACTCGAGTATTTTGTAGGGTTTTGTTCCATCAGTTTTATAAACCCTTAATGAATCTTAAAAAAAATATCCTTGGAATTGAATCCGATAGTCTAGCATGCTATCTTACAACTCAGTTCCTTGAAGGGGCAAGTAGATAAACACCAACAAACATACGACACAAAAAAAAAATTCATATAAAAAAAGGGTCCATCTGCATGTGACGGATGACCACGAAAACATCTCAAATTCATAGTTGTATCACTGCATTGCAGAACAGAGATAATTTACTGTTTAATTCAACTAGTAGTATTAAAATAGAATTCATTGCCCGCATAGATATCTATGGAGAGTGCAGCTGCAGGGGAAGAGCAAGATGCACTCAAGCATATGCTGACATAACCTGCAAAAGGATGAGTAATCGGATAAATCACCATAGTAATATCAACAAAAATCTTATTGTAAGATTAATCATAGTTGCAATTTGAGAGTGGCATATTACTCAGAAGAACATGCCGCGTTATGAACTTTTCAAACAATGTTATGAATACACTATCCCTTTGTAAGTGGAAGGGCGGCATGATTAACAATGTGCAGAGGACTTACAAGCATGGCTAGAGCAGAAAGAGGAATACAAACTACCTTGCATTTGCAGTAACTAAAACATGCATCACCACTGCAATTTTCCTCACCATTTAAGAAACATGAGAAGCAAAACAATAAACATGAAAAATATGCAAGTTCCTGTATGGAGAAACCAATCAAATGCAAAAGAATAGTCACGCTAGGTGCTTGTAGCCTGGTTGCTAGCAACAGTTGATCAAGAATGCATGGTAATAAACTTGATGAACTCTTTTGAGAGCCACATGGAACAACAAAACAACCCAAGGTAAGAACTGAAACAGATTTTAGACTTGGTAAAAGTGCTGAACAGTGCAAAGAAACTGCCTTGGAGCCAAGTGAGCAACTAAACCAGTTGATCAGATTGTTTAGTGGTTTCTGAGTCGAAGTAGATGGCTTGTGAAAACTTTTTACTTAATGCAAATATGGATGAGCTCACATGAATCCCAACCCTGCTCATTCAGAGGATATTAAAACATATTGGTTTTTAAGTGCAAAAAGCACTGCATATAAGCAAAATTATGTTGTTCTGTGGTTACTACATCTCATCACTGTTATCACAGAAAAATCTTGCTGCAAGTAGCATGTTCACAACAAAATCTGACAGCTGAGATTAGATTGAAGATCTATTTACGGTGCCCAACTAAGTCATCAAAATGAGTGATAACAATTGCAAAACAGAATCAATTATCAACAGTATGGGAAAAAAGTAACCACATGTTAATCAAGAAAACTAGAACATGTTCTTTGAACAAGTAATGTAGAAGATGCATCATGCAACTGGCACCTGAATCTCAGACAATGAATATGATGAAGAAATGTCGAACAATCAGTCACCTGGCATCTAGTTTCAAGAAAACATAGCCAGGTTACATGAAAGAATATAAGAAAAAACATATAATAAATGGTTTCAGTGGCCATTGACATTTCTCAGGCTCTGACATTTACCCAGAGCAAAGCTATAAAGCTAGATCTCATTAACAATCACAAAGCAAATCTTAAACCCATCAAACAGATACAAACTCCATAATTCAGCAAGCAATAGTCCTCTCATAACACCCAAAATCATCTATTCAATAACCACTCAATGGTTAGAGATTCAAACCTACATTCATTACTTAATAACCACTGATCAAGTACGCGGTGCAATTATCTAGAGCAACAATAATAATACAACCAAAAGAACAATGACTGATAAACATTCAACAAGAAGCATTTTCACATCAAGAATCATTCAATACATCAAAAAGAACAATAAAACATGTCCAAAAATTAATCTTTCACTTACTAAGGCAATTTCCCAGCTCGAAAAATCGCAAACTTTGACATCTCAGAGTACTTATAATCAATCCCATTCTCCTTCAAAAACCCTTCAAGTTCCCTCTTGACTCTTTCAGGATCATCATTCTCACACTCAATCTCGTAACACACTCCAAAACTAAACTTACTCTCATCAACCTCCAACTTCAACCCTCTCCACTCATAAACATCCCTCACATTCTCAAACCCGCCTAAACACACGAAATCCATTTGCCCATCAATCCCAAACTCATCTTTACACCTCTTGATAATCCTCGACTCAGTCAACCCCAACTTGCTTGCTTCCTCCACACATTGCTCCCCAGTCAATGGCTCTATTTCCTCCTCATCCTCCTCGACACGACTCACCCCATTGATCAGCACTGGCTTTGCCTTGAGAGACAAAACACAACGAGTTTTTTCGTTGTTGTTACTGAATGAACGCAAGCGAAGCACTGCCCTTTGAGAAGCAAGAATGCCATTGGCAGAATCAAAAAAGACATTTTTTTGGTTAAGTTTTTTTATGTGAAATGGTGAAAGGATTTCTTTTAAGCGACTGTGATTGACTGCATCACGCAGACGCAATTTCACCTCCACCTCCATAAAGGGCTAAATTATTTTGTGGATTTTTTTGCAAAAAAGTTTCGATCTTTTTTGTGGGTTTTTGGTTATGGGGAGAGGCCAATACGGTTGGATTTGGAAGAGGGGTTAGGTTTGGAGTGGTCAAGGAGGTGGAGGAGAGATGAGGTGCTGGTGGCAGTGGTGGAGGAGGAGGTGGTTGTGGTGGTGATGGTGGGCTTTCGGGATTCTTCAAGTTCTTCTTTGTCTTCAATTTTGACCTGGATTTTTGTTGGTTTTCTTCTTAGCATTTTTGGCTGAGGGAAAGAGAGGGAGAGGCGGATGTGTTTGGCATCTGAGAACAAGTTCAATGAAATAAGCCTGGTAGGAAAGTTTTATCGTGGACGACTTGTCATGCTACATACCAATTATTAAGTTGGACGACTTGCCCTGCCACGTACCAATTATTAAGGTGGACGACTTGCAGCTCATGCAATACAATGGCTTACCATAAAATCCCTATTTATAAAACTCGGATGGGCCGGAAGGTTAGTCTAAAATCCGATTGACCTATGATTAAATTAGTTCCAGTTGAAGAAAATAGAATAAATAGTAATTCAGCCTGACTTGATAAAATATTCAAGTCGACTTGCAATCTGGTTCAATCTAGAATAAAACTTGACTTTTAAATTGTTTTTTTTATTTATAAAAATAATATAATTTTAATTTTTTTTTAAAAATTGAGTCAATATAAATTGATTTTTTTAATAATTAACTCAGATCTTTTTTTCGAGTCAGATTTTATAACAAAAAATAAAATATAAATTAATTTTTTAAATTAATGACTTGGATCTTTTCTCGAGATAGATCTTTTTCCATACTAATAATTGTAAAGTTTACTATCATGTTGATTCGTATAGATAGATTTAGCTTGAATAGTTGTAATCTAATATATATAAATCAAAGTTATAAGTTTAATAAATATTATAGTTGTGAAACTTGGTTGGATTAGAAAGTCAACTCGGTATGTATATCGATTCAAAATCTAAACTTAAATATGTTATTTCATTGAAAAAAATCAATATTATTTTAATAAAAGTAAAAATAAGTTCAGTCGGTTAATCCATAATCTTACTCTAATGTTATAATTATCCTAAATATAATTTGTGGCAAGGATATTATCTCTGTTGTATAAAACAATATTTGTGGATATTGTAATGAACTAAAAAGGTGTTCATTTGTTGTAACATTTATAATTTTTTTTCTTGTCTATGTCCTGTTTGTGAGTATGTTTGCGGTTGTTTTTCAAAGTGTTTTTTATTCAGAAATGTATCAAAATAATATTTTTTTTATTTTTTAAAAATTATTTTTAATATCAGCGCATCAAAATGATCTAAAAACACCAAAAAATATTAATTTAAAATAAAAAAAAATTAATTTTTTTTTAAAGTACTTTTGAAATACAAAAATAAACATAACTTAGATTAATACCCTCACCATCACTTCATGCTAATTACCATTTTATTGCATCTAAAAACGGAATGAGATTTATTAAAAGAAAAAAACAGTGAAGCCAAGGCTCTAATTAGATTTCAAATCATAAATTTATCATATTAACTCAATAATTCACCGGACATCCTTTGGGAAGCATATGTGTTTTCTTTTCTTCCTTGAGTTGGTAAAAAATCTTGCAAAGCTGAGAGCTTGATTATCTCAATGGGCCTGTTCTCTATGCCTGGGTTTCGATATCTTCTTCAAGCCTAAGTCTTGGACTCCTTGTGGTATATCTCTCTCCGGGGCTGCTTTTTTTTTTTTTTTGTTTCTCTTGCGATTTCTCAGACATTCCTATCTTTCCATTACCAATCAGATCCGCTTGACGATTGCATTCTTATCCAGAACAATTTGTTTGTTTCTTGACTTTTGCTTCCTTACAAAAATCTGGTCAAATCTTTCGATGGATACATAAAGTATATATCCAACCAAACGAAAGAAGAATAGTTAGGGTTACACTTGAGGGTCTAGCTGCTGTGGTCAACTGTGTGACTTGTTCCGCCCCCGTCTCGGGTTCGAACCCTCTATGTGTACGCCTGTCACCCCCGCGGTGCCTTACCTGCTCCTGGGCTTGCAGGGTATCCAGTGGGCCGTGGGGAATAATTGTGGTGCGCGCAAGCTGGCCCGGACACCCCACGTTAATCAAAAAAAAAAAAAAAAAGAATAGCTAGGGCTAGGTTCTAATGAATACAAGATATAAGGTTAATTATCAATGCAATCTTAAGCCAAAAGGACCTACTAACAATGTTTCTCTCTTTTGGGAGCCCTAATTTGTAGGCATGCCATGAAATAGACTTCTAGGCATCAATTTTAAATTAATACTACCGACAGGTTGATTCATTGTGATTTATGATATAAATTAAAATGAATTTTAATAAAAATAAAAGAAGAATTGACTCAATATAATCGGCTGGGAAAAACTGGTTTTTTTAAATAAAAAATTAAATTAATTCGAATTAATTTAAATTAACTTGATTGATTTGTGATTCGAGACTTACTCGATGTTAATTTTAGATAGAGTTTTAAGACTATGCTTTTAGTGAATGATACATTATGTTTACTCTTACCCCTAATATAAAGACGGTGAGTTCACAAAAAGTTTCCATTAAACTTGTAATTAAATTAAAATTTAAAACCAGTCAAAGAAAGCTGAAAGACAAACTCTCCATTTCAATTATGGCGTGTGGTGAAAGGCCCTTTCTTTTCTTTTCTTTTCATTTCTTTTACTTTTTTGTTAAGCCTTTTTCTATGCGGCACAAAATTCATATGCCGACAGGGGCTTTGTTTTTTTCCTGGGCTCCGGACAACGATAGAGCAATAGAGACCCATTTAAATTAATTGTCTATTGCAATGGTCAAGATACGTGATGCATGCATGTGCTTGGAATCAACCTAGATTTGGAAATTCCAGCTCAGAAACAAGAAATGAGTGTAGCAATCGTGGAATGTGTTGTTTAACTGTACAAGTTTTAAATTTAATTTTTAAAAATTATTAGTTAAAGTTTAATAAATTTTAAAATTATTAAAAATTTATATAATCATTAATTTTAGAAATAGTGAAATTTGTTATGCACAAACTAACTCGATTGTCTATATTAATTTTTTTTAAAAAAAATTAAGTACTAGGAGGGAGTTTCGTTTGTAGAATCATTAGTATAATATGAAGTGAGCTAACAAAAAAGGGAAAAATTATTAAGATTTAACAGGCTTACTGAGCTGGAGATGAAAATTACAGACATGCGAGTCGCAAGTAACATACTATACGATTACTGTAATTCTATCTGCCCTGCACTGTACCCACTCAGGCATCATCATCATCCAGCCGATGATTTTTAGAAACACTCTCGAGATCTGTACAGAAAATGACAAACAAGTACATGATTGATGAATCACTATATTTTTTTTAGTGGCTTCATGTCAGTCTTTCTTTGCTTTAATAATTTCTTTTCTTCTTTTCTTCTTTTTTATCTGCACTGAAACATGATTGTGTATTTGGTAATTACTTGGACGTAGATGAAATAACGTTTGTGTTAGAGAGGTATACAGCACTCTCTGTTGCATAAATTTTACGCCTTCAATCTTTTCTGGATAGAGACGATGATACATGGAGTGCGCTTGTTCAGGTTCTGCAAAAGCTCAATCGTCCCATTCTGTATTCTGTGTCTCTCGGAGCTATCCCGACACCAGCCATGGCGAAAAATATAAGTGGGCCAGTCAACATGCACAGGGTAACAGGAGAAGTTGCTGATCATTTCGATTTTTCAAGGTGGATTAAAGTTTTCATGTAAAACAACAGCTTAAAGTTCAAATTATACACAGATCGTCGCTCCGAAGTGGTGCTTTTCTTGTATTCTTTCATTTGTTATGCCATATCTTGATCTTCTACTCCTGGGACTTTGCTGCTGCTAACAAGCTAGATTGGTGCCAGGGGCTTGCTGGGGAGGTCATGGCCTGACGTTGGACACCAGGTCTTGACTCATGACAGATGCTTTGCCTATCCCATAATATAAAAATAAAGGGAAATTAATAGCTTAGGACAACAGGATGACTGACATATTTGTAACCTTTTAAGGTATTCACATCACATGCACCAGCTTGTTCTATGTTTCCCCCTCTCCTCTACCTATCCTTTCTTCCTTTGGGAATGATTCAAAGCTTAAACACCAGTATAAAGTGTATATTTTTGTTCTAATAATGTGCATATCAAGTGATTTTTCAAAAATAAAATGTGTATATATATCAAGCAGAAAAAACGTATTATAATTTATGCTAGAAAAACCGATATTTCTTGTCAAGATGTAAAGTTAATTTAAGATTAGACTCTATTAAAACCAAAGTAATTAAACTTCACCGTCACTTTGAATTGACTCAAGAATTAGCCATGGTTTAATCCGGTTGACCCGTAAATCAACATGCTATTTAATTTATTTGATCAAAATTTAAATTGATTTTTTTTTCAAAACAAATCATTTCAACTTAAAAATATTAAAACAATATTATTTTTATCGAGGTTAATTTAAATTAACTCAACCGAGTCATGAGCCAAGTTAAATTTAATAATTTTGATTAAGTGTGTGTTCGATAATGTGGTATATGATGTTCTTCAATCGAAAATACATTAAAATAATATTTTTTTTTAGATTTTTTTTATTTTTTTACATTAACATCATAAAAAAACATTAAAAATATTAATTTAATATTTTATTATGCAAAACAATAACTTGAAAAAGCATACAGAACCAAAAAAAATCAAACACTTCCTTAACCTAGAAAAAATCTAAAAAAAAAACTCGAAAAAAAGAAATTAACCAAACAAGTGGGTCCCAAGATCACACTTTCACAGGGAGGCACCTTGGAAAATTGATCGGCAACTAGCTGCTTTCACGAAGCAAAGCAAAAGCAAGGGCCCACTCTGAAGCAAACCTCTCATCATTCTAACCAGCAAGGTTCCAAAGGCTAAAGAATAGAATACCAAAAGCTAAGTATTTGCTAATCAAACAAAGTATAAATAATTACCAATAAATTTCCCATCTTTTATACCATATTCACTTTTATAAGGTCCAATAAAAAAGATTTAATTCTTTTTTAGCTTTAGATTATCTTTTTAGTATTTTTAAATTGTTTTAATATATTAATATTAATAATAAAATTTAAAAAATAAAAAACAATATTATTTTAAAATAAAATTTTAAAAATAAAAACAGTTAAAAATCAATCTCTACCCTACGGTAACTGTATCTTACTTGTGAAAATCTAAATATTTTATGTCTTTTATTAAACTCTAGCCTGCTGTGGCTCACCTCTAGTAACCACACTTCCTCTGCCACTTTCATGGCTACCTTACACATATAAAGAGAAACCCTTAGATCTTGAACTTGTGTTTGCTTCCAAAAAGATGATTTATTTGCAGAACTGGCAAATGGGGCTGTGCTTGCTGGTCTGTATCATTAGCTGTTGCTTCATTTCTGTGAGTTCACAAAGTGCTGTTGCTGGAAATGATAATAACAGTGTTGTTGAAGGAACTGTTTTCATAGATGGAAAATCTTCCATTGGAAAGATTGATGAAAATTCCATTTGTGCCACCTTAGATTGGTGGCCACCTGAGAAATGTGATTATGGGACATGCAGCTGGGATCATGCTTCTCTCATTAATCTGGTAATGATTCATTTTAGCATGCTTCTGAGGTTGTTTTTTAGGATTAGATATCTAAATATGTTGTTTGATAGTTGCAACTGAACTTGAAATGCTCGTCCTGTCCTGCACTTATCAAAACTTAACTGGCATTTTACTATTAGATACAGAGTTGTTCTTTAAAATTTCAAGAAGTTATTCTCTAAATATTTAATCTTTTAGAATTTTTTTTATGTTCTCTCATGCAGGATCTTAACAACAGCATCTTGTTAAATGCCATAAAGGGTGAGAGACTGAGAGCCCTTTGAACCAAAGCAACCTTTTCTTCTTCTTGTTGGCCAGAACTCTTTTTAATGCTTTTCAGAGTCCTAATTGCCTCTCTTTTTTTGGCACTATGGTCCAGCTTTTTCGCCATTGAAAATCAGAATAGGGGGCACTTTGCAAGATAAGGTCATTTATGACACCGAAGATAATAAGCAACCTTGTGTCCAATTTGTCAAAAACACCAGGGAGATGTTTGGTTTCACTCAGGGTTGCTTACCAATGTATAGATGGGATGAACTTAATGCCTTTTTCAAGAAATCTGGGTAACAACGATGTTCTCTTCTGTTTCCTGTTAACCTTACTTTACAATTTCTAGCAGCTGAACGTCCTCTTAATTTTGCAAATTCAGGGCTGAAATTATATTTGGGTTAAATGCTCTCACTGGCCGATCCATGAAATCTGATGGTTCTGCAGTAGGAGCTTGGAACTACTCTAATGCAGAATCATTTATAAGCTATACTGTCAAGAAGAACTACTCTATTTATGGCTGGGAGCTCGGTAAGAACACCCTCCAATGCTTTCTCGTCGTTGATGCTAATGATTGATGTTTCATGAAATCCATGAAAGTATCATTGCTTTATTGACTATAAGGAAATGTGAACTAACTACGATCAGTTTATATTTTGCTGAGATTAATTTATCCAAACCTACAACAAGTCCTTTTCTGCTGATCAGGAAATGAATTATGTGGGAGTGGTGTTGGAACAAGAGTTGCAGCAGCTCAGTATGCTTCTGATACAATTTCCCTGTATAACATAGTGAAAAAGATTTACAGCAGCATTGAACCGAAACCGCTAGTTATAGCACCTGGAGGATTCTATGATGCAAATTGGTTCAAAGAGTTTGTAGATAAAACAGGCAATTCTGTAGATGCTATCACCCACCACATATACAATCTTGGTCCAGGTATCTCTTTGAAGAAAACGACCTGACTTCTGTGGTCTCACACCTTGGACAATAGGTCTAACTTGACATGATTATATCCTCTTTTGGTGCAGGAGTTGATACACATCTCATTGAAAAGATCCTTAACCCATCCTATCTTGATGGTGAGGCTAGGACCTTCAATAGCCTCCAAAGCACTCTCAAGAGTTCTGCAACTTCAGCAGTTGCATGGGTTGGTGAATCAGGAGGGGCTTACAACAGTGGCCGTAACCTTGTTACCAATGCATTCGTGTTTAGTTTCTGGTAAGGGAGGTCAAAATTTATGTTAAAAAAACTCCAGCTTTTCTGTTGTGGATTCTAAGTCCAGGGATGTCAAAACAGGTATTTGGATCAGCTTGGGATGGCATCATCTTATGATACAAAAACGTACTGCAGACAGTCATTGATTGGTGGCAATTATGGTTTACTCAACACTACTACTTTTGTTCCAAATCCGGATTACTACAGGTATTCGAAAATTACTGATACTGGCAGGTTGCTCTGAAAAATTAGATAGCAGGATAGAAATGAAGAGGTGCAGTGAATTATCTTTCCAATATCATGGCAATTCTTAAGAAATTCATTTGTCTGCAAGAAGAAAGAGGATTAAGTTTTGAAATAGGTAGAGGATTAAATTAGTGATAATTTTTCAAAAGAGAGGTATCTATGCTTATTATGAATTGAATTTTTTCAACCAAGTTGGCTTCATACCAAGATGAAACCTCTTGTTTCCCACTCTGGAATCTCATATTCAGTAATAAGGTCTCTCAGAAATTCTAATGTTTTGCTTTCTTCAATGCAGTGCTCTTCTTTGGCACCGCTTAATGGGAAGAAATGTTCTATCAACCAGCTTTTCTGGAACGAAAAAAATTCGTGCATATACTCATTGCGCAAAACAATCTGTAAGTTCCACAACACAATCATCACACAAGCAGAGAGCTTTATGATCTAATTAGATTCATGATCTTGCAGAAGGGGATCACATTACTACTAATCAACCTTGACAGTAGCACGACTGTTGATGTCAATGTAAAATTCAACAGCACTTTGGGATTGCACCGTAAACACAAGACTCACAGGTCTCATGAAACAAAGGTCATTCGACTGCTTGAAGGATCCACAAGTGAGATAACAAGAGAAGAATACCATCTAACAGCAAAAGATGGAGATTTACACAGCCGAATAATGCTACTCAATGGGAACATTTTAACAGTAAATTCATCCGGGGACATACCTTCCTTCGAGCCACTACTTGTAAATTCATCAAAGCCGATAATGGTTGCTCCTTTCTCTATTGTATTCGTTCAAATGTCATATGTTCTCCCTGCTTGCAGTTAGGTGGTAGCACTTAATGGAACTGAAATTAGTTCCATATAGTGTATAGTGATTGATCAAATAAGACAGAATACAAGCAGTAAATGCTACATTCTTTCTTGGTGAATAATACAATGAAAATTGTTTTGGTAAATTGGGAAGCCATAGTTTTCATTCTTCTTTAAAAGAAAACCAGTGTCCCTTGTAATTGCAAGCACATAGCATAAATTTCTTTTCTGCAGTGTGCGCTGCTCGTCCTACAGGAATGAACTGCCCCAGGACACTTTTTTTTAATTTATTTATCACGCGGTAGATAAGAGAGATTGGTATCACAAAGTTTTTGAGCATTCCAAGGCATACCATAAAACGCGAGCCTTAAAACACAGTAGGACAACAAGCATGTCAATTACATGTTGGTGGCCACCCAAGACCACAAGGTCAACCATACATTATGTTTAGTAGATTACACTTGGTATCAATATACAAATGAAGAAGCTAACTATAGGAGATGAGGTAATTTCCACCAAATGCTATGAAAAGAAGTTTAATGAACAACATATTCAATGGTGTGTTCTCTAATTTGGATGCTTCATCCAAGAATATCCATCCAAAGTCAATCCGTGTTGGAAAAGTTTGTAGGCTTGCTGCTGGCAAATGCCAACCATACAATGGTACCGGTCAAGTAAAAGAAAATTGATGGAACGAACAATGCAATCTGCATGGTAAAAATACAAGGAATAAAAAATTACTTGGGAGAAGTTAATATAGAAACCTGTCCAAAGAAGTACATATATTAAAACTTAAAAGTGGTCAAGAGGTAACTTACACTCCATGAATGAGTTGTATCTAGTAGATAACCAGTCAAGGGAATCCCTACAATTCCAGGTATTGCTCCGACAGTGTTGGTAATGCCCTGCATAATAAAATTGAAAAGAAAAAAAAAAGATCAACATGGTTAAAAGGAAGTTATTTTTGCTTTACAAATTCAAGCAAAGGCCTTAAAACGGTGGCAAGCTTACAGTAGTCAAGATGGATCCAAATGAATGAATTATGTACTTGACCTGGAGCTAAAATTAGAAACATTGACACAAGAATGTTTCACGAAAGTTTAATCTAGAACTGCCAGTTCATTACAACTTTGCATAATTTCCTGAATAATCTGAAGGCAGACATGGACAAATACTCATTGATGATAGGACCAAAATCCATGTAAAAAAGGGATTTATGACAAAATTAGAATTCCTGTCCTGGGATCAACCTTAATTGGAGAAGTGGCTATCTGGAAAAAAAGGATGACAGATCCATGAACAAAACCATTAATTGCAGTGAATCAGCATAGTTTTTTTTCTCTCTTTTCTGCTTTGCACTTTCACACTAAAACCAACTCCGCCTTGCAAAAGATATTATTGAGTGACTGGGTATCATTTCTCCATGTCATAAATAATGATGCACATAATTCAGGAACCATGTGCTGAATTGATTTTAAGTCAAGTGAGAGTGAGGCACGTGCTAATGAAACCTACTATCAATCTATACAGGAGGCCGATTAGAAAATGCATAGCATATGCAACAAAATCTAGGATTTGTAGGCTTACATACCAAAAGTATACTTGCATATTCAGGAGACATATCTTGATGCGTACAGTAAAGTCCTGCAAAAATGATAAAACTTTGAATTAGAAATTAACCTAGCACAAGTCAATACGTTCCTACACATAAAATGAATTAAAAGAGTTCTCAAGTACTCCACTACCAGACAAGGCAAAGCTTGAGAGGGCTAAGCCAGCAGTGAGAATCCCCACAATCTCCCAGGGAGGCAATCCTAGATCCACAGAGGAGAGAGTCATGCAAAGAGCAGGAGACAAAAAGGCAATTGTTTGGCAAATCTTTCTCACCTGCAAGGTCAAAAAGGTCAAGCTTGTTGACACAGTGAAGAGTTTCTGACAAGATGATGATTATAGAAGTGTAGAACTATAACAATAGACGTTTGGTTTTGCAGACCGTAGTGATTTCAACTCCATTGGAAATTAACTTGTCAGCAAGCTGTGCGGCAATGCTAGTCACGAAAACTGAAGCCAAGGGAGGAAGGATAGAAACCTGAAATTGTTGATAGTTACTTCATAGGAAAATAAAGTGTCAAATGTTCTAATTGCAGTTAAAAAATCAAAAGATTGATGGCTATCCAATGTTCAGACTCGTTGGACTGACATGGTAGTCCCAAGTTCAAGTGTTATCACCAGTGCTTCAATAGTATTGCATGTAAAGTTCAAGTCCTCAGGGACCTGACCAGTCAAATTACCATAAAAATTTAGGATAAAACATTCATACTGTACTCAATTTCAGATTACAACATGTTATCTAAATTACTGCAAGGAAGATCAATCCCTCACAGGTAAAAATGAACACCTTCGTGGTATGGTACCATAATATACCCTAGTTTCTGGCGCGTTATAGCACCAGCATGTCTCTATAACAATTTTTCGCATCAAAAGATGCTTGTAGATGGATGATTTCAAACTAGTTCTATGTACATGGTAAATAGGATACCGATAACAATAAATGAGATGTTGAAATGTGTGATTTCTTGTACAACAGAGTTCTTTATTTTTAGCAAGTATGACTTCCCACATTCATTTCAAAGATGCAAAAATTTAATGTACATCAAACTTGAAGGTAATCATTCTTCCTTGTTCATGCAATTTGAGTGCTATACTCGACTAAAGTGAGAGAAAGACAATCATAGATCTTCAAACTTACCCATGCAGCTTCTGTCAAATTCAGGCTCAGCTCCTCACTGCACGGCATTTCCATTGAAAGTTAGGTTTCTTTGCATTACAGCCATAATGGCAGGCACATTGAAGACATTGATATAGCAGTTGCTAAATTCTCTTTTTCCAGAATGAGCAAAGAAATTCAGAGAGTAGAACTGAAAAGATACCTAAAATAAGAAGGAAGCCAAGATAAACAAGTATAATGACCCCAACTTCCACAAAAGTGAGCATATATCATTGCCCATACAGCTGGGGTTTGGAAAAATGCCTTCCATGGAACATCCTGTCACAATAGAGACACTAAGAAAAGTAAGCGCAAATGGTTAAAACATTTTTTAAGGGAAGGTCCTTAATTTCAAAATCAGGTATTATACACAGTTCACAATAATTTTGAAAACAATAAACTTCCTAAATTTCCTCACAATTTCATACTTTAGTGAGGATTGGTACTTTCCCTCAGGAGACTTCACTTGTATGCTATACATATTTAAACTCATGAGAGAACAATCAAGAATATCTGAGAGAATAGCACTTCCTGGAGAACTATGGTTCTAACCATTTAGTTATGAATATCAGTAAACATATGATGCTGGAACTCAGGCAGATCTATTCACTTTTGCCATCGAGTATTAGAGTATTGAATGACCCTTAAGCCTAGTTACTTGGGTTTAACTTGACAAATCAGTGAAACATGCCACTCTTCAAGAAATGTTGCATTTAAGATACATTCAATTTCTCAATCAGCACCTTCTCCATCCTTACAGTTTCTAATATTATATAGGAGAACAAAGAAAAAGAAGAAAGCGTTGTACCTTCAGTGAGCCACCCAACTCTGCAAGAGCATTACTTGATGATTTTTCCGAATAGATAGTTTGGGACCCTGTCAAACATATCAAGGAAAAGTGCACTTATGAATAAGAGGAAGGGAACACAAAGACAAACAGCAATTTTACAACAAATTATTTTTATTTAGTTCATATCAGCACATCACCTAAGAATTGAGCCTTACCTAGGATAACCTCCAATGAAAGGTCAATACTGCAGTTGGGCATAGAAAGTCAGCTGAACACTTGGGGAAACATGCTACTGGTTTAAAAATAATACACTAAGTCCAATTAGAAGTTTTCTCTCCAGCCTCTAGAACAAGACTTTTTCTTCAGGTATCATCCTTCTAGTGGAAAAGATGAGATGAATTTTCAAGATGGTCTCCAAGGCAACGATATTGAGCAGTAAAAGTATACGCAGCTGAAATGAGATACTAAGCATGTTTTGAACAATATGGAGGACATATTTTTATGATCAAAATGATATTTGGAATATAAAGTGGGTTATTCTCTTGCAACTCAATATATGAACAGTTATACAAGGCTCCCTAAACATTAGGGTGTTTCAGAAATGTGACTCCTTTAGCTTAAATTTTTTTTATATCTTCCGCTGTGAATTGCTAAATATGTATAAATTAGGCAAAATATTTTTCATATGTGCAATGTCAGGTAGACTAACCATATAATTTTATCAGAAAGGCAGAGCAGAATAAGGCATTATCAGCATGCAAAAAGAGATGCAAAAGAAGACACCATATGATTTGGAAAATCACACACAAGTGGTCAACTAATCATCATCTACATACCAATAAACTCAGAAGCTTTATTCATCAAATCTAGAATAATAAAAATCAATACAAGTAAAGTGCTCACGTGAAGTAGGTTTGGCAGCGAATGAAGCCTGTCCCTCTTCAAGATATTGAAACCCCAAAAACCTTCATAATTTTTGGTGTTGCCAAAATTATAAAATCAACTCTTAGTCAGTTGTTAATACTAGCAACTTAAAAAGCTGAATATAATCAAATAAACAATTGATCAGTCAGTTCAGAACCAAAGTGGACCAAAAAGCCATGAAATATTATCTTGTATTTAACATGAAAACAAAAGCCTTTATGGGTATCATAAAAGTGTAATTTCCTTTAGTTCAAGGCAGAAGCAGGTAAGCATTGAAATCCATGAGATTAGGGACAGATACTTACCAGGCCACCCCAAGAAAGCCAAATATATAAAATACAGATGCCCAACCAAAATTTTGAATAAGCGGAGGAGCTAAAAGAAGCCTGCAAGAACTTTAAAAATGTTAGAAAATACCAGCAAATGAAACCAGGAACGCACTTTAACTTAAACAAAACAGACACAGAAAGAAGAAAATAGTCATAATAGCATAAATTTGTCGATTAAATATGTTTAGGACCTCACACACTGATTCCTTTTAGGTGCAATTTCACAGGAAGATGTAAAGTTGTAAATAGTTTCTCTACTTATCGATAATCACACAAGTCAATAAGCTGAATATGACATTTCTACAGTTAACATTCTGGGTGACTCAAATTAAGAGGCAAGCAGTTTCCTCAATAGAAAAAATTGTTGCTATCACACGCCAAATTAAACAAAACATACCCTGTAACACTTCCTACACTTAGTCCCCCAAAGACAAATGCTACAGCTCGTGATCGCTCTTCCAAAGGTATCGACCTGCATGCAGTGTTGGTCAATGCAAATCAAAAGGAGAAAAGAACTCTACACTAGCTCTTCATCAGAAATTGGCTTTATCCCAATGACATGCTGGCAGTATAAAAGAATGTACAATGTAAGAAAGTAAGCCATAGGGCACTGCAGTCAACGAGTTTGCAGTTTTAACAAGCCAAAAAGCATAATTTCAATAGCGGAGAACAAGAAAACAGGACACAGCCTACCACAAAATAGGCAGGACAAGTCTGAGACAGATAATAAGTTAATATGAAACAGAAGAAAGCCAAGAAAAAACTTAAAATACAGAGATAGGAAACATAAGTCTCTATGTTGAAACATGAATTGATATACACATTTAACTGATTATTATTGTACATAAATAAATTGTTCAAGGTGAGCAGGACACTCCATAAACCACAGAAATAGTCCTAAAGCTCCACACAGAAAAGTTAGCTTCCAAATATTTCCATAATGAAATCTTTAAGAAGTTTTCCATGAGACTACCAATTTATATAATAATGAAAAAGAATGCAACCTGTTCATGAACATGACTATAGGAAAAACTAAGAAAAAGCACGAAGGAATACTAGTCCAATTGAAACACATGAAAACCAAATACCCAACACAAACATAGAAATGGATGATTATGTTTAGCCAGATACTATCTAAAAGGTCCACTAAAACATGCTCCTATAGAGCTTTGGATGTCATACATGCCTGGCAATGAGGTCAGTTGCTGCAGAGGGGGAAACTCCTTCTCCTATTCCAACCTAGATTTGGAACACATAAGAGAAATACTCAATGAGATACACGAAACAACTTATGCAATTCAACATTAACTGAAGGAACGTCAAAGAAAAATGCATAAGAGTAATATGAAAAGATAGAGAGAGACAGAGACTAATTCAGTAAGGGAGAATCTCTAAACTATCACAAATGTTTATGATGCATATTTAACTAGTAATGAGTTGCAGATTCATGAAAAGGTGCGTACAAGTTGGATAGAAATACTTGCTCAACATATGGAGTATGGGAGGAAGCTGCACATACCAAAACCCTTGACAACACAAATCCGGGCATATATCCAGCAAGAAAAGGAAGAAGTGCTGTAGCCACTGACCATGTCAATACTCCAATCTGAAGAACTTTTCTGCATAATAATAATAATAATAATAATAAAGGCATGAGGCATGTATAGCACAAAATGCACCAGACCCAGAAGACAGGTGAAAGAAAAACCTATTACCCTCCAACTTCAAAGAGACCTAGTGTAACCATCAAAACCATGAACTGCCCAAGTGGAGTCAGCCATATTTCCGAAAACATATAGATTTTTACTGCTTTAGTGGATAGGGTAATCATGGATCAAGCATTCGGTTACATTGAGCGGAAAAAATTACTTGTGCAAACATAAAAAATGTAAACAGTTGTACATTTAAGCACTGGAGGGGATGAAATAAGTATGAAATCTACAGTCGTAATGAAAGTGTATGCAGTTCATATTCCCAAAATGCTACAGTTAAGGTGTAGCATTTAGAGTTTAGAAAGTCTAATGGAAATGAAGCATAGTATTTGCATCGATTAGCAGAAGTCAGGATCACAGTCGAGTGGAAAGAATATTTCTCTAAATCTTAAGGGAGGACTACTTGAATAGAGCAAATAAATTGATGGAATGCAGAGACCTGATATTGATTTTTTGTCAAATCAGAACAACCTCCACCTTTATTAAGGCAATTGAAGCTTGTAAAATTAGAAATAGCACTCGACTTAAACAACTCAGCCCAAAACATTAATGCCAACTCATTAAATCAGCTATATAAATCCTTTTCTTTCCCTGATATGTTCAATTCTTGGCTAAACTTATTGTGATCAGGAACATCATTTGGCCCATAATCAAACATAGAAGATCATTCAACTAGATCTCAATCAAGAGAAGAAGTTAGCATTACTTGACCAGTGTAAGTAAGTGCATGGGAGAAGAAGTTAAATAGCTCAAGGTAAAATCTTGCACTGAAAGATACTAATATGACCTCACCCTCCACATGCTTCCAAGTAATAAATCCATTACTGGAGCTTAAATAAGTGGTCTCCCATTGCCGGAGCCTATAAAAATAGTTTATTGATGGGAAAAATGACCTATTCCTCTAATGTGAAAGACATTGTAAATACAGCAAGCCATGAGGAACTAACCTCCCACCAAAAATCTTAGCAAGCCAACCTCCTGGTAATTGGCTCAAAGCATAACCCCAAAAGAAGGATGATTGCACTAGCCCAGCCGTTGATGCATTCCATCCAAATTGGTGAGACATAGGAATTATTGCAACACTCAAGTTCACCTACCCAATTTAGCAAATTCATCAAAACATACGTTAGCCACAAACACAAGACAAGTAACCAAGTATTAGCAGCACCATTAAAAAATCACTATTCTTAGTTTAAAACTAACAGAAACCAAGGCATATGAACATATCAAATTAGACCAAAAATACCACTACTTACCTTGTCCATATTACAAATAACAAAGGCAAGTGATGTAGTGCCAATAAGCTTATATCTCAGAGGGATATTCTTCCATGGAGGCCATTTCCAATCAAAACCCACCTCACTAGACCCACTATCATCCCCCAATCTCTGCTCAAAATCCAAACTTGAACCCCTCTTGGGGTCCAACTCATCAGCTTTTTTTAGTCCAGCGAGTACATCAGGGACCCTCTCACCTTCTTTCACGTTCTCTTTCTCTTTAACACCACACCAAACCCTGAACTTCAAGCTGTTTCCAGAGTGAAGGAAATTTAAAGAATTGTTCTTGAATGAGGTGGTTGTTTTGAAGACTGAGGTTTGTGTGTTTGTGTTGTGTGAGAGAGAGCAAAAGCTCTTTGCTTTGAGTGTTAAGTTTGCCATTTTATTTTCTCTTGAGGGACGAAGAAAGAACTGTAATTTTCGTAAGTGAAGACAATATAAAGAGAGGAAAGAGTAAGCATTATGTTTATGTCCATTGACTTCTTGTCAGAGGAAGCCATTGCAGAAAGCTTGGCATATCATTTGCAAGGACTTGGGGTGGCCACGGAGGAATGACTTGTGGCTGTTGTTTGTTAGTGGGACCCACCTTTGTCGGGTAGCTATCGCATACTACATTTTTTACTATTAGTTATGTAAAATATTCTGCAAGTGATTTTTGTTATTTTCTCTTATTCATAAAAGTGAAATAGCAATTCATAATAAATTATTTAATAATATTAAGTGTTGATAAATATTTTTATAATTTTAAATTAATATTTATTTAAGCATTAATATATTGGAATGTCTTTAAACAATATTTGATTTCTCTATCATTTATTTCTCGTTTTTGTAACTTATTCTACCATCATTTGAATTCTTATAAAAAATATTCTGGTTTTTTCTTATTTTCTCAAAAATACTACATAATAAGTTTTCAAGAATAATAGCATTTAAAACATTTTTAACCTAATTACATAAAAAAAAACTTTACAATGTTATTATCATATATACATGTCAATCAATTTATCCATATCAAGATTTAAGTAAAATATACAATTAAATCTTTGAAAATTAATACTCTTATAACCTTGAAAGTTTATTAATTAAATAAATTAATAATTTATTAATTTAAATATTAATTAGTTAAAAAATTATTTGTCAAAGTATTTTTTTTTCATTTGCAAAGAGTTTTATATTTACCGTGAGAGTTTTGTAGACAAACTTCTTAAGGGTCCATTAATTATATGGATGTAGTACTTTTTCGAGGTTTTTCTTGTTATAATAATATAATTTTATTAGAACAAAACCTTAAACTGAATCTTGGTTAGCGGTTGATTAAGATGACATTTTAGAAGAAAAGTGAGACCTTTAGTTTTTTTTTTTTTTTTAGTTTTATCTTATGTTTAGGGGGTAATCCTTAATTGTTTTTTTTTTTTTTTTTATCGAGATTTGTTTTTTTTTAATCTGAGATTATAGAATGTGTTTTAAGTAGGAGTCATTATTTTTGGTTTGGTTTGGTTTTTATAAAAAAAAATAACCAAACTGAATTTATTTTTTTAAAAAAACCGAATCCGAACTAAAACCGGTTCAAACCAACCGGTTTCAGTTCGGTCTAGTTTTTTAGGATAAAAACCGGTTCAAACCGGTTTGGCTCGGTTTTTTTGGTTTGGCTCAGTTTTTTCAGTTTGGTTCGGTTTGGCTCGGTTTTTTCTGGTTTTTTTCGATTTAGGTTCGGTTTGGTTTTTTCGGTTTCAGGCTTATAAAACCAAAACCGAATCGAACCGGTCAGTTTTTTCAAAATTTTAATCGGTTTAATCGGTTTTTTTTACGGTTCGGTTTTTTCGATTATATTTTTTTCGATTTTCTCGGTTCAATCGATTTTTCGGTTTTTAGCTCACCCTAATTTTAAAAAACAAGGGTTGATTTTATTTTATTTTTATCTTTTAAATTTTGTAGAAATGAAAACGGA
>Ga0307511_10002006_pt1 | contig 21360 bp, 20 predicted proteins | sample 13_EM_MG_FD_200266 | JGI IMG/M metagenome (GOLD analysis project Ga0307511, IMG submission 200266) | Populus trichocarpa ectomycorrhiza microbial communities from riparian zone in the Pacific Northwest, United States - 13_EM | ecosystem: Host-associated > Plants > Roots > Unclassified | place...
ACCAACGGTATGCCGTAGCACCGACGCGGTGTGAAAGAGCAACAACAGCAGGCCTTAACGCCACCGCCTCTTTATAATAAGCCCCGCTACTTAGCGGGCCCATAAAAGTAATAGTCCGCCGAGTAGCTGCTCCTAGACTCCGCGCCATTGTTCGCAGCAGTGCACTCGGCAGCCGCAGGCGCCTTACCACCCTTGGTATTGATCCGCTGGATATTGGACACCTTCGCCAACACACCCTCGCCCGTATGCCCCGTGGCAGACACCAGCAGCCACGCAATGGAGTCGGCATCGGGTGAATCAACATGCGCACTCGCCTTGCCCATGACCTCGCTGCCGTCCTTGTGCTTCCACGTCGGTCCCGCGAAGTGATGCCCGATCACGGCGCCCTTCCTGTCGTGAAGATCGGCCTCGGGTCCCTTCAGTTCCCACTGCGCCGCGCGGTCGCCGGCAGCCTTGCAGGTGTAGATCTGAAACCCTGTGGCGTGCGCCTTCAACACCAGCTTTTCACCCGCGGGTACCTTTAGTTCATCCGGAATCTTGGGAGCCCCCGCAACGCTCAGCGCCGAGAACGCCAACAACAGGGTTCCTTGTAACATTCGCAGCATCATTTGAGTTTCCCTCTTTCGCAGACCATTGCAGCGAAGCATTCTACCGCGCCGCAACCCGGAACGCGCGCCCATGTTGCGTCTGCAGCATCAGACAAACACGGCTGTCACTTACCAAACGCCCGCAACTGGTGTACAAATTCGTTGTCCTTCGAAGATGGGGTCGAGCGTGCCAAAGGAAACAATCGCACGGATAGTGAGCGCCTACGAGCTGCCTATCTCCTGCGAAAAATGCGGCGCACAATCGCAGAAAACCATTGGCTGGATCCGGCTGCATCGTGACATGAAGTGTCCGGGATGCGACGCCGTGATCGTGCTCAACACGTCGCGCATCACAGGAACGATCCGCAGCGTCGAACGGCGGCTCGGCGACCTGCAGACTCAACTCACCGAGCGTATCCGCAAGTTGTGAGCGCCTTGGGCGGCGCCCGACAGTGCCGCAACCTCTGACGCCGCTCCGGCCGCCGACGGCGCCGCAACTTCCGACGGCGCTGCGGCCGCTGGCGGCCCCGTACCTGCTGACGGGTCTATGCCGGCCGTCGATTCTGCCAGCGCTGCCGGCTGTGCCCGGTTAGAGAGCAACGCGCCCGTAGCACCAGGCGGCTGTGCGGGGATAATCATGTTGGCCCGAAGTCCGGGGTTGTTGTCGGCAAGTTCCAACGCGCCACCGTGAACCTTCGCCACGGATGCCACCAGCGTCAAACCCAAACCTACTCCGGGCGTCCCGCGGCTGGCATCGCCTCTATAGAAGCGTGTGGACACCTTCGGTTTCTCTTCGTCGGGAATACCCGGCCCATCATCCGCCACGGTGATCCACAGGTTGCCATCCGCCTGACTCTGCACTTCGACAGTGATGAGGCCGCCATCGGATGTGTACTTGAGCGCATTATCAATGAGATTGCCGATCGCCTGTGCCAGCAGTACCGGGTCGCCCGAGATGTCCGCGAGACCGCTTCCCCTGAAAGACAGACCGATGCCCTTGAGCTCGGCGGCCGGCAGGTAGAAATCGACAGCTTGTCTTGCGATATCGGCAGCGCTGACCGGAACGAAACCAGAGCGCCTCATGCCCGTATCGATCTCCGCCAGGCGCAACAACGCGTTGAAGATGCGGATTACGCGATCTACGTCGGCCACGGCCCCATCGATCTGCGCAAAGGTCTCCTCCGGCCCGGGACGTGTGAGCGAGAGCTCCTCGAGCCGGGAACGCAATTCGGCTAGCGGCGTACGCAAGTCGTGCGCAATTGAATTGGAGACGTCCCGCACGCCGTGCAGCAGTTGCTCGATCTGATCGAGCATGCCGTTGATGGTGCGCGACAAGGTGTCCAACTCGTCGCTGGCGGTCTTGGTGGGAAGGCGGTGACTCCAATCGCCCTGCACGATGGCCAGTACCGTCTGGCGGATCCCGTCGACACGCACGAGCACCGCACGCCGGATCATCAGCCCGCCCAAAGCGCCGGCAATTGAAAGCACTACCACTGCCGCTGCCAGCCCATACCAGAAGCGCGGCGCCAGAGGCGCGAACAGTGATTGGTCGCGACCTACCAGCAAGTTGTATCCACCGGGCAGAACGGTATGCACAAACATGGCGTGTGTGTGTCTGCCGGACAGGTTGACGGGCAGCGTGTACGTTCCGGGCTGGGGGGGGATTCCTCCCGGCCATTGCGGCAGATTCCCCGCGAGCCGGTGCAACGTCGAATCCGTCAGCAACAGAATGCGCTCTCCCGGAATCTGCATGCCGACACGATTGTCGATGAAAGCCGCCAGTCCCGGAGCACCCTCGCGGTGGAAAACCTCGGACAGCCGCTGAATGTCCGCACGCAGCACTTCGGTGCGGCTTTCCTGAATCGTCACCTGCCACGCATACCACAAGGGAGCCGCGAACAGAACGAGCGCGGCTATTCCAAATGCGACGTAACTGAACGCCAACGCAAATGCGGACGATCGCAGCAGCTTATTCATCGGCGCTCAGCATGTACCCGGCATTGCGAACCGTGCGCAGCAGCGGCCGCTCCGAGTCAGATTCGATCTTCTGGCGCAGCTTGCTGATGTGCACATCCACCACGTTGGTCTGCGGATCGAAATGATAGTCCCAGACATTCTCGAGCAGCATGGTGCGCGTGACGACCTGTCCGGCGTGCCGCATCAGGTACTCGAGCAGCTTGAATTCCTGCGGCTGCAAAGCGATCGGGCGTGCCCCGCGCGCTGCCTTACGCGACAAAAGGTCAATGTGCAGGTCACCCACCCGCAGACTGGTCTGCGTCCCGGTGCCCTGTGCGCGCCGGCCTAGCGCGTCCAGGCGCGCCAGAAGCTCGCCAAAGGCGAAAGGCTTGGTCAGATAGTCATCACCCCCGCTCTTGAGACCGCGGATCCGCTCATCCACATCGGACAATGCGCTCAGAATGAGAATCGGAGTGCGGTTCCCCGCTTTGCGCAGCGCCTCTATGATCGCCAGGCCGTCAATCTGCCCCGGCAGCATGCGATCCATGATAATGACATCGTAAGGCTCACTGGCTGCCAGGAACATCCCATCGCGTCCGTTGTCCGCGTGATCGGCAACATGACCCGCCTCCTGAAGTCCCTTGACGACGAAGCGAGTGACCCGCTCATTGTCTTCGACCAGGAGTACTTTCACGGCACCTCTCTCGAGTGAGGATGGGTTGGCTTCAGACCGTTGCAGGCTCATGCGAGGCGCGCCTGCGCTCCTCGCCCGGCTCGGCGTCCGGCTCGGCCGGCTTGCGATGCCCGCTGACCCGCTCGTTGAGCCTGTCCAGGTACAGATACACCACCGGCGTCGTGAACAGCGTCAACGCCTGGCTCAGTATCAAGCCGCCCACCATGGTGTAACCCAGCGGTTGGCGCAGCTCGGAACCCGTGCCGTGGCCCAGCATCAACGGCAGTGCCGCAAGTAGTGCCGCCATCGTCGTCATCATGATTGGCCGGAACCGCAGCAGGCAAGCCTGACGGATCGAGGCTTCCGGTGACAGTTGTTGGTCGCGCTCGGCCTGGATTGCGAAATCCACCATCATGATGCCGTTCTTCTTGACGATTCCGATCAGCAGAATGATGCCGATCAGAGCGATCACCGACAGGTCGAAGTGGCAGGCCATCAATATCAGCAACGCGCCCACCCCGGCCGAGGGCAGCGTGGAGAGAATGGTCAGCGGGTGGATGTAACTCTCGTAGAGCATTCCCAGGATGATATACACGACCACCAGCGCCGCCAGGATCAGGTACGGCTCCGACTTCAGCGATGACTCGAAAGCCTGCGCCGTACCCTGGAATGTGCCAATCATGGAAGCCGGCATGCGGACATCGTTCGTGACCTTTTTGATAGCGTCGACGGCATCGCCTAACGCTGCTCCAGGAGCGAGGTTGAATGACAGCGTCACCGCGGGGAACTGTCCCTGATGGTTGATCGACAGGTAGCTGACATGGTGAGTATCAAAATGCGCGAACGTCGAGAGCGGCACTTGCTGATTGGTGATGGGCGATTTGACGTAGATCTTGTTGAGAGTGTTCGGGTCGGTCTGCAATGACGGTGTCACTTCCAGTATCACGTGATACGAGTTGAGCTGAGTGAAGAACTGAGCCGCCTGCCGCTGTCCGAACGCGTCGTACAGCGTGTTATCGATGACGGCCGGTTGAATACCGAAGCGCGCAGCCTCGTCCCTGTCAATGGTCAGCGAGAGCATCGACCCGTTGGTCTGCTGATCGGTCGCGGCGTCCCGTAACATTGGCAGTTTCTGCATCTCAGCGAGAATGCGCGGCGCCCACTCGTTCAGCTCGTTGAGATCGGAGTCCTGCAACGAGTATTGATACTGGGTGCGGGTGGGGCGCCCTCCCACATTCAGGTCCTGGGCAGCCTGCAGGAACAGCGCCGCCCCCTTCACCTGCGCCAACTTCGGCCGCAGTCGGGCGATGATCTGGTCGGCGCTGGACTTGCGCTGGTCGCGTGGCGGCAGTCCGATCACCACGAACCCGTTGTTGACCGGCCGCGAGCCACCGAGGCCACTCGCAAAGCTCGCGACATCGGGATCCTGGGCGACCACATCCGTCAACCGATGTTGCAGGCGCAGCATCTCGGAGAACGAAATATCCTGCGAGGCATCCGACACGCCGACAATGATGCCCGTATCCTGCTGCGGGAAAAATCCCTTGGGCATGTATACGTACAGAATGGCGGACAGGGCTACCGTAATCAGGAACACGATGAGCGTGGGCTTCTGATGCTGCAGCACGAAATCGAGCCCGCGCGTGTACTGCTCCAGCAGCTTCTGAAAGCCGCGTTCCACGAACTGGTGAGCGCGGCCGTGCTCCGCCTTTCGTTCATCACGCAGAAACAAGGAGCACATCATCGGCGACAGCGTCAGCGCGACGAAAGCTGACACGAGGATGGTCATCGTCACCGTGATCGCGAATTCGCGGAACAGTCTTCCGATGATCCCACCCATCAACAGCAGCGGAATGAAAACCGCCACCAGCGACAAGCTGATGGACATGATGGTGAAGCCGATTTCCTTGGAGCCCTTGAGGGCGGCTTCTTTCGGCGACAGCCCGTCCTCGATATGCCGGTAGATGTTCTCCAGCATGACGATGGCATCGTCCACGACGAATCCGACGGCGATGGTCAGTCCCATCAGCGACAGGTTATCGAGCGTATAGCCCACTGCGTACATCAGCGCCGCGGTGCCAAACAGGGCCAGGGGAACCGTGACACCCGGGATGACCGTCGCCCAGAAATTGCGCAGGAACAAAAAGATCACGAGTACGACCAGGGCGATGGTCAGGACCAGTGTGAACTCGACATCGTGGACCGAGGCCTTGATGGTCGTCGTACGGTCAAGAATGGTGTCCACCTTGAGGGAGGGGGGCACCGAAGTGAGCGCGTGCGGCAGCAGGGTGTTCACACGCTGAACCGTGTCAATAACGTTTGCACCGGCCTGCTTGAAGACCTGGAGCATGATGCCGTCCTTGCCGTTCTGAAAGGCACGCGACAGCTGATCCTCCGCTCCGTCAACTGCTACGCCGATATCCCGGATGCGCACGGGTGCGCCATTCTTGTAGGCGACGATGACATCATTCCAGGGCGCCGCCTTCAGCAACTGATCGTTGTCGTAGATGGCGAAGCTGTGCCGCACTCCGTTGATCGACCCCTTTGGAGAGTTGACCGAGGCGGCGTTGATCACTGTTGCAATGTCTTCGAGCTGGATACCCAGCGCGGCAATTTTTGCCGGATCCACCTGCACGCGCACGGCCGGCTTCTGCTGTCCCCCGAGCGCGACCTGGGCGACGCCCGGAATGCGCGAGATCTGTTGGGCGAGCACGTTCTCGGCGTAGTCATCGACCTGTGTCAGCGGCAACACATCCGAATGTGCCGACATGATCAGGATGGGAGAGTCGGCGGGGTTCACCTTCTTGTAGGAAGGTGGCGACGGGAGGGTCTTGGGCAACTGCCCGCCGGCCGCATCGATGGCTGACTGGATATCCTGCGCGGCAGCGTCGATGTCGCGTCCCAGATCGAACTGCACGGTGATCTGCGTGGTACCGAGAACGCTGGACGAAGTCAGTTGGGTTACGCCGGGTATCGCTGCAAACTGATATTCGAGCGGCGTAGCCACCGACGAGGCCATGGTCTCAGGACTTGCCCCAGGCAACTTCGCAGACACCTGGATGGTCGGGAAATCGACCTGCGGCAACGGCGCAACGGGCAGCAAGGGAAACGCGACTATGCCCAGAAGCAGAATTCCCGCCATCAACAGTGACGTGGCAATGGGCCGGTTGATGAAGACAGCCGAGAAATTCATTGCACGGATCGTCCCGCGACGCGAGCACCGGGTTGCAGCCGATATTGGTTACTCGTTACGACGCGCTCACCGTCAGTAATTCCGTCCTGGACCACGTAGACGGAGCCGCTCTCCTCTCCCACTTTCAATGGACGAGCTTCCACAGTTGCATCGGACTTTACGACGTATGTGAACATGCCGTTCGGCCCCCGCTGCACGGCAGCGGCAGGTATGGTCAGCGCACTGTGATCGGTGCGCACCAGGACGCGCGCATCAACGTACTGGCCGGGCCACAGCTTGTTCTGCGTATTGGGAAACACGGCCTTGATACGAATGGTGCCCGTTGTCTGATCGATTTGGTTATCGACCAGAGTGACCGTGCCGCGATCCAACTCCGTGCTGCCATCGCGTGACATCGCCGCCACCGTCACTGGCCCGGCACTCAAGGCACTGCCGATGCTTCCGAGTGCGTCCTCGGGAAGAGTGAATATCAGCGAGATTGGCTGCAACTGAGTGACGACGACGATCCCCGAGGTGTCGCTGGCATGCACGTTGTTCCCCACATCGACGCGCCGGATGCCCGTGCGGCCCTGTATTGGTGAGGTAATGGACGTGTACTGAAGTTGAGTGTGGGCGTTGTCGATACTCGCCTGATCACCCTTGATCTGGGCTTCCAGGCCTGCGACCGTGGCCCGCTGCGAGTCCAGGGTCTGCTTGCTGGCGAGGTTTTCGGGCGCAAGTGTCAGGTAGCGCTCGAGATCTGCCTTGGCACTCTGCAACTGTGCCTCGTCCTTCGCCTTCGCGGCCAGAGACTGGGCCAGGGCTGCCTGGAAGGGACGCGGATCGATCTGGGCCAGCAGGTCGCCTTTGTTGACGGTTCTGCCCTCCTCGAAAGCAATCTTCTGCAGCTCGCCGTCGACGCGCGCGGTCACAGTGACGGTGTTGAATGCCTGAATCGTGCCCAACCCTTCGAGGTACACCGGTACATCAGCGCGCTTAACGTCAGCCGTGTCGACGGCAACTGCCTGGGGGCCTTGAGGCCGCGCCGCGGCATCGGTACGCCTGTTCGGCAGCCAGAGCCAGCACACGGTCACCACAATGGCGAGTGCCCCCAACAAGCAGGCCCGCGCCCGACGATTGCCGATCAAACCACTAAGCTTATCCATAGATTTCAACCATTGCGGGCGGGCAACTGCCAGCCGCCACCGAGTGCATTGAACAACTGTACGAGCGCCTGCAGGTGCGCAAACCTGACCTGAACCAACGCGTCCTGCGCACTGAAGAGTGCGGTCTGCGTATTCAGCACGGTCAGCACATTGACCGTTCCGGCGTGCAACTGGATCTGCGTGATCTCGTATGCGCGCCGGGCTTTGGCGACTGCATCCTGCTGACGCTGATATTGCTCTGCCGTCTGCTGAGTCGCCACGAGGGCGTCCTCGGCATTGCCGAAGGCCGAGATCACGGACTTGTGATAGTCGGACAGCAGCTCGGCGTAGCGGGCCCGATTGAGTCGATAGCCGCCGACGAGGGCTCCGCCTTGGAAAATGTCCTGGGCCACGGTGCCCGTCAGCGAGAACACCCGGTTGGCCGGCGAGATCAGTCCCGAGAGTGCGGTACTGACGAACCCACCGCCCGCCGTGAGGTCGATGCTCGGGAAGAACGCTGCGCGGGCTGCCTGGATATTGGCGTTCGCCTCCATCAACTGGGCCTCGGCCGACGCGACATCCGGGCGGCGGGCCAGGAGCTCCGAGGGCAATCCGGGACCCACTACGGGCTCGGAGAGCTCGCTCAGCGTCCCACCCGGCGCCTCGAGGTCTTGAGGCATCCTCCCCACGAGAATGGCCAAGGCATCGAGGGTCTGCCGGAGCTGTTGCCGAAGCGGCGGTATGGAGGCGTTTATCACCGCTACGGTCGTCGCCTGTTGCGCTACGTCCAATGCGTTCGCCGTCCCCACCGTTTCCTCGAACGTGAGGTCCCTCAATATGGTCTGCGCGGTTGAGAGGTCCTGTTCCGCGACATTGAGGCGGTCGTGCAACTCAATCGCCTGAAAGTATGTGGTCGCGACACTCGTCATCACGGTCAGCTCGACCGTTGCGCGGTCATACCGGCTGGCGGTCGCCGCGAATCGCGCTGCGTTGAACGCCGCTCGATTTTTCCCCCAGAAGTCCAGCTGATAGCTCGCCGACGCTTGCACGCCGAACTGGTTAAAGGTCACCGGATTAGCACCTGTCGCGGAGGTGCCCGATGGCTTCTGACGCTGGCGAGCGGCATCCGTGCTCACCCCGATCGCGGGGAGTAAAGGCGCGCCCGCAATTTGTGCCTGTGCGTCAGCTTGGCGAACTCGCGCGACGGCTGCCCCGACGTCGTCGTTCGCTTGTTGCGCCTGCGCGATCAAGTCATTGAGTTGCGGCGAACCGAAGCCGCGCCACCATTCGGCAGAAGGCCAAGCGGCCACGGGGCTTGCCGTGGTAACCGGAGGTGCTGACGAAGAAGGCTTGGGCGGGGGCCCGGCACGTGTAGTCGCTATCGCGTCCGTCGCGGCCGCAGTTGCGGCTGACTCGGCTGGCGTCTGGGTTGTGTCGACCTTCCATGTAGCGGGCGCTGGAATGTCAGGTCGTTCATAGCGGGGTCCGAGCAAATTGCATGCGGAAAGCAAAAGAGCCGCAAATGCGACGGCGCTAAGAGCAATCTTGTCCGTGAGTTTCACTGCGCTGTTGCGGATCGTACTGGGGTGGCGTAACCATACGTCCCAGCGGCTTAGCACCACATTAGCGAAATATTAATTTCCGTTAACCGGCGGCGCAGCGTGCGGCAAGGGTGCTTCGCACCAATTAAACCTGCTGTAAATCATATAGATACGGGCTATTCTTCAGGATAATTAGGAATAGCGCACGCTCCCGCTCCCGACCATTGAGTTTCATGAGGCGTGAGTTATATTCCGGACGCAGGCGTTTGAACCGGAACGGCTAATGAACAGTACCCTGGACCTGTTTGAAGCGGCCACGGTGTCGCTGACACGCCCCACGTCGATTAAGGATCGACTGACGGACGCGTATCGAAATTACCTCGCGTATGTAGACGAGGACGATCTTCCCGCGGATGTGTGCGAGGAATTTCGGGCGTTGACTGACACGCTCACCCGGACGCGTCCGGAGCTTCGCGGCGACGATGCACTACGTGCGACGGTGCGAAAGATGTCCAGCAATGATGCGGCCGCCGCTGCGTCTGCAGTCGTTCGGATGTTCGGTGCTGTATCTCGCGCGAGTATGAGCGCGACACATAGTGCGGCCGGCTCAACCGCCAATAACGTCACGAACGTTGTGCCGCTTCACATGGCACAGGCCTGAGCCTGCCAGCGTGACCCGCTAGTCCATCTTGAATTCGATCGTGTCCCAGCGCGTCGTGTCTTCATGACGTGCTTGGCGCTTGATCGCGTCCACCAGCGCCCGCTCATCCCAGTCCACGACCTCGTCAGCGAGATCCGAAAGCACCTTCGGAACCGCCTGCGAGCCAAACGGCTTCAGGAGCACCACCGGCTTCTGGCTCGCTTGCGCATAGAGCAGCTGGAACGTCAGGAGGTCCTGCGACGTTGCATAGAGGCTGGACAGCGCGACGACCACTTCGACGGGGGTGATCTGCTTGCGCAAGGCTTCTTTCTGCGCTTCCTTATCGCCCTCCGGGCGCAATTCAGGCCTGCTGGAATTGCGATAAAAGAAGTTCCGAGCGCTTTCGAGATACTCGAAAACGCGCAGGTAGTCATCGCTGTCTTCCCAAAGGTGGGTCACGAACAGCCGAACGGGGTTGGCCTGCGACATGGCGAAATTGCACTGCGGCTTGCTTGCCAAAGATCGCGTGAGTCTCGCACAAGCGTGGCCACGGCGAAACTCGGGGGGCCGATGCCGTCCGGCGACAGGTTTGCTCTCCCGCGCCCTGGCCTACGGCTATAGAATGCATCGTTTGCGATAAGGAACCGATACGTGCGCCTGCTCGTCTATAACATTCGCTACGCCACAGGTACCGGTCCTTCGTTCCACCTTCCCGTGCCAGGCGCCGGATACCTGCGCAGCAACCGCAAGGTGCTCGCGGGCATAACCGACTTCATCCGCGCAGAACACCCCGACGTGGTCGGGCTCATAGAGGTCGATACGGGGTCGATCCGCACCGGCATGGTCAACCAGGCTGAGCACATAGCCGGCTCGATCGGTCATTACTCAACGTTCCAGTGCAAGTACGGAACGGGATCCATCAACAACCTCGTGCCGATAGTGCGCAAGCAGGCGAATGCCTTCCTGTCGGCGCCCCACGTGCACGGCGAGCGGTTCCACTATTTCGACACTGGCATCAAGCGACTCATCATTGAGCTCGAGCTCGATGATGTCTGCGTGTTCCTCGTACATCTGTCCCTGAAGTTCCGCCACCGCCAGTATCAGCTGCGCTCGCTGCACGATCTGATCGTGGAGTCGCCCAAGCCAGTCATTGTCGCGGGCGACTTCAACACCTTCTGGGGGACGCACGAGATCTACCTGTTCATGCGTGCGGCCGGGCTGCGCAGCGCGAACTCGGCCGGCCTGCCCTCCTTTCCGGCGAAGATCCCGCGGGTAGAGCTCGACTTCATTCTGGTCAGCGAGGGGATCGAGGTGACCGACTTCCGGGTGCCAGACGTTCGCTTCTCGGACCACCGGCCGCTGGTGTGTGATTTCCACGTTCGCTCGGACGCGCTCGTGCGTCGAACGGCTGCCTGAGGAAAAAGAATTTCATGACTGACGCTGCTGCCTGGAAACTCGAGCAGGATGCCGACTCCGTTGCGTGGCTGACGATCGACAAGCCGGGTACTTCCGCCAATGTCCTCTCGAGCAGCGTGCTCCTGGAGCTCGACGCCCTCCTGGGGCCTCTGGTCCGCAACCCACCGCGCGCCGTGATCGTCATATCCGGCAAGAAGAGCGGCTTCGTTGCTGGTGCCGACATCAAGGAATTCACCGGCATTACGAACATCGAGGAAGGCTATCGCCTCATCCATGGCGGGCAGGAGGTCTTGAATCGCCTCGAGGCCCTTCCCTGCCCCACAGTCGCAGCCATCCACGGATTTGCGCTGGGAGGCGGGCTCGAGCTCGCCCTCGCGTGCCGCTATCGCGTGGCGGTTGACGATGAGCGCCTGTCGCTGGGGCTGCCGGAAGTGCAGCTTGGAATTCACCCGGGATTCGGCGGGACGGTCCGCACGGTGCGCCTGGTCGGCGTGCGGCCCGCGATGGAGATGATGCTCACCGGCAAACCGGTGCGCGGCGAGAAGGCATTGCGCATTGGACTCATCGACAAGCTCGTGCCAGCGCAGGACATACGCAAGGCCGCGAAAGAGATTGCACTGCAACCGCCGCCACCGCGCCGCGCGCCATTCAGCGAACGGGTGTTGGGTTGGCCGATCGTACGCGGGTTCGTGAAAAGCACTCTGGTTTCGCAAGTCGCCACCAAGGTGCGGCGTGACCACTATCCGGCTCCCTACGCAATGATCGACCTTTGGGCGCGGGGTGGCGACTCCTACGAGGCGGAGGCACGTTCAATAGCGGAACTGTTCCTCTCTGAGACTGCGCGCAGCCTGGTGCGGGTTTTCCTGTTGCAGGACCGCCTGAAAGCGCTGGGGGGCAAAGGAGGGCCCGAGATCAAGCATGTCCACGTCGTCGGCGCGGGTGTCATGGGAGGAGATATCGCGGCTTGGTCTGCAATGCGCGGCTTCACGGTTACGCTGCAGGATGTAGGCCTCGAGCGCATCGAGCCGGCGTTGAAGCGTGCCCATGAGTTGTTCGACAAGCGCCTGCGCGATCCCGGCAAGATCGCTGCTGCTCGCGAGCGCCTCCGGGCGGACGTTCAAGCGGAAGGTGTTGCCGATGCCGATGTTGTGATCGAGGCGATCTTCGAGAGCCTCGAAGCCAAGCGTGAGTTGTATGCCCGCCTCGAACCGCGCATGAAAGCCACCGCACTCCTCGCAACCAACACGTCGAGCCTGATGCTCGAGCCGCTCACGGAGAAGCTGGCGCGTCCCGAGCGGCTCGTGGGATTGCATTTCTTCAATCCCGTGGCACAGATGCCGTTGATCGAGATAGTACAGTCCGCGCGTACGGACCCCTCGGTCATGCAAGGGGCGATTGCGTTTGCGCGCAAGCTCGACAAGCTGCCAGTCCCATGCCGCAGCGCACCCGGATTCGTGGTCAACCGTGTGTTGATGCCCTACCTGCACGAGGCCATGTTTGCGGCGCAAGAAGGCGTCCCTCTGGCCGTCATCGACCAGGCTGCCGTTGACTTTGGCATGCCCATGGGCCCGATAGAGCTGGCCGATGTCGTCGGTCTCGATGTTGCAACCCATGTGGGTGAGATCATCGCCGCTGAGCTCGGGCGTCCCGCCCCCGACCTGACTCGCTTGAAGGAGCTCGTTGCCGCCAAGAAGCTCGGCCGCAAGAGCGGCGAAGGCTTCTATGTCTGGAAGGACGGCAAACCGCTCAAAACGCCGGCCGGAGGCTCCGCTGCGCCGGCGGACCTGATCGACCGGTTGATTCTGATCCTCGTGAACGAGTGCGTAGCCTGCCTGCGGGAGCGCGTCGTGGAGGAGCCAGACTTGGTGGACGCGGCAGTCATTTTCGGTACCGGATTCGCGCCTTTTCGCGGTGGCCCCCTGGCTTATGCACGCAGCCGCGGAGTTGATGCCGTGCTGGCGCGGCTCGGGGAACTTGCTGCGGATCACGGTGCTCGTTTCGCCGCGGATCCCGGCTGGGCGCTACTCGGCACCGCGGGCGGAAAAGCGTGAACGGAGTATCAGTGCGACGAAGGTCCTGTGCTACCATCGGGTGTACTCGACGCACCAACTTTGGTCTTATGGCGTCAGGCCCAGTGACATGCAGGAAGAACGCGAAGCCAGCGTTCAATTGCTCAAAACGTTCGCACCGCTCGACGGACTGAAGCGCGACAATCTTGCCGCGCTCGCCAAGAAAGTCAGTGTGCGGACGATGTCGGCTGGCAGGATGTTGTTCAAGGAAGGCGACACCGACAAGCGCACCATCTGGCTGGTTGGTGGCCTGGTCGAGATCCGCGAGGGTGACCGTACCATTGCGATGATCCGCGGCGGCACGCCCGAGGCGCGCAACCCCCTGTATCCGAAAACCCCGCGCACCGTGACTGCACGGGCCACGGAAGAGATCAGTTACCTGTCCATCGACAGTGAGCTGCTCGATGTCATGATCACTTGGGATCAGACCGGGAGCTATGAGGTCTCGGAGCTTCAGGCGCAGCTTGAGGGTACCGGCGAAGACGACTGGATGACCACGCTGTTGCAGACCAAGGCGTTCCATCGGATTCCGCCAGCCAACATCCAGGCAATCTTTATGCGCCTGCAGCGCACGCCCTTCCGCGCGGGCGAGGTCGTCATCAAACAGGGCGACGAAGGCGATTACTTCTACATCATCGTCAACGGCAAGTGCGTGGTCACTCGGGAAACACCGTTGAACCGTGATGGTATCAAGCTGGCCGAGTTGAGCGTGGGTGATACTTTCGGCGAGGAAGCCCTCATAGCCGAGGCCAAGCGCAATGCAACGGTCACCATGCTCACGGACGGGGTGCTCATGCGCCTCAACAAGCAGGACTTTCGTGAGCTGATGAACGAGCCGCTGCTGCAGTGGCTGAGCTACGAGAAGGCGCGCGAGATCGTCGACCAGGGCGGCCGCTGGCTGGATGTCAGACTGCCGAGTGAGCACCAGAACCTGTCGATCGAAGGCTCGCTCAACATTCCACTGTATTTCATCCGCCTGAAGTTATCGGCACTCGATCGCAAGATCCCCTACGTCGTGTACTGCGACACGGGCCGCAGGAGCTCGGCGGCCGCGTTCATCCTGGTAGAGCGGGGTTTCGACGCCTACGTGCTGACCGGTGGCCTGACCAACAGCGCCGTCGCCCTCAGAAGATCTGCCTAGCGCCTCACATCGTGTGTGTGGCTTTGTCGCCTGAGAGCGCGCCGGCCAGATACGTCTCGATCTTCTTCTGCGTCTGACCACGGTCCTGGTCGCTGAACTGCACCCCGATGCCCGCCGTACGCTTGTTCTGCGCACCCTTCGGCGTCACCCAGATGACACGTCCGGCCACCGGCAATTTCTCATCCTCGCCCATCAGGTTGAGCAACATGAAAACCTCGTCGCCCAGCCGATAGTTGCTGTTCGTGGGGATGAACAGGCCACCGTTGCGCACGAAGGGCATATAGGCAAGATATAGGGCGCTCTTGTCCTTGATCGTCAGGGTCAGAAGACCCGGTTTGTTGCCACCCGCTCGCAATTTCTTACCTCGCGCGACTCACGGCGTCGGTCCTTCCACGGGATGCCAGATGCCGCAAAAGACTCTCCAGCGCCAGACCTCGATTGATCGGCGTCTCGAGCGCGGACTTGAGATCACGGACCCCGTCCAGCAGCTCGAACAGTTGCCGTATATTCAAGACCGTCTCCGGGGGTTGCAAGTAGGTTACAGCACCCACTTCTGTCAAAAAGCCTTTGGTCCCGAATTGCCCACGGATGCGTTCCGTGAGCCAGTTCTCAAAGCACGTGAGCCGCAGCGGCAGCTCGGCTCGTGACCACTGCTCGGCAGTGGTCACCGGATCCGATGTCCCCGCAGCGGCCTGCTCCAGGCCTCGCCGTACCTCCGCTCCAATCTGCGCGACGGCGGACGCATCCGATTCCGCCGCCAGCATCGGGGCGTCGCCCAGGATGTCCAGGACAGCCTCCCAATCGGCCTTGCCACGCGTGGATTCGAGCCACGCGACAGCTTCAGTACGGCTGGGAGCCGCCAAGCGGACACGTTGGCATCGGCTCAGGATCGTCGCAGGCAGACGTGAAGGCTGTGTGGCGACCAGTATGAGCACGGTATGGCGTGGAGGCTCCTCCAGCGTCTTCAGGAGTGCGTTGGCGGCAAATCGATTGAGCACGTCGGCGGGTGATAGCACCCCGACCTTGTAACCGCCCTGGTGGCTCGTCAGAGCCAGCTCCTGCGCGAGCTCACGCACCTGCTCGATGCGGATCTGGCGGGAATCCTCTATCGGGCGCACGCTGATCCAATCCGGGTGCTGGTTGCGGTCCGTCTTCAGGACCAGCTGCGCGATCCAGTTGGCCAGCCACTCGCCCCCCGCCCCGGGTGCCTCGTGAATCAACAAGGCGTGCGGCATCCGGTCGGCTTCGTAAGCCGCGCGCAGCGCTGCCATCTCTTTTGCGAGCCAGGGTGGCACGGTCATAAACTCTCGAGCGCTCTTGTGACCTGTTCCGTTACCGCGGGTAGCTCGCGGGCCGCGTCGATTACCCGCACCCGCTGCGGGTATTGCTGCGCGATGAGCAGATATCCCTTGCGTACGCGCTCGAAGAATTCCTCCACTTCAGCCTCGAAGCGATCGGCGCCGCTTCCCGAGCGTCCGCGGGCCCGGCTCAATCCAATCGCCACGGGCAGATCCAGCAACAGCGTGCAGTCTGGTTGCAGGTCGCCATGCACTGCAAGAGCGAGCTGCTCGATCCAGGCGGGGTCGAGGCCACGCCCGTAGCCCTGGTACGCGCGAGTCGCATCGGTGAAGCGGTCGCAGATGACCCACTCGCCGCGCGCCAACGCCGGCCGGATGAGGTTCTCGAGGTGAATGCTGCGGGCGGCAAACATCAGCAGAGTCTCCGCTTGCGGGGAAACTGCCTCCGGCCCACGCTCGAGCACGATTTTCCGCACACGCTCAGCCAGGGGGGTTCCCCCCGGCTCGCGAGTGACGCGCGCGGCGATCCCTCGGGAGGCGAGCCAGTCGACTGCAAGCTGCGCCACTGTTGACTTACCGGCGCCCTCGATTCCCTCGAGCGTGATGAAGCGCCCGCGGCCCGCTGAGGCTGCCTCGCCGGTCACAGTGTCACCCGGCTGACGGGCCACCCGCGAGTCACTGGGTGCCTTCGGGAGGAGCGCCATGAGCTCCTGTTTGCGTCATGCCCTTGCCCTTCGTGGCCGGCGCCGTGCCATGAGCCACGATGCCGCGGTGCTGCTGGGCGCGCAGATGATCGAGATAACTTCTCACCGCAGCATTGTGCTCTTCGAGCGTCTTCGAAAAATGATGTCCCCCGTCGCCGGTGCCGGTCGCAACGAAATAGATTTCCCCGCTCTCCTGCGGATGCACGGCTGCCAGAACCGATTCACGTCCTGGCAGTGCAATCGGCGTCGGCGGCAACCCTGCCCGAGTATACGTGTTGTAAGGCGTATCGGTGGCGAGGTCGCGCGTATGGATGTCGCCGTCGTAACCGGCGCCGAGCCCATAGATCACCGTGGGATCGGTCTGCAGGCGCATCCCTTTGCGCAACCTCGTAACAAACACTCCGGCAATCTTCGGGCGCTCGGTGGGCAACCCGGTTTCCTTCTCGACGATCGAAGCGAGCGTCAAGGCTTCATAGGGTGTCTGGAACGGCAGATCCGTGCTGCGCCGCTGCCATGCGTCAGCGAGGAGGTGCTGCATGGCGTTGTATGCCAAGCCCAGTATCTCAACATCGGGCGTCTTGGCTGCGAACCGGTATGTATCCGGAAAGAAGCGGCCTTCTGGAAACTCACCCGGATGTCCCAATGCGGTCATCACCTCTTCGTCGCTCTTGCCGCGCAAGGTGTGCGTCACCGCAGCGTGATTGTCGAGCGCGTGACGCAAATCGGCGAAACGCGAACCCTCGATGATGGTGAGCTGCTCGAGAACCACGCGGCCCTGATCGAACAGCTCGAGAATCTGTGCGGGACTGGCCCCGGACGGAATCTCGTACATCCCAGCCTGAATACGGGGCTGATGGCCATTCACGTGCCGGGCTATGCGTAAGTAAAGCTCGACGGCGCGCGGTTGCCTCAATGCGCCCTCCTTCGCAAGGTCCAGCAACACAGTTCTGACACTGGCGCCCTGCTCGACCTGTATCCGTACGATGTCCTGCGAGGGCCCGGGTGCATAGAACACATTCTGCAGCCAGTAGTAGCCCCCCGCCGCGGCTCCCGCCAACAGCACGGCGAGCACCAACAGCATCCTCACCGCTCGCCGGCGCAGGCTGCTAAGCATCTGCGGGCTCATCGAGCAGCGGCCCCAGGACTGACTGCAAATGACGCGTGAGCGGACCGGGTGTCAGTGCTCGCCCATCGAGCGTGCACACCGGCCAGATCCCCACCCGCGCGTTGGTCAGGAATACCTCGTCGGCGGCCTGCAGATCCTGCGCGTGCAACTCGCATTCCCGGGTCGGAATCCCAACCTGGCGGGCTTCGCGCAGCACGACACGGCGCATCACTCCGGCCACTCCACACAGATCGATGCGGGGTGTCAGCAGGCAGGACTCGCGAACGAGAAACACGTTGCTCGACGTGCCCGAAACGAGATTTCCCGAGCTGCTGAACACCATGCCTTCCGCGCAGCCTGCATCCGTGGCCAGTTCCGCGCGGGCGAGAATCTGCTCCAGCCGGTTGCAGTGTTTGAGACCAGCGAGCCGCGGATTCTCGCCCAGGCGCAAGGTCAGTGTCCGAACCATCACGCCATCGTGCAACTGCGCGGCGGGCTCGTGCGGCCAGGGATACCGAATTGTGATGCGCGTCGCTGTCTCACTGCCGGAACGAGCATAACCACGGGCAACCGCCTCTCCCGCTGTGACCAGGACCTTGACGATCGCTCGATCAACATCACGGGCGAGCTCCACCACCTCGGCGCGGATCTCGTCGAGGTTGGGGGCCGCGAAGCCTAAGCGCTCGCAGCCGAATTCGAGCCGCTCGAAGTGCAGCGGTAGAAATCGGGGCCGGCCCTTGACACAGGCGATGGTCTCGAACAGCCCATCGCCGAAGTGCAGACCGCGATCCAGGACTGACAAGCCCGCATCGCGCACTCCATTCACCAGGATCGCAACGGCTGCGTCGGTCATGCCAGGGCTCCTGCGAACTGGGTTACGCCAAACGCGGCCAGCATTCCACGCGCCTTTGCGCGGGTCTCTTCCAGCTCCCGTTGCGGGTCCGAATCGGCGACGATCCCGCCGCCGGCGCGCAGCTCGACCCGGTGGCCCAATACGCTCAACGTCCGGATCAGGATATTCATGTCCATGCTGCCGTCGCGGCCGAGGAATCCGAGCGAACCGGTGTATGCGCCCCGGCCGCTACCTTCCAACTCTGCAATGATCTGCATGCAACGGAACTTCGGCACTCCCGTTATCGTGCCGCCCGGAAATACAGCGCGCAAGGCGCCGACAGGTGTTACATCCGCACGCAGCGTGCCGCTGACGTTCGAAACGATGTGATGTACATGCGCGTACGACTCGATGGTCATGAGCTCATCAACGCGCACACTGCCCGGCTCGCTGACCCGACCAAGGTCGTTGCGCTCGAGGTCGATCAACATGATGTGCTCCGCACGCTCCTTCGGGTGCGCGGCAAGCTCGGTCATCTCGGCGAGATCGTCGCCTGGACGGCGGCTGCGCGGGCGCGTGCCTGCGATGGGACGGGTGTCGATGTGACCGTCGGCGATTCGAACGAGGCGCTCTGGGGAGGAGCTGAGGATTGTCGTGCCGCGCCATTGCGCCAGAGCCGCGAAGGGTGCGGGGTTCGCTTTGCGCAAGCTGCTGTAGAGCGCGCCGATATCCGGATCGCGTGCCAACTCAACGCTCCAGGGCCGCGACAGGTTGGCCTGGTAGATGTCTCCCGCGCGAACATACTCTTTGGCCCGGATGACCCGCCTGAGGTAGGCCGAGGGGTCTTCTTCGTTCACGGACTCGACATCGAGTGAATCCGCGTTTGACCCCGTGTGGCCGGCTACAGATCGTGCATCCGCCTCGAGGCGATCCAGAGAATCGGCCGCGGTCGCCTCCGCGACGGCGAAGATCTTTCCGGTGGCTCTCTCGTGTACCAGGGCACACGGAGTACGCAGCGCGAAGGCCCGCCACGGCAGGGTCGAGTTGGGAAGCCGCAGCTGCGGCTCGATTTCCTGCGCGACTTCGTAGCTCAGGAACAGCGCCCACCCGCCGGTAAACGGGAACCGGCGCCGGCCGGACTTTCGGCCGGCGGGAGTGGCCGGCAGGCGCTCCGCGAGCCACCAGTCTTCCAAGGCTGTCAGGAAGTCACCGCCGCGTGGGGTGATGCCTTCCGCTCCAACACGCCCGCTCGAATCGAGCCACAATGAAGCGCGCGGCTCGGCGACCAGAATACTGGTCCTGCTCAGCGGACCGTCTGCTGCACTATCGAAAAGGACCGGGTACCGCTTCGGATGCAGCGCAGCCAAGCGCCGCAGCACGTCCGGCGGGACGTCGAGCTCGCGGACGTGGGGATTAGCCAGTGAAGCGTCGGAAAATGACCGAGCCATTGGTGCCGCCGAAGCCAAAAGAGTTCGACAGCGCAACATCGACCTTCATCTTGCGAGCCGTGTTCGGCACGTAGTCCAGATCGCAGTCAGGATCCGGCTTGTGAAGGTTGATGGTCGGCGGCACGATGCCGTCGCGAATCGCAAGCAACGAGAAGATCGCCTCGACCACACCCGCCGCGCCGAGCAGGTGACCGGTCATCGACTTAGTCGAGCTGACTGCGAGCTTCTTGGCGTGATCGCCGAACGCGCGTTTCATCGCGAACGTCTCGGCCCGGTCGCCCAATGGCGTGGACGTCGCGTGTGCGTTGATGTACTGCACTTCGCTCGGATTCATCGAGGCGTCCTTGAGCGCATTGCTCATGGCGAGCCTCGCACCCTCTCCGTCCTCGGGAGGCGCCGTAATGTGGTGTGCATCGCCGCTCATGCCGAAACCAACGAGCTCGGCATAGATGTTGGCGCCGCGACGTCGCGCGTGCTCCAGCTCTTCGAGAATGACGGCGCCACCGCCGTCACTCAGCACAAATCCGTCGCGATCGGCGTCCCAAGGCCGGCTGGCCTGCGCGGGCGCATCGTTCCGTGTTGAAAGGGCTTTCGCCTGCCCGAAGCTGCCGAGGCCGCAAGGAGTCGTAGCCATCTCGCCACCGCCGGCGATGATCATGTCGGCATCACCGTACTGGATCGTACGCATGCCAAGACCGATGGCATGGGTCGACGTCGTACACGCCGTCACGATGCCCAGATTCGGACCCTTCAGGCCGTACTTGATCGACAAGTGACCCGCGATCATGTTGACAATGGAGGCCGGCACGAAGAAGGGGGAGATTTTCCGCGGTCCACCCTTCAGGAAGTTGTCGTACTCCTGCTCGATGGTCCCGAGACCGCCGATGCCGGCACCGCAAACCGCGCCGCAGCGCTCCGTATCGAGCTTGCTGAAATCCATTCCGGAATCGGTGACTGCCTGGATGCCGGCAGCGACTCCGTAGTGCATGAATTCGTCCATCCGCCGCGCATCCTTCGGCGTGACGTACTGCGTTACATCAAAGTCACGCACCGAGCCGCCAAAGCGGACCGGAAAGGCGGACACATCGAACTTGGTGATCGGCCCAATGCCGCTCTGGCCGCTCACGACGGCGTCCCAAGCGGATTTAACGGTGCTGCCCACGGGTGAAATGATGCCGAGGCCAGTGACGACGACGCGACGCTTGCTCACACGCTACCTATGAAGAACCGGGGGAAGGAAGGGGCACGGGCCCCAGGCCAAAAACCGCGTGGCATTCCGGCCACGGTCGAAACCGGGCCGGAGACCCCATAACGCGCTGAGGTCAGGCTTTGGTACGGCGATCGTTGATGTACTCAATGGCCTGCTGGACCGTAGTGATTTTCTCGGCGTCCTCATCGGGAATCTCGATCTCGAATTCTTCTTCCAGAGCCATGACCAGCTCGACGGTGTCGAGCGAATCAGCTCCCAGATCGTCCACGAACGAAGCATCGTTCGTGACTTGTTCCTGCTTGACGCCCAGCTGCTCGGCAACGATGGCTTTGACCTGCTGCTCAACTGTGCTCATTAGCGCATTGTCCTTTTGTAGTCGGTAACTCGTAATCGCCTGCGGCCTGCTCAGCGGTGGCCGGCGGC